>ENA-OFDM01000229-OFDM01000229.1-metagenomes-genome-assembly--contig:-NODE-229-length-24493-cov-3.393690_pt1 | contig 24493 bp, 23 predicted proteins | sample MGYA00153385_OFDM01 | MGnify analysis MGYA00153385
TACCCGTCACGTCACCGGCGGCCCAGACGTGCTGGTGACCAGCTACCCGGCAGTGATCGTCGACGACCAGCTCGCCCTGTTCCCCCGGCTCGATGCCCAGCATGTCGAGGCCGATCCCGTCGGTCGTCGGGGTGCGGCCGACCGCGACGAGCACCCGCTCGACGTTCACGGTGCCGCCGCCGGACAGGTGCGCCAGCGCCAGCCCATCGGCGGTCAGCTCGAAGCGCTCTGCTGTGGTCTCGAGCCGGACGTCGACCCCGTCGTCGCGCAGCACCTGCGCCAGCAGGGCGGCGATGCTCGGCTCCTCCTTGCCGGCGAGCTGCGGGGCCTTGTCCACCAGCGTCGTGCGTACCCCGAACCTGGCATGCACCTGCGACAGCTCGCACCCGACGGCGCCGCCGCCGAGCACCAGCAGCGAGCCCGGTCGCTCCTGCGCCGACAGCGCCTGGTCCGACGTCCAGGTCGGCACCCCAGACAGTCCCGGCAGGTCGGGCACGAGTGGATGCGAGCCGGTCGCCACCACCAGGTCGGTGTACGCCAACCGCCGTCCCTCGACCTCGACGACGCCCGGCTCGATGATCTGCCCGCGGCCACGAACAAGCGTCGCGCCGGCGTTCACGAGGCCGTCGGCGGCGCCACTGTCGTCGCGGTGCTCGGAGATCTCGTCGCGCCGCAGGACGGCCGCACGGAAGGCATGCACGTCGTCGTCCAGGGTCGGGTCGGCCCCGGCGCCGCCGACGTCACTGACGTGCCGGGCCTCCACGCGAGCCTGCGCGCTGCGCAGCATCGCCTTGCTGGGCATGCAGGCGACGTACGCGCACTCACCCCCTACCCGCAGCATCTCCACCAGCGCGACCGAGCGGCCGGCCCGGACGAGCGCATCGGCGATGGACGCACCGGCCGAGCCCGCACCCAGCACCACGACGTCAAAGGACTCCAGATCAGGGGAGGTCATGGGGCATAGGTAGCCCGTGGGCCGGTTTCCACACCCGGCTACTCGCTGCGGGCCTCCCGGCCCATCAGCGCGGAGATCACCCGGCGCGGCGACAGGCCCTCGTGGCACACCGCGACGACCTGCTCGGTGATCGGCATCTCGATGCCGTGCCTCCGCGCGAGGTCCAGGATCGACCGGCAGCTCTTGACGCCCTCCGCGGTCTGCTGCTTCTGCGCCAGCACCTGCTCCATCGTCTCGCCCCGACCCAGCCGCTCGCCGAAGGTGCGGTTGCGCGACAGCGGGCTGCTGCAGGTCGCGATGAGGTCGCCGAGGCCGGCCAGGCCGGCGAACGTCATCGGATCGGCGCCGAGGGCGACGCCGAGGCGGGCGGTCTCGGCCAGGCCACGGGTCATCAGCGAGGCCTTGGTGTTGTCGCCGAAGCCCATCCCCTCGGCCATCCCGGTTGCCAGCGCGATGACGTTCTTGACGGCGCCGCCCAGCTCGCAGCCGACGACGTCGCTGTTGGTGTAGGGCCGGAAGTAGGCGGTCGTGCAGGCCAGCTGCAGCCGGGCGGCCGCTTGGGGGTCGGCGCAGGCGACCACGGTCGCGGCCGGCTGGCCCGCCGCGATCTCCAGGGCCAGGTTGGGTCCTGACACCACAGCGACCTGGCCCGTCGATACCCCGGCGACCTCGCGGACGACCTCGCTCATCCGCATGGTGGTACCGAGCTCGACTCCCTTCATCAGGCTGACGAGCACGACGCCGGTCGCGAGCCCACCGACGACGGCTGCGAGGTTGTCGCGCAGGCTCTGCGACGGCACCGCGAGCACCACGAAGTCGGCGCCGCCGACCGCCTCGAGCGCGTTGCTGGTGGCCGTCAGGTTTCCCGGGAGCAGCACGCCCGGCAGGTAGTCGGTGTTCTCGTGCCGGCTGCGGACCGCCTCCGCCACCTCCTCGCGACGCGCCCACAGCACGACGTCCGTGCCGGCGTCGGCCAGCACCTTGCCGAACGCTGTGCCCCACGAGCCGGTGCCGAGCACCGCCGCCCGCGTCACGCCGTCGCGCCGCCGCCCGAAGCAGCTCCCGGCCAGACGTGCACGACAGCCGGCCGCGGCTGGCCACGGAGCTGCTCGAGCATGGTGGTGATCGCGTCCATCACCGCCGCCGTGGCGTCGTGCAGCACCTCGGCGGTCAGGGCGCGGCCCTGCCAGGCCGACAGGTCCACCGCCGGGCCGGCCCGCAGGACGACGTCGTGCCGGGGCAGCAGGTGCAGGCCGGGCGTCCGGTAGCTGTCCAGGATCTCCTGCGCCCCCCACTGGGCGAGCGGCACGACCGGCACGCCCGCCAGCAGCGCGAGCCGGGCCACTCCGGTCTTGGCCTGCATCGGCCACTTGTCCGGGTCGCGGCTGACGGTGCCCTCCGGGTAGATGACGACGCACTCCCCCGCCTGCAGCGCGGCGACGGCGCTGCTCAGCACCGCGGAGGCGTCGCTGGCCTGCCGGTGCACCGGGATCTGCGCCGCCCCGCGCATCACCCGCCCCACCAGGCCGTTGCCCAGGAACAAGCTGCTCTTGGCCAGGAAGCGCCCGGGCCGTCCCGTACCGTGCACGACGTACTCGGCGACGAAGACCGGGTCGGCGTGTGAGATGTGGTTGACCGCCACGATCACGCCGCCCGTCGCCGGTACGTGCTCGGCGCCGCGCCAGTCCCGGCGGGCGCTGAGGACGGCCAGCGGCTTCAGCAGCACGACGCCAAGGGCGTACCAGAACCCCAGCTGCCGGAGCCCCATCCGCCGCCGCACCGCCACTCCCGCCGCCCTCCCTCTGCGACAGTGTCGTGTGTCCTCGCCGGCCCTGTCGACCTCCCCGGGTCCTGCTTGACTGGCGCGATGACCGCAGTGTGGGGCGCCGTCGTCCCGGTGAAGCTCCTCGCGTACGCGAAGTCGCGGCTCGGGGCGTACGGCGACGTCGTACGCACCGAGTTGGCGCTGGCCTTCGCCGACGACGTCGTCGGCGCCGTGCTGGCCTGCGCCGACGTCCTGCGCGCGGTGGTCGTCACCGACGACGTGCGCGCCGCTGACGCACTGCGCCGGCCGCGGGTCTGCGTCGTGCGCGACCTTCCCGGCGCCGGGCTCAACGCCGCCCTGGCGCATGGCGCGGACCTGCTGCGCGCCGCCGACCCAGGGCTGGGAGTGGTCGCGCTCGCCTCGGACCTGCCGGCGCTGCGCGCAGCAGAGCTCGCCGACGTCCTGCGGCGCGTCGCCGGCCGGGGCTTCGTGGCCGACACGCAGGGCGTCGGGACAACGCTGCTCGCAGCCTCCCCCGGTAGCGCCCTGCTCCCTTCGTACGGGCCGGCGTCGCGCCTGCGCCACCTCGGATCCGGCGCCATCGAGCTGACCGCCGCGCCCGGCCTGCGCCGGGACGTCGACACGCCGGAGGACCTCCGGTCGGCCCTGCTGCTGGGTGTCGGCCCGCGGACCGCGGCCGTGGCTGCCAGCCTGCACGCCGTGCGCTGAACGTGGAGGTCCACGGGACCGTCGCGCAGCACGGGGACACCGGCGGGACCGTCCTGCTCGACGACGGCAGCCGGCTGACCTACCCCCTGTCGGTCGTGCAGCCCGAGATCCGGCTGCTTCGGTCGGGCCAGCGGGTCCGGCTGCGGGTCGACGGCGACCCGCCGCAGGTCCGCGCCCTCACCCTGGTGAGCTTGCCGCTTCGTGGGGGCCCCTGACCCCCCTCGGGCACGGCACTTCGGCACGGCCGTTCACGTCAACAGTGCACGATGGGACGGTGACAACCGAGCTGACGACGCCGACCCACCTCGCGCAGGAGAACGGCCACGTCGGCGGGGTGGAGTCGACGTTGGAGCCGGTGACGTCGACCGTTGCACGCGCTCGCACCTCGGACGGCCTGCCGGAGGACCGCTTCCTCAACCGCGAGGTCAGCTGGCTGGACTTCAACGCCCGCGTCCTGGCCCTCGCGCGGGACCGCTCGGCGCCGCTGCTGGAGCGCGCCAAGTTCCTCGCGATCTTCGCCAGCAACCTCGACGAGTTCTACATGGTCCGGGTGGCCGGGCTCAAGCGCCGCAGCAGCACCGGGCTCGGCACCCGCAGCGCCGACGGCCTGAGCACCCGCAAGCAGCTGGCCCTGATCAGCAGCCGGGCCCGCGAGCTCGCGGCCGCCCACGCCTGCTGCTTCCTGGAGGAGGTCCGGCCCGAGCTCGCCGCGGTCGGGGTCCGGATCGCGCTGTGGGACGACCTATCGCCCGAGCAGCAGTCGCCGCTGCACGACTACTTCCGCAGCCAGCTGTTCCCCATCCTGACGCCGCTGGCCGTCGACCCGGCGCACCCCTTCCCGTACATCAGCGGGCTGTCGCTCAACCTTGCGGTCCTCGTACGCGAGCCGGAGACCGGCCTCGAGCACTTCGCGCGGGTCAAGGTGCCCAACAACGTGCCGCGCTTCGTGCAGGTCGACGGTGCCGCAAGTGCCACGACCTACCTCCCGCTGGAGGAGCTGATCGGCGCGCACCTGCCGCAGCTGTTCCCGGGGCTCGAGGTCACCTCGCACCACGCGTTCCGGGTCACCCGCAACACCGACGTGGAGGTCGAGGAAGACCGGGACGAAGACCTGCTGCAGGCGCTGGAGCGCGAGCTGGCCCGGCGGCGGTTCGGGCCGGCGGTACGACTCGAGGTCGGCGAGCGGATGGACCCGCACGTGCTCGACCTGCTCGTCCGCGAGCTGGAGATCACCGACGACGACGTCGTGCAGGTACCCGGACTGCTGGACCTGGCCTCGCTGTGGCAGCTCTACGGCGTCGACCGGCCCGAGCTCAAGGACGACGCGCACGTACCCGCGACGCACCCGCGGCTCGCGGAGGGCGAGAAGGCCACCGACGTGTTCGCAGCCCTCCGCGAGGGCGACGTGCTGGTGCACCATCCGTACGACTCCTTCTCGACCTCCGTGCAGCGCTTCGTCGAGCAGGCCGCCGCCGACCCGCACGTCTTGGCCATCAAGCAGACGCTGTACCGCACCTCGGGTGACTCACCGATCGTCGACGCGCTGATCGACGCCGCCGAGGCCGGCAAGCAGGTCGTCGTACTCGTGGAGATCACCGCCCGCTTCGACGAGCAGGCCAACATCCGGTGGGCGAGGGCGCTGGAGAAGGCCGGCTGCCACGTCGTCTACGGCTTGATGGGGCTCAAGACGCACTGCAAGACCTGCTTGGTTGTACGACAGGAGAAGGGTCAGCTCCGGCGGTACGCACACATCGGCACCGGCAACTACAACCCCAAGACGGCGCGCATCTACGAGGACCTCGGGCTGCTGACCGCCGACCCCGAGATCGGCGCCGACCTCACCGACCTGTTCAACACCCTCACCGGCTACAGCCGGCAGACCGAGTACCGCACCCTGATGGTTGCGCCGCACGGCGTCCGGGCCGGCCTCGTCGAACGCATCGAGCGCGAGGCCGGGCACGCTCGTGCCGGCCGGCCGTCGGGCGTGCTGCTCAAGGCCAACAGCGTGGTCGACGAACAGGTCATCGACGCGCTCTACCGGGCGAGCCGCGACGACGTGCCGATCCGGCTGCTGGTCCGCGGCATCTGCGCCCTGCGTCCCGGCGTGCCGGGGCTGTCCGAGACGATCACCGTCCGCAGCATCGTCGGGAGGTTCCTCGAGCACTCCCGGGTGATGGTCTTCGGCACACCGGACCGCACGCAGGACCCGCTCGAACAGTGGCTCGGCAGCGCCGACCTCATGCACCGCAACCTCGACCGGCGGGTCGAGACCCTGGTTCGGGTCAAGGACCCGACGGTGCAGGCCCAGATCCAGCAGCTGCTCGGGCAGGCGATGGCCGACGACATCGTGCGCTGGGAGCTGCAGAGCGACGGCTCGTGGACGCGACTGCCCGAGCCGGGATGGCCAGCCAAGGATCTGCAGGCCGAGCTGGTTCGGCAGGCCAGCGAACGGCCCCACGGCTAGGTGGCGGGTCCGATCCTCGCCGCGGGCGGGGTGCTGTGGCGGCAGTCGGGCGACGGGATCGAGGTGGCCGTCGTCCACCGGCCGCGCTACGACGACTGGTCGCTCCCGAAAGGCAAACTCGAGCCCGGTGAGGGCCAGCTGCAGGGCGCGCTGCGGGAGGTGTGGGAGGAGACCGGCTTCGACGCTGTCGTCGGACGGACGCTGGGCCGGAGCACGTACCGGGTGCTGCAGGACGGCGTCGAGCGCGACAAGGTGGTGCGCTGGTGGGCGATGCGGGCACGATCGGGACGCTTTGTGGGTGGCCCGGAGGTGGACGAGCTGCGCTGGCTGGCGCCGGCCTCGGCCGAGGGACTGCTCACCGCCGGCCGCGACGTCTCGCCGCTGCGACTACTGGTCGCCGCAGGGCTGCACACCACCACGGTCCTACTGGTGCGGCACGGCTCGGCCGGCAACCGCTCGGCGTGGCCCGGAGCAGACCTGGACCGACCGCTGGACGGCCGCGGCCGCCGCCAGGCCGAGGGGCTCGCGAGGTCGTTGATGGCCTACGGGCCGGCGCGGGTGCTGTCCGCTCCGGCGCTGCGCTGCGTGGACACGGTGCGGCCGCTCGCACAGGCGTGTGGGCTCGCCGTCCAGGTGGAGCCGGCCCTCGGCGAGCAGGGCTGGGCCGAGCAGCCCGCGGCTGCGATCAGCCGACTGCGTTCGCTCGGCGCCACCAGCGTTGTCGCGGACAGCTGCACGGTCGCCTGCACGCAGGGTGGGGCTCTGCCCGGCCTGCTGCGCGCACTGGCTGCCGGGACCGCGGTGGACGTCGGCGCCGCGCCGGCCCGCAAAGGGTCGGTATGGGCGTTGAGCTTTCTTGATGGCGCGCTCGTCGACGCCGAATACACACCGCCGGGCTGACAGACACCGCGATACCGGTCGGGCCCCGCTCGACACGGGGCGCGGCGCCGGTTAGTCAGCGGCGCGGGCGACGCAGCCGCAAGGCGATGCAACGGCTAGGCAAGCAGCGGTGTGGGCCGACCAGACCTGGTCAGCGGGCTTTGGCGGGCGCCGACTTCGTGACGGTCTTGGCGGGTGCCTTCGCCGCGGACGCTGACTTCGCGGGCGCCTTTGCGGGTGCCTTTGCGGGTGCCTTTGTCGCAGCCGGGGCCTTCGCGGGCGCCTTCGCCGCAGCCGCCGCCTTCGCGGGCGCCTTCGCGGGCGCCTTCGCGGGTGCGGCCTTGGCTGCGCTCTTGGCCGGCGCGGCCGTCGACGTGGCAGCCTTGACCGGAGTGGTGGCTGCGCCGACGGTCGCCCGGACGGCCTTGCCGGGGGCGGCCGCGACCCGGCCGGTCGCTCCAGCGACGGAGCGCAGACCGGCCCTGGCGCCGGCCTTGGCGGCGCGGTCGAGCTTCTTCGCGCCGCTCACCACGTCCTTGAAGCCCTGACCCGGCCGGAACTTCGGAACGGACGTCTCGCCCAGCTGGACCGGCGCCCCGGTCGCCGGGTTTCGCGCGGTGCGGGCCGCCCGGTCGATTCTCTCGAAGACTCCGAAGCCGGAGATAGCCACCCGTTCGCCCGCGGACACCGCGCGCTGCACCGTCTCGATGACCGCCTCGACCGCCGCAGCAGCAGTCTTCTTGTCGCCGACCTTGTCGGTGATGGCGTCGATCAGATCGGACTTGTTCACGTGGGCTCCCCAATGTCGAGGCCGTGTGCCTCGTGTCATCGGCGAAGGTAAGGCGATAACGCGCCGTGGGAAAGCACCTTGGCCTCGGCGCGGTGTGTCGCTGCTACCCGCCAGTCCCGGGCCGGCCTGCGTCAAGGTCGGCGAGCAGCGCACCGAGTCGGGCCGAGGCGCGGGCCACATCGTGCTTGCTGGCGTCGGTCAGGGCAAGGAGTCGGCGTGTGACGCGAGCCTTGACCTCGCTGTCGGCGTCGAGACCGCGCACCCGGGCGTGCGCCGCCTTGAGCCGGATCGCGAGCTCAGCCGCCTGCTCCTGCTCGCTCACGTCGGCAGGGCGGCAACCGGCTGGTAGGCCGGCCGCTGCGCCTCGTACGCGCTGATGTCGGCGTCGTGGGTCAGCGTGAGGCCGATGTCGTCCAGACCTTCGAGCAGGCGCCAACGGGTGAAGTCGTCCAGCGGAAACGACGCCACCAGCGGGTCGGGGCCGGCTCCGGCTCGCAGCTCGCGGGCCGCCAGGTCCACGGTCACCGGGGTCGCCGGATCGGCCTCGACCATCGCCATCAGACGGTCGACGACGTCGGCGGGCAACTGGACGGGCAACAGGCCGCCCTTGAGAGCGTTGCCGCGAAAGATGTCCGCGAAGCGCGCGCTCACTACGGCCCGGAAACCGAAGTCCTGCAGTGCCCAGACTGCGTGCTCGCGCGATGAGCCCGTCCCGAAGTTCTCCCCGGCCACCAGGACGCTCGCGCCCGGGTGCCGATGCAGCACGAAGTCAGGGTCCTGGCGCCACTCGCTGAACAAGCCGGCACCGAAGCCGGTGCGCTCGACCCGCTTGAGCCAGTCGCTCGGGATGATCTGGTCGGTGTCGACGTCGCTGCGGCGCAGTGGGACCGCGGTCCCGGTGTGGCTGGTGAACGCGTCCATGTCAGACCTCCTGCAGGTCGGCCGGGGCCGTCAGCCGGCCGGTGAGTGCGGTGGCGGCGGCGACCTCGGGGCTGACCAGGTGCGTACGGCCGCCCCGGCCCTGCCGCCCCTCGAAGTTGCGGTTGGACGTCGAGGCGCTGCGCTCGCCCGGCGAGAGGGTGTCGGGGTTCATGCCCAGGCACATCGAGCAGCCGGCATTGCGCCAGTCGAACCCGGCGTCCCGGAAGACGACGTCGAGGCCCTCCAGCTCGGCTTGCCGCTTCACCAGCATCGAACCCGGTACGACCATCGCGCGTACGCCGTCCGCGACCCGGCGGCCCCTCACCACGGCGGCGGCGGCCCGCAGGTCCTCCATCCGGCCGTTGGTGCAGGACCCGAGGAAGACCGTGTCGACGGCGACGTCTCGCATCCGGGTCCCGGCCGTCAGCCCCATGTAGGCCAGTGCCCGTTCGGCGGAGTCGCGCTCGTTGCCGGCGGGCAGCGCCTGCGGGTCGGGCACCTGCCCGCCGAGCGGCACACCCTGGCCGGGGTTGGTGCCCCAGGTGACGAACGGCGTGATGGCCGCGGCATCCAGGACGACCTCGGCGTCGAACTCGGCGCCCGCATCGGTACGCAGGGTTTCCCACTCGGCGACAGCGGCGTCCCAGTCGGCCCCCTGCGGGGCGTGCGGGCGGCCCTTCAGGTAGGCGTACGTCGTGGCGTCCGGAGCGACCATCCCGGCCCGCGCCCCCCACTCGATGCTCATGTTGCACACCGTCATGCGGCCCTCCATCGACAGCGCCTCAATCGCATCGCCGCGGTACTCGACGAGGTAGCCCTGCCCTGCGCCGGTGCCGACCTGGGCGATCAGCGCCAGCACCAGGTCCTTGGCGGTGACGCCCGGCCGCAGCCGGCCCTGGACCGTGACGGCCATCGTCCGTGGGCGCGGCAGTGGCAGCGTCTGGGTGGCGAGCACGTGCTCGACCTCGCTGGTACCGATACCGAAGGCGAGCGCCCCGAAGGCGCCGTGCGTGCTGGTGTGGCTGTCCCCGCAGACGACCGTCATGCCGGGCTGCGTGAGGCCGAGCTGCGGCCCGATGACGTGCACGATGCCCTGGCCCGCGTCACCCATCGGCAGCAGCCGTACGCCGAACTCCGCGCAGTTGCGGCGCAGCGTCTCCACCTGCGTGCGGCTGACCGGGTCGGTGATGACCAGCGCGGTGTCGGTCGGGACGTTGTGGTCCTCCGTGGCCAAGGTCAGGTCCGGGCGGCGCACGCCGCGACCGGCCAGCCGGAGCCCTTCGAAGGCCTGCGGGCTGGTCACCTCGTGCACGAGGTGCAGGTCGATGTAGAGCAGGTCGGGCTCGCCCGGCGCCTGGCGTACGACGTGGCTGTCCCAGACCTTCGCTGCCAGCGTACGGCTCATCGGCTGCCTCCTTGCATCTCAACTGATGGGATGATTGTGTCACCCCGTGGAACAGACTAGCGGAGTTGGCGTGCTGGACAAGGCCCTTGCGATCCTGGGCGCCGTCGAAGCGGGCGCAGACACCCTCGCTGCGCTCACCGAGCACACCGGGCTGTCGCGGGCGACCACCCATCGGCTGGCGGTGGCGCTCGAGGTGCACCGCATGTTGGGTCGCGACATCTCGGGGCGCTGGCGCCTCGGGCCGCGGCTCGGTGAGCTCGTCGGCGCCGGACCGGGCGACGTGCTCCTGGACCTGGCTCAGCCGGTGCTCGACCGGCTGCGTGACGCGACGGGCGAGAGCGCTCAGCTGTACCGCCGGCAGGGGTCGTCCCGGCACTGCGTGGCGGCGGCCGAGCGTGGCAGCGGGCTCCGCGACACCGTGCCGGTCGGCGCCCTGCTGCCGATGACCGCAGGCTCCGCCGCGCAGGTGCTGCAGGCCTTCTCGACCGAGGGTCAGCTCATCGCGGGGACGGCCTTCGGCCCCCGGGTGCTGGCCGAGGTCCGCCGGCGGGGCTGGGCGCACTCGGTCGCCGAGCGGGAGCAGGGCGTCGCCTCGGTCTCCGCACCGGTGCGCGGAGGCGACGGCAGCGTGATTGCGGCAATCAGCGTGTCCGGCCCGGTGGAGCGGCTCACCCGGGCACCGGGACGGTTGCACGCCACCGCTGTCCTGCAGGCCGCGCAGGAGCTGGGTCGCGCGGCGGCAGCCATCGGTCGACCGGGTGCAGCTACCGGTCGAACAGGGCCAGGAGACCGGTGATCCGCAGAATGCGGTGCACGCGCGGCCCCGGGGCGAACACGCGCAGTGACTGGCCGAGCCGCCGGGACCGCCGCTGCATCGTCACCAGCACGCCCAGGGCTGTCGAGTCCAGGAAGGGCACCTGCGACAGATCGACCTCCACATCGGTCCCGGACGCGATGGCCCCGAGCAGTGCCGCGCGCAGGGAGCCGCTCTCCAGCGCACCGAAGCTGCCGCGAAGAACGACCACCGTCGTCGTGGCGTCCGGGCCAGCCGGCGTGAGCACGGCTATCGACGCCAGGGCATGTCCCGAGACGGACTCGACGGCCTGGGCCGACTCGTCATGGCGGATCGCGTATGACGGCGTGTTCATCGAGGATCGCTCCAGCCGCTCGGGGTCACCAGAATGACCCGCGTCAGGCAACCCGTGGCCCTCTGACAGCGATCTGTCAGAGACCTGACAGCGGACTGACAGCCAGCCGGGGGCTGACACGGAGCCGGACCACCGGATCGGGCTGCCCGCGCAGGCCACCCGAGCGACCTCAGACGTGGCAGAACCACCCATCCGGCTCAGGCGCGAATCGGCTTGACGACCCCTCCCGGTCCGCCAAGGTCCGCCGCAGCGTCGTGCGCCGGCGGTCTGCGCTTCCGAGGGGGTCGATGTGGCTGCAGCGATCGCGGCGCTGCCCCAGGACCCGGCCGGTTTCCGATGGCTTCGAGTCCGGGACGACTGACGGCCACGCTGCGGCGGATCTCGGCAACACCCCAGCCGCGCGGCCTGGTGCCCCTCTACGGCAATTTTTCGACACTGCGAGGATCGTCAGGTGGTCGTTGATGCCTGGGCGGCGCTGGCGGATCCGTTCGTTGAGGGCGCGTACATGTCGGTGAAGGGCCGGGTGCGGACGTTCGTGCTGCATGCGCAGCTGCTGCGCCACCTGCCGGGCCCGCCAGCAACAGTGCTGGACGTCGGCGGCGGCGCCGGACACCAGTCCGTGCCGCTAGCCCGGCTTGGCTACACGGTCACGATCCTGGATCCGTCCTCGGCGATGCTGGCCAAGGCCGAACAGCGGCTCGCCGCCGAACCCGACGACGTCCGCCGACGCGTGCGGCTGATGCAGGGCGCCGGGGAGCAAGCCGACGAGGCGACCGGCGGTGAACGCTTCGCCGCGGTGATCTGCCACGGGGTGCTGATGTACCTCTCGCAGCCTGAGCTGCTGATGCGTGCGCTGTGCCGCAGCGCCGCCGACGGCGGCGTGGTGTCGGTCATGGCGCTCAACGCACAGACGCTGGCGGTCAGGCCGGCCTTGGAGCGGCGCTGGGCCGACGCGCTAGCCGCCTTTGACGCGACCGGTGAGCTCGGCGTGCTCGGTGTGGACACGCGCGCTGACACCGTCGAGGACCTATCCCGGCTGCTGACCAGCAGCGGTGTGACGCCGCAGGCGTGGTACGGCGTATGGCTGTTCAGCGACTGGCTGGACCTTCCCGCGAACAGTACGGATCTTGCTGCTGTCGCCGACGTCGAGCTGCAGGCCAGCCTGCGCGACCCCTACCGGCGGCTCAGCCGGGTGTTCCACCTCGTCGGCACGCGAACCGTCGTCCCGGGTTGACGTCGCGGATGGGTGCTCACTAGGCCCCGTGCCGCGAGGTCGGCGCGGGTGTGGTCGAACGAGTCGGCGACGTCGGGGTCGCTGATCGCCGTGCGGAACCGGCTCAGGGTCTCGGTGCTGGGCTGCCAGAAACCGCCGGCGAGCAGTCGACGACGTCGTCTCTACGCCGGGGGCCGCGTGGCCGTGACGTCGGCCGGCTACGGAGACGGACTAGTCAGACACGCCCGGACACCCCGTCAGGAAGGACCATGGCGCTCGGCGCTGATGTCGCTCACCCTGAGCCCAGGACGACCCCGACCTGCTGCTCCGGAGCTGCCGTGCTGACCTCGTTGACGTCGACCGTGTCCCGAAGGCCTTCCGCAGGCGCGCCGGTGGCACCGGGCGCCCCGCTCGCGCACGTCGTGGTGCTCGCCGACCGCCGCCCGGGCCGGCGCACGCCGGAGGCGACGCCATCGCTGCACATCACGCCAGAGCTGCTGCTGGCGCTCGGTGGCTCGTGGGCGCGGGCCGGCGAGCGCCGCTGAAACTGTCCTGCCCCCGCGGGAGCACGTCTGGGTGAAGCCCACCTGCGGGGCCGAAGGCTGTACGCGTCCGGTGTGTGCGCGTGGGCACTGGTGACGACTCCGCAGGCTGCGGCACGGCTGGGTGCAGCCGGGTGGGGCGACCGTGACCGATCGACCGGGCCGTGCCCGAGTTGGTCAGCGGCGATCAGACCGGTAGTGAACGTGTGACCCCAGCGGGATTCGAACCCGCGCTGCCGCCGTGAGAGGGCGGTGTCCTAGGCCACTAGACGATGGGGCCTGGCTGTGAATTTGTCGAAGTGATCAGTGCCGTGCGCTGGGGTACCTGGACTCGAACCAAGACTAACGGAACCAGAAACCGTCGGGCTGCCAATTACCCCATACCCCACCGGGAGCGAGCCGTGGTACCTGGCCGCGCGCCGCACGCACACTAGCCGACCGGCCGACCCCGTCTCAAACGTCGGCGCCGCCACCGACAGCCCCGGCCGCAGCCCGCAACCGGCGCAGCGTCCGCTCCTTGCCGAGCAGGGCCATCGACTCGGGCAGCGGCGGCGAGACCGACGCTCCGCAAACGGCCGCCCGCAGCGGCAGGTAGGCCTTCCCGCGTTTCAGTCCACGCCGCTCCAGCAGCGCCGCGTCGACGGCCGCCTGCACGGTCTGCGTCGTCCACTCCGACAGCGGCTCGAGCGCCGCTGTCGCCGCGGTGAGCACCTCGGCGCTGCCGGGGCCGAGCGCCTTACCGGCCGCCACCTCGTCGACCGCAAAGTCCGGCTCTGCCACAAACAGGAAGCGCACCAGGTCGGGCAGCTCGGACAGCACCGCCACCCGGGTCTGCACGAGCGGCACGGCGCCCGCCAACAGTGCGAGCTGCTCGGGCAGAGCGGGCGAGGCCACCAGCCCCGCCCGCTGCAGGAACGGCAGCGACCGCGCGGCGAAGTCGTCCTCGGTGAGCTCGCGCAGGTAGTGGCCGTTGAGCCAGCCGAGCTTGTCGAGGTCGAAGACCGGCCCGACGGTGTTGACCCGCGTCCAGTCGAAGCTCTCCGACATCTGCGCGAACGTGAAGACCTCCTGCTGGGAAGGCAGCGAGTAGCCCAGCAGACCGAGGAAGTTCAGCAGCGCCTCGGGCAGGTAGCCCTGCTCGACGAACCAGGTCAGCCGCGCCGCCGGGTTCTTCCGCTTGGAGATCTTGCTCTTGTCGACGTTGCGCAGCAGCGGCATGTGCGCGTACGCCGGGCGCGGAAAGCCCAGCCAGTCGGCGAGGAGCAGGTGCTTGGGGGTCGAGGAGATCCACTCCTCCCCGCGCACCACATGTGTGATGGCCATCAGGCCGTCGTCGACCACGACCGCCAGGTGGTACGTCGGGAAGCCGTCGGCCTTCAGCAGCACCTGGTCGTCGGGCCGCGGGGCCGACACCTCGCCGCGGATCAGGTCCAGGAAGCGCAGCGGCGGGTCGTCGGGCACGAGCATGCGTACGACAGGGGTCTGCTGCGCACCGGGCAGCGCAGCGCGCTCCGCCGCCGTCAGCCCGAAGCACCTGCGGTCGTAGCCGGTCGGCAGCTTCCGGCGCTGCTGGTCCTCGCGCATCTCCAGCAGCCGCGCCGAGGTGCACCAGCACAGGTACGCGTGCCCTTCGGCGACCAGCCGGTCCACGTACGGCCGGTAGGTCGCGAGGCGCTCGGACTGCCGGTACGGCGCGTACGGGCCGCCGATGTCAGGCCCCTCGTCCCAGTCCAGGCCGAGCCAGTGCAGCGTGTCGTACACCTGCTGCTCGCTGTCGGCCTGGAAGCGCGCCCGGTCGGTGTCCTCCACGCGAAGCACGAACTGACCACCCTGCTGGCGGGCGAACGCCAGGTTGAACAGCGACATGTACGCCGTCCCGACGTGCGGGTCGCCGGTCGGCGAGGGGGCGACCCGGACGCGCACCGTCATCGCAGCTGCACCGGGTTGGTCAGCGTCCCGACGCCCTCCACCACGACGTCGACGGTGTTGCCGGCCACCAGCGGGCCGACCCCGGCGGGGGTGCCGGTGAGCACGACGTCACCGGGCAGCAGGGTCATGAAAGCCGTGATCCACGCAATCACGGCGGGTACGTCGTGCAGCAGCTGCGCGGTGCGGCCGTCCTGGCGCAGCTCGCCGTCGACCCGGCACTGCACCGCGACGTCGCGGACGTCGAGGTCGGTCTCGAGCCACGGGCCGATCGGGCAGAAGGTGTCGTGCGACTTACCGCGGGTCCACTGGCCGTCAGCCAGCTGCTGGTCGCGGGCCGTCACGTCGTTGGCGGCGGTGTAGCCGAGCACCACCTCCAGGGCACGCTCGCGCGGCACGTCTCGGCACAGCCGACCGATCACCACCGCAAGCTCGGCCTCGTGGTCGACGCGGGTGCTGTCGCGCGGCAGCCGGATCGTGTCGCCCGGCCCGATCACCGACGTCGAGGGCTTGAGGAACACCACCGGGGAGGTCGGCGCCGGGCCGCCCATCTCGGCCACGTGGTCGGCGTAGTTCTTCCCGATGCAGACCACCTTGCTGGGCAGCACCGGCGCCAGCAGCCGCACCGACGACAGCGGATGGCGCACCCCCGTGAAGGTGAACGCCGCGAACGGGTGGCCGTCCACAGGAGCAACGACCAGCTCGGCGGGGTCGCCGCCGGGTGGCCCCTCGACGACACCGAACGACACCTCCCCGTCGACGGCGAAACGGCAGATGCGCACGCGGGCGGGCCTTCCGGAGGGGGGCGGGGAGCGCTGCCGAGGCTAGTCCCGCTCGTGCACGGGGTAGGGGGGCGACGTGGATCGTGAGCAGTGGTTCCTGACCCCGACCGAGCGCGACAACCCGTCGACGACCCTGGACAGCCGGCACGGTCCCGGTGGCCGGGCGTGGACCGAGGGCAACGCGGTGCGTCCGCTGGTGCACGGGGCGGCGTACTTCCCGCGGCTGGCCGAGGTCGTGACCGGGCTCGGCGAGGGTGACCTGCTGTGCTTCACCGACTGGCGGGGTGACCCGGACGAACGGCTCACCGGCGAGCCCGGCAGCGAGGTGGCGCAGGTGTTTAGCCGGGCCGCGGAGCGCGGCGTGCTCGTCAAGGGTCTGCTCTGGCGCTCGCACCTGGACGGGCTGGCCTTCAGCGCGGACGAGAACCGGCACCTGGGTTCCGATGTCAACGAGGCCGGCGGCGAGGTGCTGCTGGACCAGCGCGTACGCCCGTTCGGCAGCCACCACCAGAAGCTCGTCGTGGCACGCGGCGGCGCCGGGGACGTGGCCTTCACCGGCGGCATCGACCTGTGCCACAGCCGCCGGGATGACGCCCGCCACGGCGGTGACCCGCAGGGCCTGGCGATGTCCCCGGAGTACGGAGCGAACCCGCCGTGGCACGACGTGCAGCTCGAGCTGCGCGGGCCTGCCGTGGGCGACCTCGAAACGGTGTTCCGCGAGCGGTGGGACGACCCCGCACCGCTGGACAACCGGCTGCGGATGGCGGTGGAGCGGCGCCTGATCAAGGGCGTCGACACCGAGGCCACCGCGTTGCCGGACCAGGCCCCCGACCCGGCGCCGGCCGGCAGCTGCGCGGTGCAGGTCCTGCGTACGTATCCGGCGCGCCGCAGGCCGTACCCGTTCGCGCCGCGCGGGGAGCGCAGCATCTCCGAGGGCTACCGCAAAGCGCTGCGCCGGGTCCGCCGGCTGGTCTACCTGGAGGACCAGTACCTGTGGTCCACGCACGTCGCGAAGCTGTTCGCGGAGGCCCTGATCCGGCGGCCCGAGCTGCAGCTGGTCGCGGTCGTTCCCCGGTTTCCCGACCAGTCCGGGGCGGTCGCCCGGCCACCCAACCTGGTGGGCCGCCAGGACGCCCTCGACGTGGTGCGGCAGGCGGGCGGTGAGCGGGTGAGCGTCTTCGACCTGGAGAACCACGCCGGGACGCCGGTGTACGTCCACGCCAAGGTCTGCATCATGGACGACGTCTGGGCCGCCGCCGGCAGCGGCAACCTGAACCTGCGCAGCTGGACGCACGACAGCGAGCTGTCCTGCGCGGTGCTCGATGACGAGCGCGACGAGCGCGAGCCACGGGACTTCGGCGGGCTCGGCGACGGCGCCCGCCGGTTCGCCCGCGACCTGCGCCTGGAGCTGTGGCGCGAACACCTGGACGTCGCCGCGGTCGACGCCGCCGGGGAGGATGACCTGGTGGACCCGGCGACCGGCATCGCGCGGTTGCGCGCCGCCGCCGCCGCCCTGGACGCCTGGCACGACGGCGGGCGGCAGGGGCCCCGGCCGCCCGGCCGGCTGCGCGAGCACCGGGTCGACCGGCTGCCCGTGCGTACCCGCTTCTGGGCCCGACCCCTGTACCGCGCGGTCGTGGACCCCGATGGCCGGCCGCGCAAGGCACTGCGCCGCAGCTGGGACTGACGTCACCCTGCCGACCACGCCCGGGTCGGCGTGCTGGTGGGGGTCGTCGGCAACGCCATGGTCTCCCAGCGGGCGGCAGCGGTTGCGACCTCAACCGATCCGGTGCATCCATTCGTGGGTGTCCGGGATGCGGCCGTACTGCCGGTCCAGCAGCGCCTCGCGCAGCGCCATGGTGACCGGGCCCGGCTGACCGTCGCCGATCTGCCACTCCCCGGTCGTGCACTTGGCGCGGCCGACCGGTGCGACCACGGCAGCCGTACCGCAGGCGAAGACCTCGGTGAGCGAGCCGTCCGCGCAGCCGCTGCGCCACTCGTCGACCGAGATCCGGCCCTCCTCCACCTCGAGCCCGAGCTCGGGCGCCAGCGTCAGCAGCGAGTCGCGGACGACACCGGGCAGCAGCGTGCCGGTCAGGGCGGGCGTGAGCAGCCGGGCCGCGCGGCCGTCCGCCCCGCCGAACACGAAGAACAGGTTCATCCCGCCCATCTCCTCGACCCAGCGGCGCTCCACCGCGTCGAGCCAGACCACCTGGTCGCAACCCTTCTCGGCGGCCTGGCGCTGGGCGAGCAGGCTGCCGGCGTAGTTGCCGCCGCACTTGGCCTCGCCGGTGCCGCCGACGGCCGCGCGGATGTACTCCTCCGACAGCCACACCGTCACGGGCCGCACCTCGCCGGGGAAGAACGGCGTCACCGGGAAGGCGATCAGCAGGAACAGGTACTCGTGGGCGGGCCGCATCCCGACCTGCGCCTCGGTCGCGATCATGAACGGACGCAGGTACAGGCTCTGGCCGGCGGCGGTCGGCACCCAGTCGACGTCGACCTCGACCAGCCGCTCCACGGCCGCGACGAACAGCTCCTCGGGCAGCTCGGGCATGGCCAGGCGCTGCGCGGAGCGGTTGAAGCGCCGGGCGTTCTCCTGCGGTCGGAACACCGCCACGCCGCCGTCGGGCTGCCGGTAGCCCTTGAGCCCCTCGAAGATGGCCTGCCCGTAGTGCAGGACCATCGCCGACGGGTCGAGCTGCAGCGGGGCGTACGCCGAGAGCGTGGCGTCGTGCCAGCCGCGTTCCTCGGTCCACCGCACCGACACCATGTGGTCGGTGTGCACGCGGCCGAAGCCGGGGTCCTGCATGAGCGCGGCGCGCTCGGCGGGGGTGCGGCGGGAGTCGCTGACGACGACCTCGAACACTTCGTGGCCGGTATCGGTGATGGTCATTGCCCTCCCGCCTTCCTCCGGCGCGTCCGCGCCGATACCCGACCGTATCCGAGCGGGCGTTCAGCCGAGCAGGCCGAGCAGCGCGTCCCCGACCTCGCTGGTGCCGCGCCGCGTCTCGCCGCGCTCCGCGAGGTCCTTGGCGACAGCCGCCTCGACCCGGGCCGCCTCGTCGGTATGACCCAGGTGCTCCAGCATCATCGCGACCGACAGCACCGTGGCGGTCGGGTCGGCGACGCCCTTTCCCGCGATGTCGGGGGCACTGCCGTGCACCGGCTCGAACATCGACGGGTGGGCGCGCGAGACGTCCAGGTTGCCGCTCGCCGCCAGCCCGATGCCGCCGCAGATCGCCGCGCCGATGTCGGTGAGGATGTCGCCGAACAGGTTGTCGGTGACGATGACGTCGAAGCGGCCCGGGTCGGTGACGAAGAACATCGAGACCGCGTCGGCGTGCTGGTAGTCCAGCGTGACATCCGGGAACTGCTCGCCGACCCGCTCGGCGGTGCGCTTCCACAGCCCGCCGGCGTGCACCAGCACGTTGGTCTTGTGCACCATCGTGAGGCGGCCGTCACGGGCCTGCGCCCTGCCGAAGGCGTCGCGGACGACCCGCTCGATGCCGTACGCCGTGTTGAGGCTGACCTCGGTCGCGACCTCGTGCGGTGTACCGGTGCGCATCGTGCCGCCGTTGCCGACGTACGGCCCCTCGGTGCCCTCGCGGACCACCACCATGTCGACGTGCGCCTCGCGCAGCGGGCTTCGTACGCCCGGGTAGAGCTTGACGGGCCGCAGGTTCACGTGGTGGTCGAGCGCGAAGCGCAGCGCGAGCAGCAGCCCGCGCTCCAGCACTCCCGACGGCACCGACGGGTCGCCGATGGCGCCGAGCAGGATCGCATCGTGGGCCTGCAGCTCCGCCAGCACACCGCCCGGCAGCACCTCGCCGGTGCGGTGGTAGGCGGCCGCGCCGAGGTCGTAGTCGGTCGTCTCGACGCCCGGCAGCACCGCGCGCAGCACCTTGAGCCCTTCGGCGACCACCTCGGGGCCGATGCCGTCGCCGCCGATGACTGCCAGTCGGGTGCTCATGGGCCCGAGGCTACGCACGGGGACGACCATCGCGGCGGGTGGTCCGTGACAGCCTGCCCGGATGCTGGCGCTACGGCTGATCTGCCCTGCCGGGCTGACCCCCGGCCTCGTCGAGGTCCTGCGCAATCAGCCGGGGGCCACCCACCTGGTGCACCTGCCCGGCGCCGCGCTCGAGCCACCCGGCGACGTGCTGCTCGCCGACCTCGCCCGCTCGGCCGTCAGCGAGATCGTCGACGCGCTGCGCGCCGTATCCCGCGGCGGCTGACGTCGGCGTCGCTGCCGCCGCCGGTCGCTGGAGCGAGTGCGGGGGCGCCGCGGCGCAGTTGCTGGTCAACCTGGTCGCGCTGGTCGTCGCCGGCGGCGCGACCCTGGCCGTACGGCGCCGGGCGTCCGGCCGGCTCAGGCGCGCGCCCGGTTGACGGCGCTGACCACGGCGACCAGCGAGCTGGTGACGATGCTCGGGTGCACGCCGCAGCCCCAGAGCACCCGGCCGTCGACGGCAACCTCGAGGTAGGAGGCGGCCTGCGCCTCCTCACCCGCGCCGGTGGCGTGCTCGACGTAGTCAAGGACCCGGGCGTCGATGCCGAGCTCGGTGAGCGCGTGGACGAAGGCGGCGATCGGCCCGTTGCCGGTGCCGGAGATGCGGTGCCGCTCGCCGCCCCACTCGACGACAGCCTCGAGCCGGTCGGTCTCGGCGCTGGTCAACGACTGCGACACCAGGCGTAGCGCGGCGGTCGGCGCGAGGTAGGTGTCGCCGAACAGCTGCCAGATCCGGGCCGCCGACACCTCCCCGCCCTCACCGTCGGCGACCTCCTGCACGACCCGGCTGAACTCGATCTGCATCCGCCGGGGCAGGTCCAGGTGGTGCTCGTTCTTCAGCACGTACGCCACGCCGCCCTTGCCGGACTGGCTGTTGACCCGGATCACCGCCTCGTAGGACCGGCCGACGTCCTTCGGGTCGATCGGCAGGTAGGGCACCCCCCACGGCCGCTCCCCCACCGGCACACCGGCCACCCGGGCGCCGCCCTCCATCGCCTCCAGCCCCTTTTTGATGGCGTCCTGATGCGAGCCGGAGAAGGCTGTGTAGACCAGGTCGCCGCCGTACGGGTGGCGCGGGTGCACCGGCAGCTGGCTGCAGTACTCGACGGTGCGGCGTACCTCGTCGATGTCGCCGAAGTCGACCTGCGGGTCCACGCCCTGGCTGAACAGGTTGAGCGCGAGGGTCACCAGGCAGACGTTGCCGGTGCGCTCGCCGTTGCCGAACAGGCAGCCCTCGACGCGGTCGGCGCCGGCCAGCAGGCCGAGCTCGGCGGCTGCGACCGCCGTACCGCGGTCGTTGTGCGGGTGCAGCGACAGCAGCACGCTGCTGCGGCGCGGCCCGAGCGCCCGGCCGAACCACTCGATCTGGTCGGCGTACGTGCTGGGCACGCTCATCTCCACCGTCGCCGGCAGGTTCAGTACGACCGGCCGCTCCGGGGTCGGCTGCCAGACGTCCATGACGGCCTCGCAGACCTCGAGGGCGTAGTCCAGCTCGGTGCCGGTGAAGGACTCCGGGCTGTACTGCCACCGCACGTCGGTCGAGGGCAGCAGTTGCTCGGCGTACTTCGCGCACCACCGCGCGCCCTGAACGGCGATGTCCTTGACGCCGGCCCGGTCCAGGCCGAAGACCACCTCGCGCTGCAGGGTGCTGGTGGAGTTGTACAGGTGCACCAGGGCGCTTCCGGAAAAGCCGACCAACGACTGCACAGTGCGCTCGATGAGCTCCTCACGGGCCTGCGTCAGCACCTGGATCGTGACGCCCTCGGGGACCAGGTCGTCCTCGACGAGCCGGCGTACGAAGTCGAAGTCGGTGCTGCTCGCGGCCGGGAAGCCGACCTCGATCTCGCGGTATCCCAGGCCGACGAGCAGCGCGAACAGCGCGAGCTTGCGCTCGACGTCCATCGGGTCGATGAGCGCCTGGTTGCCGTCGCGCAGGTCGACGCTGCACCAGATCGGTGCGCGGTCGATGACTTTGGTCGGCCAGCTGCGGTCGGGCAGCTCGACCGGCGGGAAGGCGGTGTAGCGGGCGTACGGCATGGGGGTGATCTGCGGTCGGGCGGGACGCATCGGGGCTCTCCGGGGGACGGGCGGGTGCGGCCAGCACGATCTCCCGCGGCGGGGAGCCGACCTAGGACAGGGCCCCGCCGCGGCACAGAAGCAGGAGCCTCGCCACACCGGCAGGCTACGCCGCGGACCGGCTGCCAGAGCGCGCAGCCCCTGGGTCAGCGCAGGAAGGGCTCGACGACGGCCCGGAAGGCCGCGGGTTCGTCGACCCACGGGAAGTGACCGGCCCGGGGTAGGACCTCCGCGGTTGCTGTCGCGAAGGCCGCTGCGACCCGGAACACCGACGCCACACCGGTCAGCGCATCGCGCTCGCCACCGACGACGAGCACCGGTGCATCGAGTGCTGCGAGCCCGGCCCGGAGCGCCGGCAGGTCGACGTCGTCGCCACCCGCGTCGAAGCCGAGCTCTGCCCGACGACTGCTCTGCCGGTCGGCGGTCGCCGCGTGCGCCTGGGTGCGCTCGTCCCAGCGGCCGTAGAAGAACGGCCGGGTGGCCCGGACCAGCGACTGCAGCTGCGCGGGCGGCGCTCCGGCCAGGGCGCCCTGGGCCTCGGCAGCGTCGGCGTACCAGGGCTCTGCGGACCGGCCCGCTCGGATCGCCGCGACATCACCGCGGTCGCCATCCTGCAGTCGGTCCGACGGCGTGACCAGGACCAGCCGGCCGACCCGGTCGGGGTAGGTCGCCGCCCATGCCTGCGCGACCAGGCAGCCGGCGGAGTGGCCGAGCACGTCGATCCGCTCGAGCCCGAGGTGCTCTCGCAGGGCCTCCACGTCGGCAGCCAGCCGGTCGAAGCGCAGCGACGCCGGCTCGACCGGGACCTCCGAGCGGCCGGTGGCGCGGCTGTCCAGCAGCACCAGGGTCCGGATGTCGGCCAGCCCGCCCAGGTCCTCCAGGTAGGCCGCAGCGCGCCCGGGGCCACCTGGCAGGCACAGCAGCGGCCGTCCGGTGCCGACCCGCTCATAGGCCAGCCGGGTCCCGTCGTACGCCGAGAAGCTGGTCACGTGAGGTCGACCGCCCGCGCCGCCCGGGCCCCGATCGAGGTGGCAATGGACTCCAGCAGCTCGCCCGGCACGGCGCTGTCGACCCCGAGGGCCATCAGCGCGTCGCCGCCCTGCCGGGTGCGGCTGACCTGTGCGCCGGCGATGTTGATGCCCGCTGCCCCGAGCGCCGCGCCGATCCGGCCGACGACGCCCGGCCCGTCGGAGTAGCGAAAGACCAGCAGGTGGTCGCTGAGCACCACCTCGACATCGAACCCGTCGACAGCGGTGAGCTTCTCCACCTGCCGCGTCCCGGTCAGCGTGCCGGCCACCGACACCGTCGCGCCGCCGGCGAGCACACCGTGCAGACGAATCTCGTTGCGGTAGTCGCCGCTCTCCGGGGTCGTCACCAGGCTGACCTCGACGCCCCGCGCAACCGCCAGCGCCGGCGCGTTGACGAAGGTGACCTGTTCCTCCACGACCTCGGCGAACACGCCCTTGAGCGCCGCCAGCTGCAGGACCGACACGTCCAGAGCGGAGATCTCACCGCACACCTGGATCTGCAGGGTCGCGGCGACCCCGCCGGCGAGGGCGGTGAAGACCCGCCCGAGCTTCTCGACCAGCGGCAACGCCGGCCGCAGCTCCTCGGCGACGACGCCGCCGGCCTGCACGTTGACGGCGTCCGGCACGAACTCACCCGCGAGGGCCAGGCGTACCGAGCGCGCGACGGCGACGCCCGCCTTGTCCTGCGCTTCGACGGTCGATGCCCCGAGGTGCGGTGCGACCACGACCGAGTCGAAGCCGAACAGCGGCGAGCCGCCGACCGAGACGAAATTGACGTTGGCCAGCCGGATTCCGGCGGGCTTGAGCGGCAGGTAGCCCCCTTGCAGCAGGGCCGCCTCGACGATGCCCAGCAGCTTGCCCGCCACGTTTAGGTTGAAAGACCCGTCCTGCTCGTCCTGGATGAAGACGTGCGTGTCGGGGTCGTTGAAGATGTACGCCAGCGCCGCCGCCGCCCCGGCGCCGCGCGGCAGCACCGGGGGGTCTGGCTGCAAGTCGTCCAGGTAGTGCAGGATCAGCGGCGCCTCCGCCAGCCGCATCCCGCCGTCCCCCAACAGGACCGGCACGCGGCCGGCCGGGTTGGCGTCCAGGAACGCCGGCGCGTCCCCCCAGGCGTCCACCATCACGACCTCCACCGCACCAGCCAGCCCTTTCTCGTGCAGGGCCATGCGCACCACGCGCACGAAAGGCGACGTCGGGTTGGCATACAGCCTCATCCCTGCCGGCACTGCCATGCCGCTTGATGCCCCACCCATGCGTTCGCTCCCCATGCCCAACACTTCGCAGCCCTCCATGCCATCGCCCCCATCGGTGGCGGAGGCTTGCGGGCTGCCGCGGACCTATAGGCCGAAGTTATGGCACGGGGCCACCGATAGTATTGGACGCGCTGCCGCCGATCCGGCACCACCATCCCCACCCAAGGCCGCAACGCGCAGGCCGGGGCACGCCAAACGACAAAACAAGCGGAGGAAGCCGGCATGGACTCCCATCAGCATTTCATCGGTGGCCATTGGGTCCCGGGCGAGGCCAGCATCCAGGTCATCAACCCGTCGGACGGGCAGGCGATGGCCGGGATCGCCCGTGGCGGTGCGGCCGAGATCGACCGCGCCGTGCGTGCCGCCCATGCCGCGATGGACGGGGAATGGGGCCGCATGGACGCCACGGCCCGCGGGCGCCTGCTGCTGCGCCTGTCCGAGCTGATCCGCCGCGACGCCGAGGCGCTGGCCAGGATGGAGAGCGAGGACGTGGGCAAGCCGCTCAGCCTCGCCCGGTCGGACGTGACGGTGTGCGCCCGATACTTCGAATATTATGGCGGCGCGGCCGACAAGGTCCATGGCGACACCATCCCCTACCAGAACGG
>ENA-OFDM01000234-OFDM01000234.1-metagenomes-genome-assembly--contig:-NODE-234-length-24359-cov-9.129567_pt1 | contig 24359 bp, 8 predicted proteins | sample MGYA00153385_OFDM01 | MGnify analysis MGYA00153385
TTTTAGTATATCATATTAGTTGTTTTGTGTAATTAATTTTGTTTGACTACTTAATCCCGGAATGATGCTGTCAGCGATCGTGACGTTGCTGGCTGAACTAGGCCCATTGTTGACTGTAGCAATTGTATAGCTGACTGCGGCACCGGCCGCCACACCGACAGGCCCAGTTTTCGTGGTAACAACGTCCGCAAGAGTGCCGATCGTTGTGTTGACAGTGGCATTAGGGTTTGTACCGTTGTTGTTGCCCGGGGTCGGGTCAGGAGTGGCGGAGGTGCTTCTGGCGGTGTTGCTGACGGCACTGATGCTGGCTGGAGCGATAAAGCCGATCGTCCGAGTGACTGTAGTGGCATTGGCGATGGTCACGGGTGCGAAGGTGACAATCCCTGTGGTTGAGTTGTATGTGCCGCCTTCGGATGCTGTGACTCCAATTAAACCGGGAATGATGCTGTCAGTAATCGTGACGTTGCTGGCTGAACTAGGCCCATTGTTGACTGTGGCGATCGTGTAGCTGACTGTGACACCGGCATTCGTAGCGGTGGGGCCACTTTTAATGGTAACAACGTCAGCGCTGGGATTGAGTGTAGTGGTAACAGACGAATTGGTAGGACTGCCGTCTTTGTTCGTTGGTGAGCCATTGTTATTAGTGGCGATCGGGTCTGAAGTTGCTGAGCTACTTCTAGCCGTGTTGCTAATAGTGTCAAGCGTAACTGGCGTGACAAAGCTGACCGTGCGGGTAGTAGTGACTGCATTTGCCAGCGTCGGCAGTGTTGGGAAGGTGACAATCCCTGTCGTTGGGTTATAGGTGCCCCCCTCGGATGCCGTGACTCCGATTAAACCAGGAATGATGCTGTCAGAGATCGTGACGTTAGTGGCTGCATCTGGCCCGTTGTTGGTTGTGACCAGGTTATAGGTGACGGTTGACCCAACCGTACTGACGATCGGGCCACTTTTGGTAGTAACCAGGTCGGCGACGCGATCGGTAACAGTAGTCAGAACTTGACTTGCGGGCGATGAACCGTCGTTGTTGGTGAGGTCTGGGTCGAAAGTTGCTGAACTGCTGGATGCAACGTTGGTTAATGTCGCGCCGCTAACTAAATTAGGTGGTGGCAAAGCAACTGTTAGCGTATAGGTGACGCTTTGACCGACGTTGAGAACCGGAATTGCCGGCCAGGTGACATTCCGCGTTGCGTTTAAGTAAGTGCCGCCGTTCGAGGCGATGACAGTAGGAAGTGTTGGTATAAGCGGAATTAATTCTTGTGGTATTTGGTCTTGAACCACGACTTGCCCGGCGGGCGCTGTTCCCCTGTTGGTAGTCGTGATGGTGTAGGTAATGCTACCCCCAGGCTTGACGGATTGCGGCCCACTTTTGATCGTTACAACGTCGGCGAAAATAGTGGGAGGATTGACAGTTTCCACAACCAGGTTTTGAAGTTCGTGAAGGTTGTTAGCGCTTCCTGTCGAACTGCCAAAACCAAATTTGAAACTAGGCGGTACTGGCGCCCCGTTGGCGGTTGCCAAGTTGGCAATGTCGATCAGAGTAGTTTCGTAGCTGCCGTTAAAATCCGTATCAAAGGCAACGGTGAGGCGATTGGGATTGTCTCGAACGTTAGATGGATTCAGTGTAACTTGAACGGATCTTTTCGCTGCCGCGCGATTGGTCGTGAACGTGTTGCTAAAGTTAAAACCGGGTTCGGTGAAGTCAATAGTGGTAGGAATGTTGTCGATGCCGAAGGGAACAAAGGCTTGAGTTAAAAACGGGTAATTAGCACCTTCCCTACCTCTAACTGTTACTGAATCCGGTCTGACCACACGCGGAGTTGAGGAGCCGGGAATCGGGGCTGGATCGGGGCCCTGCCGCCCTTCTGTCGGTGCTGAAAAATTGCCAAACTCGTCAAGTCCAATCCCTAAATAACCTCCCTCAATACCTGGTGTGACCACGGTTCCATCTAGTCGTTGAGCGTAGCCCAGAGAACCGCCATAACCCCCAGGCTTTTCTGGCGATGCAGTACCGTCAATGAAGAAGAAACCAATGCCGTCCCCAGGCTGGTTCCCTGTAGACTCACCCCTGGGTTCATTAATGATCAGATTGGCACCGTAGGAGTAGATATCAAACCTGACGACTAAACCGTCGGTTGAGGGAATGGGGTTGTTGTAGAGGACGAAAGCCTCCCGCCTGTCTGGCGATGCTGGAGTTAATCGCAGAACGCCATTCCCAGGAATATCCCCACCTAGAGCCGGAATTACACCTGAGACTGTTCCTCCAGTGATGCCTGGTATTAGTTGCGCACTAGCTGGAATGCCACTAAGCGGATCGTACAGCACCCCGTTGGTGCCTCGGTAAATCCAAGGCCCCTTGACTGTCGCGTTCTTGAATGTCTCATTAACTAATGTGCCGAGGACGTAACTGTATGCCGATCGCACTTCTGGTTCAATGGCGATGCTGGCTGTTATTTCCCCGATCGCAAATCCTAATTCCCAATCGCCACCAAGTGCCGCACTCCCCGTCAAGTTGTCGGAAGCTGCAATATCTGCACCGATAATTTCGTTCAGCCGTCGCACGAAAGCCGCGCCGCTTTCCCCCGCTGCGATGTTGCACCCACATAACAAGATATCTCCTCTCTCGCTGAGGGATTTTCCCCACTGCTGCAACAAATGGCTGTAGGTTTCTAAATTGTCGATCGATAGTTCGATCGACCCCAGTTGCACCGCCGCTTCTCGGCCGTGAGAAACTATTTGAAGGCTTTCTAAATCGCTGCAATTAGCCAGAATTCTAGTAATTTGCTCGACTCCATCCCGCATCAAGTCAAGTACAAATACCTCTGTACCGACTGTTGCTCCCCTTGCCAAGCTGTGGCTGTTTTCTACTCTGCCATCGATGAACAGTACATTTTTTACAGTCCGGGCTTCCACCGATCGCGCTGCGAGCAAAAATTCTCTGTCTGGTTCCTCAATTCCCGCGCCGCGATCGGGTTTTTGCGAACGGAAACACTCCTCTACTTTTATTTTTTCTATTTCTTTTTGGTGAGGATAAGTTGCTGTTGTTCGGGAGTTTTCGCCAGCAATGCTTGCAGTGGCATCACCTGCTTTTTGGGTTAGGAAAGTTGATTTGTTGCAGATGCTTTGCATGGTGGAATTACCTGACGTATTGTATATAACGTACCCATTTCAAGATGATAATTATCATTTCTTGAAATGGTTGAATTGCGGAATTGGAAGCTCTGCTTTTTGAATTATAGAAACAGCCAAAAGCCGATTCTACTCAGCACAAAGCTGCACTATCTTCTTATTTGATAGCATTGCAAATATCACCTGCACAAGCGCTGATGGTTGGAATTTTAAATCCCAATAATCTATCTATCGGGTGATATTTTGCTTTCTTGCTTTCTGTTAAACGCAAATCTCTTACATCCCGCACTAGACAATAACAGGAATTCTCAAAAATTTACTCTTTGGAGGTTTTGTTTAGGTTGTCTAATGCACTATATTTGCAGAGAAATTTTACCTGTTATGGAGGCAGAAACCGGGTTCGAGCGTTCAAAAAACTTCGTGACATTCCTAACTACCACTCACCAACCCGGTTTATGAGAGTGAGGTGCGCGCAAGCCCTGTTTACATCGCGCAACCAGACATTAATTAAGAGGTGATTGCTAGGGAGTGCTGGCCGTGACATAATTGTCCCGCGTGCCCAAGCGTCATTTAACTGAAATATACATACCCTGTATCGACGAGGCGTCTAAAAAAATTCGTGACTTGCAGTTTGAGACACAAAAATCTAGGTTTGATAATGCTTTAGTGCGATCGCACTCAACAGATTAGTGTCGCCCAAAAGCAACTTCTCAAAATGTCAAATTACAGTCTTCGAGCGGGTTTTTGTTTAAAGTGAATGCTCTGGACAATTGTTCGTACAGAATTTTTCATGATGTTTTGGAGAAATCGACGCTTCTGAGAGAGTCTGTCTACTTCGACTGCAGCTGAGTACAAGAGCTATTTGCGGTTTTTTTTCGCTAATTTTCAGGAGGAGTAGGAGTTATGCCGATGGAGACTAGAAACCTGACTTATTCCTAGATTTCTAACCGCCCAACCAAAATTTACGATTTAAACTTGGTTTTTGAGAGCAAGTCCTAAACTCTAAAAACACTGGCTGCCATCCGCCAGTTATAGCAAGTGTAGCCAAGCAATACTGCTCAATTGGGTTTTTTAATAGCCGAGCACAAAGCGCAGCTTGTCTCGAACAAGATAGACAACAATCCTTACACGTAAGTACGTATTAACTCATGAATTACTTTATCCGCAAATATGCGTAGATACCCGCCCCAATCCAAGCTATATCTTTTCACCGCGAACGTCAAGAGTTCTGCCTTGGTAGTACCGACAATCTTCACAGGGCCCAGCAGGATTGACAGCGCAGCGAATGTAATTCGAGCGGGCGTTATACTCGCAAGTGATGTCGCCGATCGGATAACCTAGGCCTTCTACGTAAGTACGATCGGCAGTTGCTAGTTGAGTTCGCACGGGTCTATTTGCTACCGCCAGCCTAGCCGCTGCAATTGGATCGCGGGCTTGGGCCTGAGCCGAGCGCATCACCCACAAAGACAGCAGCGACGGAGCTAAACCTATAAAAATAATCAGGAGAGCTATTAACACATTTTCAGAGCCCGCTTGTCGAGAATATTTAGTTTAATTTAGACGATCGGCGACAGAAATTTATCTCCCCGAAGATAGTTTTAAATCAGAAAAGTTCCCACCTGTGCGTTAACCGTTTGCTGGTGGCGGGTGCTTTTGAAGTCGATCGGGGCATTTCTGGAGAGGTTTGTAATGAGGACTTTAGTCCTGATAAATATCTGAGGACTAAAGTCCCCACTACAAACCAAAAGCGGTTAAATCTGAGCAACCTCCGTCGCTAACTCCATCATCGAACCCGCATCCTCCACCTTCGCAACATCCAACAAAGTCTTCAAAACCGAATCAGGATTCAAACTAATCGAATCAATTCCCAACTCAACCAAGAACCGAGCAAACTCAGGATAATCGCTGGGCGCTTGGCCGCAAATTCCAATCTTGCGATCGAACTTCTTGGCCGCTTTAATCGCAATTTCCACCATCCGCTTCACAGCTTCATTCCGTTCGTCAAAGATGTGCGCAACTAAAGCAGAATCCCGGTCTAATCCTAATGTTAGCTGAGTTAAGTCGTTAGAGCCGATCGAGAATCCGTCAAAAACTTGCGCAAACTCGTCAGCAAATATGACATTGCTCGGTAATTCGCACATCACATAAACTTGCAAACCATTTTCGCCCTTGACCAAACCGTGTTTTGCCATCTCGGCCAAAACTTTGCGACCTTCATCCGGGGTACGACAAAACGGTACCATCGGAATCACATTTGTCAATCCCATTTCGTCGCGAACTCGCTTCAATGCTTGACATTCCAAAGCGTAGGCTTCGCGGTAATTCGGGTCATAATAGCGAGAAGCGCCGCGCCACCCAATCATCGGGTTTTCTTCCTTGGGTTCAAACTGCCGTCCTCCCAAAAGATTAGCATATTCGTTGCTCTTGAAATCGCTCATCCGCACGATGACAGGATTCGGATAAAATGCGGCGGCGATGGTGGCAATTCCGTGGGCTAATTTGTCGGCAAAGAAATCGGGTTTATGCTCGTAAAGTGCTGTGAGTTTGGCAATTTGACGCTTGACAGATTCGTCGGTCAATTCGTCAAAGTGAATCAGTGCCATCGGATGCGCTTTGATGTGGTTGGCGATGATGAATTCCAGGCGCGCTAACCCTACGCCGTCGCAAGGAATTGCTGACAAGCCAAAAGCTTCTTCGGGGTTGCCGACATTCATTAAGATTTGAGTGCGGGTGCGGGGCAAATTGTCGATCGCACTTTCTTGTATTTCAAACGGCACTAAACCAGAATAAACTTTGCCTTCCTCTCCTTCGGCACAAGAAACAGTAATTTCTTGATTGTTTTGCAAGACTTTTGTAGCATCGCCAGTACCGACAATTGCGGGAATTCCCATTTCCCGGGCAATGATCGCAGCGTGGCAAGTGCGGCCGCCAGAATTGGTGACAATCGCACTGGCTTTTTTCATAATCGGTTCCCAATCTGGGTCAGTTTTGTTGGTGACAAGAACTTCCCCTGCTTCAAATTCGGCAATTTCGCTAACGTCTAAAATGACGCGGGCTTTGCCTTGTCCGATCGCTTCACCAACGGCGCGTCCTGTTGCCAAAACTGCACTGGAACCTTGCAATTTGTAGTTTCGCAAAACTGTAGCAGATTTTTGGGATTGTACTGTTTCTGGTCGCGCTTGGACGATAAACAATTCGCCAGTATTGCCGTCTTTTGCCCACTCAATATCCATCGGTGTGTAAGTTCCACGCACTTGGGAGTAGTGTTCTTCTATCAATACTGCCCACTCGGCTAAGTGCAGAATTTCGTCATCGCTAATGGCAAACTTTTCCCGTTCTTTGGCCGTTACTGAGACGTTTTTGGTGTATTTGGAACCGCCGACATCGTACACCATTTTAATTTGTTTCGTGCCGAGGCGTTTGTCGAGAATTGGGCGGAAACCTTGTTTTAATGTGGGTTTGAAAACGAGGTATTCGTCGGGGTTTACGGCGCCTTGAACGATGTTTTCGCCTAATCCGTAGGAGGCGGTGATTAGGGCGGCATTTTTGAAACCGGTTTCGGTGTCGATGCTGAACATGACGCCGGAGGATGCTAAGTCCGATCGCACCATTTTCTGCACGCCGACAGATAAGGCGACTTCCAAGTGGTCGAAACCTCGCAGTTGGCGGTAGGAAATCGCCCTGTCAGTGAAGGTGGAGGCGAAGCATTTGTGGCAGCATTCGAGCACGCCGGTGCAGCCGTGAACGTTGAGGTAGGTTTCTTGTTGTCCGGCGAAACTGGCGTCTGGCAAGTCTTCGGCGGTGGCGGACGATCGCACTGCTACGTCGGTACTGTCGCCGTATCGATCGCACAATTTCTTGTAAGCATCGGCGATCGTCACTTGCAAGTCTCGCGGAAACGGTGTATCCAGAATCAATGCCCGCGCTTGCTTGCCTTTTTGTCGCAGGTTCTGCACATTTTCTACGTCTAAATCGGCAAAAATTGCACGCAATTTAGCTTCTAAACCCGCTGACTCGATGAAGTCGCGGTAAGCGTGTGCTGTAGTTGCAAATCCGTTGGGGACGCTGACTCCTTTCGGCGTTAACTGTTGAATCATTTCCCCCAAAGAAGCATTTTTTCCGCCTACTAATGGGATGTCAGAGATGCCGACTTCATCAAACCACAATACTAAAGCTTTTTCTTTGGAAATTAATACTTGCTTTTCTGGAATTGCTAATTTTTCGATCATTGCTTTTTTCCTCTAAAATTTAGCTCAGTTCGGTCAAAGAACAGTGAATTTTTTAAATGCCGTTATGTTGCGAAAATTATCGGATTTTTTTCAGAGGATGATTTTTTGATTGCCTCTATTTCGATCTTATAACTTTTTTTCTAAATAGCAATACCCCTAGGGAAGATTTATTTAATTGCAAAAAGTAAAGAAATTGCTATGGGGAGTTTTTGTAAGCTATCATATTTTTTTTAACTTTGGTCAGCAGTTTTTTTTTGGCATTCAATTATTTATATGCTATAATGGTTTACTTGACTGCCTTATGACAAATAACAAGGTATATGATATCAGTTTTGAACCCAACCGCAAAGGGAAACGGCTTTAAAGTTCTCCTGGTAGAAGACAATCAAGCCGAAGCCGATCTGATCGAAGAATTATTATTAGAAACAAATGTCAGCCGAGGCGAGTCTCAAAGGCTGTCAGTAAGCTGTACAGACCGTCTCAGTAAAGCGCAGCAACTTCTGGTCTGCGAAGATTTTGATGTGATTTTACTAGACCTGTCGCTGCCGGACAGCCAAGACTTAAGTACAATTGTCAAAATACAAGAATACAGCCTAAATACTCCGATCGTCGTACTGAGTGCCGGCAACGATGAAGAACTAGCCGTGCAGTCAATCCAAGCAGGAGCTCAGGATTATCTAGTCAAGCGAAAAATCGACAGCGAAGTCTTAATGCGATCGCTCCGCTACGCAGTTGAGCGGCAGCATAACCAAGAAGCTTTGCAAAAGAGTGAACAAAAATATCGTTCGGTAGTCGAGAATTCCCTGGTCGGAATTGCGATTATTGCTCCTCCAACTTCCCCCTCAGAACCGGAAGAATGCGAATGGTTGGAAGTTAACGATGCTTTGTGCAATTTGCTGGGATACGATCGCCAAGAACTTCTGCACGGAAATTGGGAAAAATGGGGTCTTCCTGAAGACTGGCAGGCCAATTTAGAGCAGTTAAATAAAATTGTGGCTGGGGAGAGCGAAGGCTATGTTTTAGACAAGAAATGGCGTCGAAAAGACGGAAAAATAGTTTATACTAGAGTTTCCTTGCGCTGTATTCGCGGCCGGGACGGGTCGATCGACCGAATGATTAAAGTAGTCTTGGATGTGAGCGATCGCTACCGCTACGAAGCTGAATTAGAAGCATCAGAAGAATTTTTAAATCACACGATTAATGCTATTCCTGACCCAATTTTTGTCAAAGACGAACAGCACAGGTGGGTCGTATTAAATGACGCTTTTTGCGAGTTGATGGGCAAAGGGCGATCGGAACTAATCGGCAAATCGGGATACGAGTTTTTCCCCCCAGCACAAGCCGATTTTTGGGAGCAGAAAGACGAAGAAGTATTAAAAACTGGCATCCCTGTTGAAACTGAAGAACAATTTACAGATAGTAGCGGTCAAAAACGCATCATATCGACTAAAAAAAGCGTTTTTATCACAACTAATAGCAGCCAGATGTTAGTGGGAACAATTCGAGATGTCACCGAGTACAAATGCCAACAAGCAGCTTTTGAACAAAGCGAAGCGAGGTTTGAAAAAATGGCATCTAACGTACCGGGAATGATTTATCAATTCCGCATAGATTCTGACAGTAAAAAATATTTTACCTACGTTTCTTCTGGTAGCAAGAACCTTTATCAATTAGAACCGAAAGAAATAGAAGAACGCGTAGAGGTGGCTTATGAAACAATTCATCTAGATGATTTCACAGGCTTTGAACAGTCGATCGAACTTTCAGCAACGACTCTGCAACCTTGGCAGCACAAGTGGCGGCAAATTATCCACGGCAAGGTGAAATGGCTGCAAGGCGCCGCGAAACCGGAAAGACAAGCCAACGGCGATCTAGTTTGGGACGGTTTGGTGATGGATGTCACTGAATTAAAACAGACTCAGCAAGACCGCGATCGCTTTTTTAATATCTCGCTGGATTTACTTTGCATTGCAGGTTTTGACGGCTATTTCAAACGCTTAAACCCCGCTTGGTCAAAAGCATTAGGTTATAGCACAGCAGAACTTTTGGCCAAACCTTTTATAGATTTTGTGCATCCAGAAGACCGAAAAATAACCATATCTGAATTGGAAACACTCAAAAGTGGCAACCCCGTTATCAACTTAGAGAACCGCTATCTTTGCCAAGATGGCAATTATAAATGGCTGTCATGGACGGCATCGCCATTTGGAGAAGAAGGTTTGATTTATGCAGTTGCTCGCGACGTTACATTTAGCAAGCAAGCTGAAGCTGAATTGCGCAATAGTGAAGCTACCAATCGTGCTCTTTTAAATGCCATACCCGATATGATGTTTCGCTGTCGAGGAGACGGCACCTTTGTAGACTTTAAGCCCGCAAAAGACTTCCGCACGATCGTACCAAAAAACAACATATTTATCGGTCAAAAAGTACAAGACATACTGCCGGCAGATTTTGCTAAGAAAATATTGTCATACAACAAACAAGCTGTTGATAGTGGCGAAATTCAAATCGTAGAATATCAACTACCTATCAATGGCCAAATGTGCGATTTTGAAGCGAGAATTGTCTTCTGCACGGAAGACGAAATTATCGGGATCGTCCGCGACATCACTCAACGCAAACGATCCGAGTCAGAACTCCACAGGCAAGCTGTGGCAATGGCAAAAGCTTCTGAAGGTATTGCCATACTCGATGCCGGCGGAGAAGTGATTTATTGCAACGCAGCCAGACTAAAAATCTACGGTTACGACTCTCTCGAAGAACTGTTAGGCAAAAGTTGGAAAGTATTCTACGAAGGTGCAGAACTGCAAAGGTTCGAGCAAGAAGTTGTGCCAGCTTTAGTGCAGAAAAGTTATGACATCACCGAAGCAGTAGGATGCCGCCGCGACGGCTCGAAAGTCCCTATAGATGTCTCGCTGACAATGCTGCCCGACGGGGAAGTCATTTGCATTGTTCGCGATATTTCCGAAAGAAAACAAACAGCAGCAGCACTGCGAGAAAGCGAGCGGTTCACTCAACAAATTGCTGATGCAAGTCCGAATATTTTGTATGTTTATGACTTGATTGAAAAAAAAAATGTCTATGCTAATGCTTCCCTAACTTATATTCTTGGCTATACAACAGAAGAGCTTCAGGCAATGGGGCCGCAGATGCTGGCAACTTTAATGCACCCGGAAGATTTAACCAAAAGGCCGGATTATTTGCAGCAAGTTGAAACTGGTTGCGAAGGTGAGATATTTGAAATTGAATACCGAATGCGGCATAAGAATGGTTCTTGGCGCTGGCTTGTGAGCCGAGATACCGTGTTTGCTAAAACGGCAGAGGGTCAATTAAAACAAATTCTCGGTACGGCAACTGATATTACAGAAAGCAAGCAAGCAGAAGATGAAATTAAGCTGTTGTTGGCAGCAACTCAAGCAATTAGTCAGTCTGCCGATTTTCACAGCGCCCTCCCTGATATCCTGCGGTTGCTGTGCAATGCGATCGGCTGGAATTTTGCGGAAGCTTGGATACCGGCTGCTAACGGTACTTTTCTGGAACACAGCGAAACTTGGTATGCTAGCGATCGCGATTTAGATATGTTCGGCCGCGAAAATAAAAAAATTAGATTCGCTCCTGGATTGGGAGTCCCCGGACGGATTTGGTCAACCCAAAAGGTAGAATGGATTGAAGATATTTCTATAGTCCCAAATTCTATTTTTGCCCGATCGCAAATGGCGGCAGCAGTTGGATTGAAAGCTTGTTTCGGTGTGCCAATTCGTGCTAGCGGACAAGTGCTGGCAATCTTAGTATTCTGCAAGCGCGATCGATCGATTATGGAACCGCGGATAGTAGAATTAGTCAAGGCGGTAGCGACTCAGTTGGGTTCTCACATTCAGCGCAAACAAGCCGAAGAAGAATTGCGTAAAAGCGAAGAACGCTGGCAGTTAGTTCTCAAAGCCAATCAAGACGGAATTTGGGATCTGAATCTTCAAACAAATCAAGCTTTTCGATCTGCCCGCTGGCAAGAAATTATCGGTTACGCAGACGGCGAAATCGACAGCAACAACAGCGAATGGATCGATCGCATCCATCCAGACGATCGCGATCGAGTACAAGCAGCGATCCAAGATTATCTCGATCGCCAAACCCCCAATTACGCCGCCGAATACCGCTTGCAGTGCAAAGACGGCAGCTACAAGTGGGTGCTCGCCCGCGCTCAAGCAGTCTGGGACGAAGCCGGAAACCCACTGCGGATGGTGGGTTCGATGACGGATATTAGCGATCGCAAAGCAGCAGAATTAGCTTTGTGGCGGGTCACTCAAGCCGTCGAAAGTACCAGCGATGCGATCGCGCTCGCCGACTTGAAAGGGCGGTCTATTTACCACAATCAAGCCTTCATTCAGCGTTACGGCTACACGGTGGCAGAACTCAACGATCTCGGCGATAGCGCCGCGCTTTATGTCCGGCCCAAAAGTTACAAACAAATCTACAAAAATATTCGCCAAGGTCGCTCTTGGTGCGGCGAAGTTCCGTTGCAAAATAAGAGCAATGAAGCTGTTACCGCTCTGGTACGAGCCGACAGCATTAAAGATATAAATGGCAATTCAATTGGATTAATTGCAGTGATTACCGACATCACAAAACGGAAAGAATCTGAAGCAATTTTGCGGCAACAATTAAAGCGCGAACAGTTAGCAGTAGCCATGATGGAACGAATTCGGTCTTCTCTCAATTTAGAAGAGATTCTTCGTAAAGCTGTTGAAGAAGTGCGACAATTTTTGCAAGTAGATCGGACTGTTATTTACCAATTTAAGCCGGATTGGAGTGGGTTTATAGCTGTCGAGTCGGTTGCCAAAAGTTCTTACTCAATTCTAGGCATGGAAATTTACGATACCTGTTTTGGGGAAGCCTATGTTTCTCTTTACCAAGACGGCAGAATTAGAGTCACAGATGATGTTTACAATGCCGGCCTCGCCGACTGTTACTTGGATTTGTTGACTCGGCTCCAGGTGAGAGCGAATCTGGTAGTGCCGATTTTGCAAGGCGAAAACTTGTGGGGGCTGCTAATTGCCCAGCACTGCACAGCCCCGCGTCCCTGGCAGAAATTGGAGGCAGAGTGCCTAAAACAATTGGCCGTGCAGTTGGCGATCGCCATTCAGCAATCGACGCTGTTTCAACAAGCACAAACCGAAATTGCCGATCGCAAACTTGCCGAAGCCGCCCTGCAATTAGCTAAGGAAGCTGCCGAATCTGCCAACCGTGCTAAAAGCGACTTTCTCGCTAACATGAGTCATGAATTGCGGACGCCTTTGAACGGGATTTTAGGATACATTCAACTACTCAAACCGGATAAGAATTTAACCGCCGAACAGCAGGAAAGTCTGAATAGCGTTCACCAGTGTGGCAATCATCTGCTGACGCTAATTAATGACGTTTTAGACCTCGCGAAAATCGAAGCTAGTAAAATGGAACTGTTACCGACAAACCTACATTTTCCCAGCTTTGTGAAAAGTATTGTGGATTTGTTCCAAATGCGATCGGATCAAAAAAGAATTGCCTTTAATTACGAACAGGTGACATCACTGCCAAATTGGGTTTTGGCTGACGAAAAAAGGTTGCGCCAAGTTTTGATTAATTTGCTCAGCAATGCGGTTAAATTTACTAACAATGGCGGCGTGACATTCAAAGTCGGTTATGCAGAAAATTTTCTTCAAACCAGCACCGCGAATTCGAGTTTAACTGCCCAAGCTGCCGCTCTTTCAATCAATTTGACCGCGAATTTAGACGGGGCGCAGGGAACAAAAGAAGCGCCAGAGGTTCAAAGGGCAGCAAATTTAGAGCAATTACCTACCGCTAAAATTCGCTTTCAAATCGAAGATACCGGTATTGGCATTTCTCAGAATAAATTAGAAGAAATATTTTTGCCTTTTCATCAAGTGGGCGATCGTAACAATTTCGTCGAAGGTACTGGACTGGGACTTTCGATCAGCCAAAAATTAGTCAAAATGATGGGCAGCCAAATTCGCGTCCAAAGTACCTCCGGCAAAGGCAGCATATTTTGGTTAGATTTAGACTTGCCCGCAGTCGCCCAGTGCGATCAACTCCCCTCCACCCAAGAAAAACGCCGGCTTGTCGGTTTTAGCGGCCACCAGCGCAAAGTGCTAATCGTGGACGATCACGAAGTAAATCGCGCCATGATGCACAGGATGCTTTCTCGTTTGGGCTTTGACATTGCACAAGCCACAGACGGCGAAGACTGCTTGCACAAAGCACAGGAATTTCTACCGGATCTAATTTTAATGGACTTGCTGATGCCCGTAATGGACGGTTGGGAAGCTACGAGGCGGCTGCGACAGTTGCCGGAATTAAAAGATGCGGTTATCCTTGCTTTGTCCGCTAGTGTTTACGAGACGACTAGGCAAGAGAGCATACTTGCAGGTTGTGATAATTTTCTCACCAAGCCGATTGAAACTAACGAGCTTTTAGAGTTATTGCGTCTGCATTTGACACTAGAATGGGTCTACGAAGATGGATCGGAAACCAAAAAGCGGAAAGCTCAAACTCCCAAAGCATCATCTGAGGTTGCTACTGCTGAATCAATGATGGTGTCTCCTGGCTCAGACTCAGTCTTAGCCTTGTTAAGATTGGCTGCAATGGGCGATATTGAAGCTATTCTGGAGGAAACTGCTAAACTCGAACATTCTGACCCGACATTAGGGCCTTTCGTTCATCACCTGCGCCAACTTGCTAAAGGCTTTCAGCTCAAGCAAATTCGAGATTTTTTGAAGCAATATTTGTCCTAAAATTATCGGTAGCTAACCGACAACTCAAAATTCAGTTAAATCTCGCACAGTACCATTCTCAAAAACAGGCTTTCGGGCCTGTTCCACAAAGAATCAATTTCTGGTAAGGTGGGCCGGAGAACCCGCCCATAAAAGAAAAGGGCGATCGCAAATAAAGGTATCTACGAAGCAACCGGGTTTCTGGAGCCGCAGAAAATCCCTTGAATCCGATTTAAAGTCACAAGTCACAACTCAAAACTCAAGAATTTTAATTTTTTCCTTGAATATGAACGATAAGAATTCCGACAGAAGCATCATACTGATTGTCGATGACAACCAAACAAATCTTGACGTACTTTTTGAGTTGTTAAGGAATTATGGGTTTAAAGTATTAGTGGCTCTCGATGGCGAAAGTGCGATCGAGCAAATTGCCTACATCCATCCAGACTTGATACTTTTGGATATAATGATGCCAGGAATCGACGGTTTTGAAACTTGTCTACGTTTGAAAGCAGACCAGTCAACACGAGACATTCCCATCATATTCATGAGCGCCCTTTCCGATACCCTTGACAAAGTAAGAGGCTTTCAGACAGGAGCAGTTGACTACATCACCAAACCATTCCAGCACGAAGAAGTGCTCAGCCGCATTGAAACTCACCTCACAATCCGCAGCTTGCAAAAAAAACTCGAAGAAAAAAACCTCGAACTTGCCCACCTCAACCAAAACCTCGAAAGACTTGTCGAACAAAAAACCAAGCAATTAATCGACCAGGAAAAAACAGCAATCATCGGACGATTGACCCAGGGAATGGTTCATAACCTCAAAAGTCCGCTGCAAGTAATCCAAACTAGCGTCGATTTGATTGAAACAAAAGCCACAAAAATTCAAGAAGACTCTTTGTTTAATTATACCAAATATATTTTTCAAGCTGTCACAAAAATTAATCAGATTATGGATACTCTGATGATGAAAAGCAGAAAAGAGCAAAAACAAGATTTGCAGGCTGTGAATATCAATGATTTAGTGCAACGAGAAATTCAGCTATTGGAAGGAAATCTGTATTTTAAAAATAAAATCAGAAAAAAATACTTATATGACGAACAAATTGACAACATTCCCTTAATATATTCCTATATTTCTCAAGTATTTTATAACTTAATCAATAATGCAATGGATGCTATGTGGGAAAGAAAAAGCAGGCAACTAACTATCGTAACTCGGCAAGACGAATTTAACATATATATGGATATTGCAGATACGGGATGTGGCATAGCACCTGAAGATTTGTCAAAACTTTTTGACCCTTTTTACACATCAAAACCGCATAAAGGCGAGGAAAAAATTGAAGGCGAGCCGACAGGAACTGGCCTCGGGCTTTATACTTGTATTGAACTTTTAAAACCTTTTAACGGCGAAATTGCTATTAGCAGCAATGTCGGTCAAGGCAGCGTGTTTACAGTTGTGCTGCCGAAACAGCAGAAAACTTGATCGACTCCACTCAGTAAAATCCAGTCGGGTTATACCAATTTAATGGGTCGTTGCACATATCTCGATCCCCCTCGCATCCCCCTTAAGAAGGGGGACTTTGAGAAGAATCTTGTCCCCCCCTTATTAAGGGGGGTTAGGGGGGATCGAAATTCTATGCAGCCTCATAAAAAATTGGTATTAGACAAGCGTAATTAAGTTCATAATTAGGTTCGCAGTGAGGAATGCAAGTCCTTCGTTATTCGATATAAAGGAAGTAGCGTGCACATTGCGTGCCCTACATATAGAGCAATACGCTTAATTTAGTGCTTTTAAGTTAATTTTATTTGCCGAACTTATGAAAGATACAAATTTGTGAAAGGAAGTCAGATTGTTCTGATCTGAACCGTATTGGAATTTAGTCCTTCTTGATCCCAAAAAAAGGACTGAAGTCCTCACTACAAACTGCTCGGTTTAAGGTAATTCCCCTAGGTTGGTAGTCAGGACTTCACTTCAGTCCTTCTTGATCCCAAAAAAAGGACTGAAGTCCTGACTGCCAACCGGCTTTGCCCCTTGCCATTTCCCTGCCAAATGTTGTAAATTAAAATAGAAGTGAGTTGCTATATCGGTAAAAGTACGATAATTTTTGGCTACTAGGCTTGGGGCGAGGTAGAGAACTTACAGCGAACAACTTAATATTACAAATGCTGCTTTTTTTATTTACTCATATAAGCCAAAATCACACCTGATGAATGAGTCAACTTTAACGCCTGCTTGCTTGAAAGTTCTTTTAGTAGAAGACTGTGTAGAAGATGCAGAACTTATTCAAGAACTCCTGCTAGAAAGCCGACTAGAAAAATCAATTGAGATGACGAATTCAGTTCGCCTCCAGGAAGCTATTGAAATTTTAAAATTCCAGGTTTTCGATCTAATTTTATTAGACCTTACACTTCCTGACAGTGACAAACTTAATACTCTTTTCCGGCTGCAAGAAAATTGCGGCATAAATATTGCGATCGTCATTCTGACAGCCACCGATGACGAAGAACTCGCCGTGGAGTTAATTGCGGCCGGCGCCCAAGATTATCTGGTGAAAAAACAAGTAGACAGTCGGCTGCTGGTGCGGACGATCCGGTGCGCGATCGCCCGCCAGAAACGGCAAGCAGAATGCCAAAAAAGTCAACAAAAATACCCGCAGATTGTTGACAAGATCAAAGAAGTAGTTTTTGAAACAAATACTGATGGCAATTGGACTTTTCTGAATCCGGCTTGGAGGGAAATTACCGGGTTTAGCGTTGATGAAAGCTTAGGAACTTCCTGTTTGAGTTACATTCATTTTGACGATCAATACCAATATTTAAATTCGTTTAAAAGCCTGAACGAAAATCAAGAAACATCCTGCTGCTATCAAAGTCGATATGTTACCAAAAATGGCGAAATTCGCTGGGTGGAAGTGCAGGAATTTTTGATGCTTGGCTGGAACGGCGCGGTGCAGGGGACGACAGGAACTATCAACGATATTACGGATAAAGTTTTAGCCCTATCAGAATTAGAAGCCAGTAAAAAGTTTTTGAATTATACGATCGATGCAGTCGCCGATCCCATTTTTGTTAAGGACGAACAGCACCGCTGGATACTGTTAAATGATGCTTTTTGTAAGCTGATCGGCAAGCAGCGCGAGGAACTGCTAGGTAAGTCGGATTACGACTTTTTCCCAAAAGAAGAAGCTGAGATTTTTTGGCAGAATGACGAACAAGTGTTTAGGACGGGGGAAGAAAACGAGAGCGAGGAAATATTTACGGATGCCAGCGGTGCGCAGCACATTCTGTCTACTAAAAAAACGGTGTTTAAAAATATCGGCGACAGTAAAGTTCTCGTCGGGATAATTCGAGATATCACTCAGGATAGGGACAAACAATTAGCGCTGCAAGAAAGCGAAACTAGATTGCAGCAACTTGCGTCCAACTTGCCGGGAGTAATTTATCAATTTCGGCTCTCAACCGAGGGCAAAATATCTTTTCCTTACATTTCTTCGGGCTGCCGGGATTTATATGAATTGGAACCAGAAAATATTCAGCAGAATCCCGAACTTATGTTCAGTTGTCTTCATCCAGACGACAGTCAAAAAATTGAAGGCTCTATTGCTGTTTCTGCTGCAAATATGCAGCCCTGGAAGCAGGAATGGCGCGCGATTATGCCGTCGGGAAAACTTAAGTGGATGCAAGGGGTTTCGTCGAGACCGGAACGAGTTGATTGTCCGACTGCAATAGGTCAGGAAGGGGATATAGTTTGGGAAGGCATGGTGCTGGATATTACTGATTTAAAACAGGCCGAAGCAGCTTTGCGGGAGAGCGAAGCAAGATTTCGATCGCTGGTTGAGAATATCCCCGGCGCTATCTATCGTTACCTGTATGACGCTGATTGGACGATGGTATTTATTAGCGATGAAATTGAGGCAATCAGCGGCTATTCTGCTGGGGATTTTATTGACAACAACCGCTTGAGTTTTGCGAGCATTATCTATGAAGTAGATGCTGAAATGCTCGATCGGCAAATCACGGCAGCGGTAGAGTCGAAACAGCCGTACCATGTAGAATACCGGATTATTCGCGCTGATGGCGCGGTGCGGTGGATCTCGGAAAGAGGCAGGCCAAGTTATGATTCAGCAGGGCGAGTTTTGTGGCTGGATGGAGCGATTTTTGATATTACCGATCGCAAAAGCACCGAACTGACTCTGTGCTTGGTAACTCAAGCTGTAGACAGCGCTAGCGATGCGATCGCGATCGCAGATTTGGACGGCTATTCAATTTATCACAATCAAGCATTTATTCAGCGCTACGGTTATACAGTTGAGGGACTAAATAATGCCGGCGGCCCAGCAGTAATGTACGCCAAATCTCAAGATTTGAGAAAGTTATTTAAGGTGCTGCGAAAAGGTTTGTCTGTTTGCAGTGAAATTGAACTCAAAGCTAAAAATGGCGAACTTATAGAAACTGTATTGCGAGCTGACTGCATTAAAGATAGCGCCAGTAAACCAATAGGAATGATGGCGATAATTGCCGATCTCACAGAACTAAAACGCGCCGAATCGGCATTGAAACTCAGTCAAGAGCGATTGCAGTTGGCGGTTTCAGGCAGCTCTTTGGGGCTGTGGGATTGGAATATAGCCACTGGCGAAACATATTTCGACTCGCAGTGGAAATCAATGCTCGGTTACACAGAAACTGAAATTGAAAATAACTTCCAAGGTTGGGAAAGTTTGCTGCATCCCGAAGACCTATCGAAGGTAATGGCATCTTTAAATTCCTATCTTGAAGGTGGCATCGATATCTATGAAATTGAATTTCGGATGCTCAACAAAGTGGGTAATTGGCAGTGGATTATGGCGATTGGCAAGGTAGTCGAGTACGACGAATGGGGTGAGCCGTTACGGATGGCTGGTACTCAAAAAGATATCAGCGCCCGCGTTGGGGCAGAAGCCGAAAAAACGCAGTTAATCGCATCTCTGCAACAACTTGCCGAACAGTTGCAAGCAGCGCAAAAAATAGCCCGGATCGGCAATTGGGAATTCGATATTGAGGCAGGAATTATTACTTGGTCGGAGGAACTATTTCGAGTTTACGGTCGAGAATTGAATCGGCCGCCGACAAGGGAAGAATTTTTAGAGCAAATTCATGCCGATGACAAAGAAAGGTTTAGAGAAGTTGTGCAAAAGGCAATGAATGAAGGGACAGCTTACGACATCGACCACCGCATCTATTTTCCATCAGGAGAAATCAGGCACGTTAACGGTAAAGGACAAGCTGTTAAAAATGAGTTGGGTCAGGTGGTGCGGCTGTTTGGCACGGCAATGGACATTACCGATCGCAAAATAGCAGAAATTGCCTTGCAAGAAAGCGAACAACGATTTCGAGCTGTATTTGAACAAGCGGCGATCGGCATTGTTAAACTGCGGCCGGACGGTGAATTTTTGAAGGCAAATCAAGGCTTTTGCAATATTGTCGGATACTCAGAATTGGAACTAAAATTGCGAAATGTTTGGGATATTTCGCACCCGGAAGATGTAGAAGCAGATGTCGAGTCGGGTAAAAGACTGTTAGCTGGGGAAGTTTTTAATTATTCAATGGAGAAACGCTTTGTTCGCAAAGATGGTTCATTTGTTTGGGCTAATGTGACTGTATCTTTAGTGCGCGATGGGTTTGGGGAACCGAGCTACGTAATTGGTGTAATTGAAGATATTAGCGATCGCAAACTTTCCGAGGCTATCTTGCGCCAGCAATTAAAGCGAGAACGCCTGGTGGTAGGGATGCTGGAACGCATTCGCTCTTCTCTTAATTTAGAAGAAATCTTGACAAAAGCTGTTGCAGAAGTGCGTCATTTTTTGCAAACAGACCGGACAATTATTTATCGGTTTAATCTTGATTGGAGCGGTTTTGTAAGTGTCGAGTCGGTGGGGGAAAATTGGCGGTCGGTGCGGGGAATAACTATTAAGAATTCCTACTTTCAAAACAGTTATCCTTCTGCTTACGAACAGGGTCGCACTGTAGCTGTGGATGATATTTATAAAGCCGATCTTTCCGAGTGCCATATTAATTTATTAGCTCAATTTCAGGTGCGAGCTAATTTGGTAGTGCCGATTGTGCAAGGCGAGAAGTTGTGGGGGCTGCTGATCGCCCACGAGTGTAATGGCCCCCGCCATTGGCAGGAAATTGAGGTCGAGTGTCTGCAACAAATTAGCGTACAGTTGGCGATCGCGATCCAGCAATCGACGCTGTTCGAGCAAGCACAAATTGAAATTGCCGATCGCAAACAAGCCGAGTTAGCTTTGCAGGAATCGGAAGCGCGAGAACGCTCAAAGGCGCTAGAGTTAGAAGCAGCTATTAACAAACTCAGAACTACTCAAGGTCAGCTCGTTCAGAATGAAAAAATGGTGAGTTTGGGTCAGTTAGTTGCGGGTGTGGCTCACGAAATTAATAACCCGGTTAGCTTTATTCACGGCAATATCAGTCCGGCTCGCGGTTACAGTTTAGATTTGCTGGAATTGATTAAAGTTTACCAGGATTACTGTCCAGATCCTCCGGCCCAAGTGTTGGATAAAATCGATGCAATAGACTTGGATTATATTGCTGAGGATTTCCCGAAATTGTTTAGTTCGATGCAAGTAGGAACGGAGCGAATTGTCGAGATTGTTAAATCATTGCGCAACTTTTCCCGGTTGGATGAGTCGGCTGGGAAGTTGGTCAACATTCATGAGGGAATTGATAGCACTTTGATGATTTTGCAAAATCGCTTGAAATCTCACAGCAGCCGTCCGGCGATTCAGGTAGTTAAAGATTACCAGCTATTGCCGCAAGTTGAGTGTTTTCCGGGCGAGTTGAATCAGGTATTTATGAATATTTTGATTAATGCGATCGATGCTTTGGAAGAACGGGACAAAGAGCGCTCGATCGAGGAGTGCGATCGGCATCCGAGCTCGATCGCCATTCGCACTTATCAGGCTGCTGCGGGCTTCGCAGCGGTATCTATTGCGGACAACGGGGGGGGGATAGCGGAGCCGGTGCGATCGAAGCTGTTTGACCCGTTTTTCACCACCAAGCCTGTGGGCAAGGGTACGGGTTTGGGATTGTCGATTTCTCACTCGATTGTATTCGATCGGCACGGCGGTCGATTGAGCTGTATTTCAACACCCGGAGAGGGTGCGGAGTTTTTGATTGAAATTCCAGTGCGATCGAATTTAGCTGATACAAACTAAAATTTGGGAGATTTGGTAATATTAATTTTATCGTGGTCATTCCAGCGGATTTGATATCGATTCCGGTTGTATCGGAATGATTAAACAGCTCTTGACGCAGAGGAAGAGATGCACCCAAAACCTGTTTGTAGTGACGACTGAAGTCCTCACTACGAACCGAGAGCGGTTAAATGGGAAGATTCCGATTTGCCGATGGCGTGACAAATGCGATTTTTGCCTTCGGTTTTGGCTTGATAAAGGGCGCTGTCAGCGCTGCGAATTAGGGTGTCGGGAGATTCCTCGCTAGAAGGAATCGCCGTAGCAATGCCGCAACTGAGGGTAACATAGGGGCCGATCGACGATCGCGCGTGGGGGAGTTTCAAGCTGGCGATACCGTCGCAAATTTTCCGGGCGACAATGTTTGCCCCTTCGGCGCTGGTGTTCGGTAGCACTACGGCAAATTCTTCGCCGCCGTAGCGGGCGGCCAAATCCCCAGCCCGCTTGGCCGATCTGGCGATCGCCCCGGCAACTTGGCGCAAACAATCGTCGCCGCCGAGGTGGCCATAAAAGTCGTTGTAAGGCTTAAAAAAGTCGATGTCAAACATAATTAAAGACAGCGGCAGTTCCTCTCTTGCCAATCTGCGCCACTCTAACATCAAAACGCGATCAAACTGGCGGCGGTTGGCAATGCCTGTCAGTCCGTCAGTAGTTGCCAGTTCCTGCAATTTTTGATTGGCTATTGCTAGCTGGCGGTAAAGTTGAGATTGTTCGATCGCGATCGCTACTTGATTTGCCAAGTGCTGTAAAAAATCTATTTCCCACTGCTGCCATTCCCTGACACCGCTGCAATTGTATGCTGTCAGCATTCCCCACAAACTACTGCGATTTTCGGCGATCGAATCCGGCGCCTGCGGTTTGCCAACAGTCGGCCCAGAGATATAAGTTTCGGCCGCATCTTGATTTTTTTCTGTTTCAAAAACAGTAGCTTCTAGTCTTTTGTTTGCCGTTTCCCAGTCGCCAGATTGCCAAATTGGCACGCTTAAAATTGCTGAAATTTCACAATCTGCCAGCAACTCTTTGCAACTGTCAGCCACTCCAGTAGCGCTGACATCTGCGATTGCTTGTACCGACTGGGATTCGACCAAAACAAAGCATGAAACTGCCAAAGCAGCAGTAATATTTTGGTTTTCAATATAACCGAGTGGCAAACCGTCACCTGCGACGATCGCACCTTTTTGATCGTCGTCGAATTGAGATGCCCAATCCTGACAGCGATAAATTAGAACGCGGTCTGTTTTGAGAAATTGGCGCACTTCTGTGACGGTACTTTGCAGAATGCTTGTCGCGTCTATTGACGAGCGAATATGTTCGATCATTTGTCCCAACAACCGCTCTCGGAGGGCTTGTTGCCGCAGTTGTTCTTCGATGCGCTGACGTTCGATCGCATAATGGATTGCTCGCACCAGCAGAGTTCTATGAAATCTTCCCTTTACCAAACAATCTTGAGCGCCCGATCGCAATACCGACAGCGCCGTATTTTCATCGTTGATATCTATCAGCACCAAAATTGGCACTGTGGGCGATCGGTCTTTCAAAATGGCGATCGCCTCGCTTCCCCCCAAGCAGTCTGACACTGACAAATCTAATAATACCGCATCAAACTTTTCTGCTGCTAGACACGCGAGTCCTATCTCCAGAGACTTAACAGTTTGGAGGCGAAACAGAGACTCGCTGAGTGAACCTAAAAGGTCTTCGATCAGCGTCGCATCTGCCAGATCATCCTCAACCAACAAAATTTTTAGAGATTTGTTACGTGTTAACACAACTATAGCGTTTGGAGCGGGTGGAAGGAAACTTTTTAGTTTTGAGAGCGATACTTGCGATCGGGCCAATTTGTTCCTCTATCAAATACACTCTACACTCAAACTATCGATCTAGCCCTCAATTAAAGCTTACAGCTCCAGCCGCGGGAGCGAAACGATTTCAAACCAATACTGACATAAAGTCTTCATTACTTCAACCAATCCTTCAAAAGTGACTGGTTTGGATATGAAAGAATTAGCACCCAAGCGGTAGCAAAGCAAGATATCTCCGCTGCGGTGCGACGTTGTTAGGATCACAACCGGAATTTGTTGCAAGTCGGGGTCAGATCTAATTAAAGTTAATGCTTCTCGCCCGTCAAGCCTCGGCATATTCAGATCCAAAAGAATCAGGTCTGGCCGATCCCAATTGCTACCAGCATATTCACCCCGACGGTACAAATAGTCTAGCACTTGTTCTCCATTTTCCACGAATTCGCTCCTAATTGCTGATCGAACTTCTCGCAGTGCTTCCTGCATCAAAAAGCGCGTGTCCTCATCATCGTTGGCGATTAAAATAGTAAATTGTTTCTGTTTATAATTCACGGATTTGTCTCAATACCAACGAAATTTGTGAGGTAGCCGGACTTGAAGCGGTGTCATATCTGCCTGCAAAGCATCTGTTGTCATCATCCGGCAAATATGGCCGATCGCACTGAATTTGTGTTGCAGCAATTTGCGCTTTAGCATGATTAGCAAACCTTTGCTAATCATGCTTGTTTCACTTGCCAGTCTGTGAGAGAAGCAGCAAACTGCCAAGACATCAAGCTTGTGGGCTAACACTACTAGCGAAACTACTACATCCCAAACCAAGATGCTCTGGATACAGTTCAAACAAAATGAAAATTCTGACGCACACCGTTAATTTTTAAGTTGTGTAAGAGGGAGCTAATACATTTATATTGATAGATTTTGCTCTCAATGTCATCAGTGAATCTGCTACACTTTTAGCTCGTTTGTGTAAAGTAAAGATAAAGATATTAAAGTTTAAGTAAGTGAGTGGTGACAATCAAGCAATTTGGTGACCAGCCCCCGGATTCATCATCACAAGCCCCCGGACTTATCAGTGGGGTCGCTTTCTTCAATTCTAAAATCTAAAATCTAAAATTGGGCGTTGCTGATTTGGAGTAAGTAGTTAAGCAAAATTAATTACATAATTATTTCCAAATTCTTTAAGAATTT
>ENA-OFDM01000236-OFDM01000236.1-metagenomes-genome-assembly--contig:-NODE-236-length-24284-cov-8.297536_pt1 | contig 24284 bp, 20 predicted proteins | sample MGYA00153385_OFDM01 | MGnify analysis MGYA00153385
CCGGCGCAGCCGCCCGCGGCGGGCGCCGGGCGGTGCGCGAGGGTGGGGGTGAGGGAGCGTGCGGGCCGGGCATCGTGCATTGTCGCCCGCGTGGCCGGGGAGCCGACGTCGCGTGATCTTTTGCCGCGAGTTGCGGCGATCTGCAACGTTCCACGGCGGTCCCTCGAATTGGGGATGGCGGCGCCGGGAACGCGTCCCTAGACTCATCCACATTGCTGTCACACGGCGCCTCGCGAGGGGCACGATGCATGGTCCGAAAGCCCGGCCAAGAACAACCACACCGAACAGGGCAACGAACCAATACCGGTCCCAACGACGTCCTTTCTGAAGGACTTCTCAGCCCACCCGTTCACGCGGGTGGGCTTTTTTTTGTTCGTCAACGGGGAATAGACTCATTGGCTGAACTGCCAACTTTCTTAGGAAATGACCATGGGCGCACCCGAAGCCTTCACCGCCGCGTTTTCGTCGACCACCGAGGTCGGTCACTACATCGACGGCCGCACCACTGCCAGCACCGGCGGGCGCCGCCAGCCGGTGTGGAACCCCTCGACAGGTGCTGTCGCACGGCAAGTCGCACTTGCCTCGATCGACGAAGTGAACACCGCCGTGGCTGCCGCGAAGGCGGCGTTCCCGGCCTGGGCCGACATGCCGCCGATCCGCCGCGCGCGCATCATGAACACGTTCCTCGGCCTGTTGAACCAGCACCGCGACACGCTCGCCGCGATGATCACGGCCGAGCACGGCAAGGTCTTCACCGATGCGCAAGGCGAGGTCACGCGCGGCATCGACATCGTCGAGTTCGCCTGCGGCGTGCCGCAGTTGCTCAAGGGCGATTTCACCGACCAGGTCTCGACCGGCATCGACAACTGGACCTTCCGCCAGCCGCTCGGTGTGACGGCCGGCATCACGCCATTCAACTTCCCGTGCATGGTGCCGATGTGGATGTTCCCGGTCGCGATCGCCTGCGGCAACACCTTCATCCTGAAGCCGAGCGAGCGCGACCCGTCGTGCTCGATTTTCATGGCCGAGTTGTTCACGCAAGCCGGTTTGCCGCACGGCGTGTTCAACGTGATTCAGGGCGACAAGGTCGCGGTCGACGCGCTGCTGACGCACCCCGACGTGAAGGCGCTGAGCTTCGTCGGCTCGACGCCGATCGCGCAGTACATCTACGAGACCGGTGCGCACCACGGCAAGCGCGTGCAAGCGCTCGGCGGTGCCAAGAACCACATGGTCGTGATGCCCGACGCCAACATCGATCAAGCGGTCGATGCGTTGATCGGCGCGGCCTACGGCTCGGCCGGCGAACGCTGCATGGCGATCAGCGTGGCGGTGCTGGTCGGTGACGTGGCCGACAAGATCGTGCCCAAGCTCGCGGAGCGGGCGAAGGCGTTGAAGGTCAAGAACGGCATGGAGCCCGACGCCGAGATGGGCCCGATCGTCACGAAGCAGGCGCTCGAGCGCATCGAGGGCTACATCGGCATCGGCGTCGAAGAAGGCGCGACGCTGGTCGTCGACGGCCGCGGCCACAAGGTCAAGGGGCACGAGCAAGGCTTCTTCACCGGCGGCACGCTGTTCGATCACGTGACGCCCGAAATGCGCATCTACAAAGAAGAGATTTTCGGCCCAGTGCTCGGCTGCGTGCGGGTGAACGATCTCAAGGAAGCCGTCGACCTCGTCAACGCGCACGAGTACGGCAACGGCGTGGCGTGCTTCACCAGCGACGGCAACGTGGCACGCGAGTTCTCGCGGCGCGTTCAGGTCGGCATGGTCGGCATCAACGTGCCGATCCCGGTGCCGATGGCCTGGCACGGCTTCGGCGGCTGGAAGCGCTCGCTGTTCGGCGACATGCACGCCTACGGCGAAGAAGGCGTGCGCTTCTACACCAAGCAAAAGTCGGTCATGCAGCGCTGGCCAGCGAGCATCGCGAAGGGCGCCGAGTTCGTGATGCCGACGGCGAAGTGAGCGCTACAGGCGCTCGGCCTGCGCCTCGCGCGGCTGCCACTTCATCAGCCGCTTCTCGACCTTGCCGACGAGCGCATCGAGCATCAGCGCGAACACCGTCAGCACGAGGATGCCGGCCATCACGGTGTTGATGTCGAACGAGCCTTCGGCCTGCAAGATCAAATAGCCCACGCCGCGCGACGAGCCGAGGTATTCGCCCACCACCGCGCCGACGAACGCCAAGCCGACGCTGGTGTGCAGCGAGCTGAACACCCAGCTCGTCGCGCTCGGCAAATACACGTGCCGCAGCAGTTGCTTTTGCGAGGCGCCCAACATGCGCGCGTTGGCGAGCACGACCGGGCTCACCTCCTTCACGCCCTGGTAGACGTTGAAGAAGACGATGAAGAACACCAACGTCACGCCGAGTGCGACCTTGCTCGCGATGCCGAGCCCGAACCACACCGCGAAGATCGGCGCCAGGATCACGCGCGGCATGCTGTTGAGTGCCTTGATGTAGGGGTCGGTGATGGCCGCGGCCATCGGGCTGAGCGCGAGCCAGAGGCCGCAACCGAGCCCGAGCGCGGTGCCGATGCCGAACGCGAGCAGGGTCTCGATCAGCGTGACGGCGAGGTGCTCGTAGATGTCGTGGCGGGTCACGAACCAGGCCCAGATGCGGTCGAAAATTTTCAGCGGCTCGCCGAAGAAAAATGCGGCCTGCTGGTCGTTCTCGAACAATAACGGCGGGATCAAACCGGGCTTCGTCAGCAGGTACCAAAGCGCGAAGATCGCGGCGAGCAGCCCGAATTGCCAGAGGCGCAGGTACTTCATCGTCATGCGGCGAGTTGCTGCCGGTAGCCCTCGAGCACCTCGTTGCGCAGCACGGCCCAGATGGCCTGGTGGAGCTCAACGAAGCGCGGGGTCGCGCGCACCTCGGCCACGTCACGCGGGCGCGGCAAATCGACCACGAACTCGCCGATCGGGTGCGAGCCCGGGCCGGCGCTGAGGCAGACGACGCGGTCGCTCATCGCGATCGCTTCATCGAGGTCGTGGGTGATGAACAACACGGCCTTGCGCTTGGCGGCCCACAGGTCGAGCACTTCGTTTTCCATCAGCTGGCGGGTCTGGATGTCGAGCGCGGAAAAGGGCTCGTCCATCAGGATGATGTCGGGGTCGAGCACCAGCGTTTGCGCCAGGCTCACGCGCTTCCTCATGCCACCCGACAGCTGATGCGGATAACGGTCACCGAAGCCACCGAGGCCTACACGCTTGAGCCACCCGTCGGCCTGCGCGCGGGCATCGGCCGCGCCTCGAAATTCGAGCCCGGCCATTACGTTTTGCGCAGCGGTGCGCCACGGCATCAGGCTCTCGGACTGGAACATGTAGCCGGCCCGCCGGTTGATGCCGACTAGCGGCGCGCCGAACACCCGCACGCTGCCCTGGCTCGGCACGAGCAGACCGGCCGCGACGTTCAGCAGCGTGCTCTTGCCGCAGCCGGTCGGGCCGACCACGCTGACGAATTCGCCGGCGCGGACGGTCAGCGTGACATCGCGCACCGCGGTGTAGCGTTGACTTGGGTCGTCTTTGTCGGTGAAGGTGCAGGCGACGCGGTCGAGTGCCAGCGCGGGCGCGGGTGCGGCGGCAGTTACGGCTGCCGACTCACCCTCTCGGGTATTTGGCATTGGCGCGCTTGACGAATTCGTTCGTGTAGATCGCTGGCAGGTCGATCTTCGCGGCGGCGATCTCGGGGTCGATGCTGGCGAGCGCGCGGCGCGCCGTCTCGGGGCCTGCTTCGGGGAACAGGCCGTCGACCGAGAGCGCGCCTTTCGCGGCGAGAAAAGCATCGACATACACCGCGCGGTCGCCGAGCAGGTAACTTTCGGGCACGGCATTGATGATGTCGCCGGCGCCGGCTCGCTGAATCCATTTGTCGGCGCGCACGATCGCGTTGGCGAGTGCCTGCACGGTCGCGGGGTGCTTGTCGATGAAGCTCTGCGGCGCGTACAGGCAGGCGGCCGGCATCGGGCCACCGAAAATTTTGTCGGCCTCGGCCACATTGCGTGTGTCGGAGACGATTTTCAGGTCACCCGAACGCGCGAGCAGCGTGATCACCGGGTCGAGGTTGCTGATCGCGTCGATCTGGCCGGCGCGCATCGCCGCGACCGCGCCGCTGCCGGCGCCCACGCCGATGATCGACACGTCACCCGGCTTGAGCCCGGCTTTGCCGAGCACGAAATTCGCGAGCACGTTGGTGCTCGAACCCGGCGCGGTGACACCGAGCTTCTTGCCCTTCAATTCGGCGACGCTCTTGAAGTTGGGCATCGTCTTCGGGTTCACGCCGAGCACGATTTGCGGCGCGCGGCCCTGCAGCGCGAACGCGCGCAGGCGCTGGCCTTTGACCTGCATGCTGATCGTGTGCTCGAACGCGCCCGAGACCACATCGGCGCTGCCGCCGACCATCGCCTGCAGCGCGCGCGAGCCGCCGGCGAAATCGGCGATGGTCACGTCGAGCCCCTCGGCCTTGAAGTAGCCCAGGCTCTCGGCGATGGTGAGCGGCAGGTAGTACAGCAGGTTCTTGCCGCCGACCGCGAGCGTGAGCTTGGGCTTCTCGACCGCCTGGGCAAGAACGACACCGGGCAACGCGATCAGCGCTGTACCGGTCACCATGAAACTGCGACGTTGCATCGACCAAGACTCCGTTCGGAAAGACGCAATCTAACGTGCCGTGCACCGGCGCGAAAGCGGGGAAACGCAGGGAGGTCTGCGGTGCAGGCAGCCGCCCCGTAAAATCGTTTTCAATGAATTCGTATCGCCTGCGGCACGCCGCGTTGTTCCTTGTCGCGTTGCCGCTGCTGGTGCTCGCAATTCCGTGGAGCGCATTCGCGCAGGCCAAGCCCGACACGCCCGCGCCGCCCGATGCGGCTGCCTCGGCACCGATCTCGCTCTCGGCACGCAAGGTCTACGAGCAGGCGCGCTCGCAGTTGCTGCAGATCCGCACGGTGCTCAAAGGCCGCGCGAGCCAGACCTCGGTGGGCTCCGGTTTTTTGGTCTCGCGTGAAGGCCACATCGTCACCAACTTTCACGTCGTCGCCGAGGCTGCCCTCAAGCCCGAGCGCCACGACCTGGTGTACGTGACGGCCGACGGCCGCGAGGCGCCGCTGCAAATCTTGCAACTCGACGTGTTGCACGACCTCGCGCTGTTGAAGACAGCCGACCCGGCCAAGCCTGCGGGCGGCTTCGACGCGCTCAGTTTTCGCCCCGACAACCAGCCACTCTCGCAAGGCGAGCGCATCTACTCGCTCGGCAACCCGCTCGACGTGGGGTTCGCCGTCACCGAAGGCACCTACAACGGGCTGGTCAAGCGCAGCTTCTACCCGCAGATTTTCTTCGGCGGCGCGCTCAGCGGCGGCATGAGCGGCGGGCCGGCGCTCGACAGCCAGGGCAATGTCATCGGCATCAACGTGGCGCGCCGGGTCGACGGCGAGCAGGTCAGCTTTTTGGTGCCGGCGAGCTTCGCCGCCGCGCTGCTGGCGCGCGGGCGCGACGCCGCGCCGATCAGGGCGGCGGCCTACAACGTCGTCACCGACCAGTTGATGCAGCACCAGCAGGCGCTGACCGATCGCTTCGTTCAACAGGGCTGGAAGACGGCCACGCACCCGCGCTACAAGGTGCCGGTGCCGGTCGACACTTTCATGCGCTGCTGGGGCAGCAGCGAGCCTTCGCGCACCGGTGGCCTCGATCTGGAGCGCTCCGATTGCGTGATGGACACGCGCATCTTCGTCGGTGACTACACCACTGGCGCGATCGGCGTGCGCCACGAGGCCTACGACGGCACCAAGCTCGGCACGCTGCGCTTCGCGGCGCGCTATTCGGCGAGCTTTCGCAACGAAGCTTTCACGCGCTTGCGCGGCGAGCACCAGACCAAGCCGCAATGCCGCGAAGACTACGTCGACCGGGGCGGCTTGGCGCTGCGCGCCGTGGTGTGCCTGCGTGCCTACAAGAAGCTGCCCGGCCTGTACGACCTCTCGGTGCTGGTGGCCACGCTCGACCAGAAGCAGGCCGGCGTGCAGGGCCGCTTCGACGCGCAAGGCCTGACGTTCGCCAACGCGCAGCGGCTCGCGAAGCACTACTTCGAGGCCTACGCGTGGACTCGCTAGCCTTGCTCGAAGTCATCGACCGCGACGGCCAGCCGCGCCAGTGGTTCGCGGTGCACGAATGGCCGTTGCGCATCGGCCGCGCGCTCGACAACGACGTGGTGCTCGGCGATGGGCACGTCGCCGCGCATCACCTGACGATCGCGCCCGCCGCTCAAGGTTTGACGCTGGCGCTGGCCGACACCCGCAACGGCGCGCTGCTCGGCCGCAAGCACCTGAAGCGCGGTGACACGGCGCTGCTCGCGGCCGATGGCGACCCGATCGAATTCACCGTCGGCCGCACGACGCTGCGCCTGCGCCTGCCCGGGCACGCGCTCGCGCCCGAAGCCCTGCTCGCGCCGGTCACCTCGCATCCGCGCCGCGCCTTTGCCCTCGCGTGCGCCGCGCTGCTGTTGATTGCCTGCACGCTGTTCAACACCTACCTCGACACCGACCCGGAAGGCCTCGTGCGCGCTGCCGGCAGCACGTTGCTCACCGGCCTGGTCGGCGCGGCGGTCTGGTGCACGGCCTGGGCCTTGATGTCGAAAACCTTCACGCGGCAAGCGCATTTCGGCTGGCATGTGCGCGTACTCGTGGTCGCCGGGGTCGCGTTGCTCGCGGTCGGCGTGTTGCCGGCGTTGCTCGCCTTCGCGTTCTCGTGGCCGGCGGCGAGCGACTTCGGTTTCGTCGGCACGATCGCCGTCGTCGCGACCGCGCTCTACTTCCACTTGCTCGCGGTCGAACCGGCCCGCCACCGGGTGCTGAAATGGGTCGCGGTGACCTGCGGCGTCGTCGGCGTGCTGCTCTCGCTGTGGTTCAACGTGCAGCGCAGCGACCAGTTCGGCGAAGAGCTCTACATGAACCACCTGTTCCCGCCTGCGCTGCGCGTTGCCAAACCGATTTCGAGCGATGCTTTCGTCGACGAGCTTGGGACGTTGAAGGCCACGCTCGACAAGAAAGCCAAAGAGCCGGCACGCGGCGACGAAGCCGGCCGCGGCGAAGACGAGTGAACCTGTTCGGCCCCACACCAACGACCTCGAGACGACCATGACCGACACCCCCCGCTCCGCCACGCGCACCGTTCTCGTCACCGGCGGTGGCCGCGGCATCGGCGCCGCGACCAGCTGGCTCGCCGCGCAGCGCGGCTGGGCCGTGGCGGTCAACTACACGCACGGCACGGCAGCCGCGCAAGGCATGGTCGCGCGCATTCGCGAGGCCGGCGGCACGGCGCTCGCGGTGCAGGCCGATGTGTCCGACGAAGCGCAGGTTCTCGCAATGTTCGCGGCCATTGATGCCGGGCTGCCGCCGCTCGGCGCGCTGGTCAACAACGCCGGTGTGGTCGACGTGCAAACGCGCGTCGATGTCATCACCGTGCCACGTTTGCAGCGCATGTTCGCGGTCAATGTATTCGGCAGTTTTATCTGTGCGCGCGAGGCGATCAAAAGAATGTCGACCGTGCATGGCGGCAGCGGCGGCTGCATCGTCAACCTCTCGTCGGCCGCGGCGCGGTTGGGTTCGCCGGGCCAGTACGTCGACTACGCGGCCGCCAAAGGCGCGATCGATTCGTTCACGCTCGGCCTGGCCAAAGAAGTGGCCACCGAAGGCATCCGCGTCAACGCCGTGCGGCCGGGGTTGATCGATACCGAGATCCACGCATCGGGCGGCCTGCCCGACCGTGCGAAGCAACTCGCGCCCTTGGTGCCGATGCAGCGCACCGGCAGTGCCGAAGAAGTGGCCGAGGCGATTCTGTGGCTGATGTCGGATGCGTCGAGCTACACGACGGGCGCGGTGATCGACGTGACCGGCGGCAGGTGATGGCGAGCGCGGGTCGAGGGGTTCCGTCGATCCACCGCCCGCAGACCCTCGGCGAAGAGATCGCCAACGCGATCAGCCACGGCATAGGCTTCTTGTTCGCGATCGCATCGCTGCCGGTGTTGTTGGTGTTCGCGCCGGCGCGCGCGACCGCGATCAACATCGTTGCGGCCTGCGTGTTTTCGGCCACGATGATGTTGCTGTACCTCGTCTCGACGCTGTACCACGTGTGCCCGCCGGGCCGCGCGAAGGCCTGGCTGAACCGCTTCGACCATGCCGCCATCTACCTCTTCATCGCCGGCAGCTACACGCCCTTCGTGCTTGGCGTGCTGCGCGGCGGCTGGGGCTGGTCGCTGTTCGGCGTGGTCTGGACGATGGCCGTGCTCGGCTTCACCGCCAAGCTGCTGAACCGACTCAAGCACTCGCTGTGGTCGACCGTGCTGTACATCGCGATGGGCTGGGTCGCGGTCTTCGCGGCCGCGCCGATGATCGCGCGCGTGCCGGGCGCGGGCCTGGCTTGGCTGATTGCCGGCGGCGTGTCGTACACCGCCGGCGCGGTCGTGTTCATGTTCGATTCGCGCGTGCGTTACGCGCACTTCGTTTGGCATTTGTTCGTGCTCGGCGGCAGCGCCTGCCACTTCGTGGCGGTGTTGCGGTACGCGCAGTAGCTGTTGCCGATCTGGCAAGCCCGACTCATGCAGCAGCCATCGAGGCCAGCGCATCAAGCAAGTTTCGCGCGGCACGTTGCTCGGCCGGCGCAGCAATCGCGATGTAGGGATCGAGCGTGAACTGCGCTTCGTTCCAGACCGAATCCCACATCAGAACCGCCGGCACACGCTTTTTCAGTTCGCGCAGCGTGGCGGTCAGCGCGGGTTCGGCGGCGGCCAGGCGGGCGCTACCGAGTGCGGCGAGCATGGCCAACTCCGCTTGCCCCACCACCGACCAGAAGTCGGGCTTGTCGGCGGCGGCGCGGTTGAGTGAATCGGCGACTGCCTTCATGCGTTCATCGGCAAGCTGCGGCGCGCGGCCTTCGAGAAACGCTGCGCGCAGTTCGGCCCCGATGCAGTTCTTGGCCGGGTAGTGCAGGTTGTCGGCATCCGACTTGCGTGCCATCGCCTCGGCCGCGCCGTAGTGTTTGGCCGAGGCCGCGAGTGCAGTCTTTGCGGCGGCCTTGTCGCCGGCGCGCCATTCGACCATCGTCAGCCGCTTGTGCGCCGAGCCGAGCAGGTTCTCGCGTTCGATTGTGGGCTGCAGCGCGGCCAGCCGTTCGAGTTGCGCTATGCCTTCTTCGATGCCCTGGCGCGCGGCCGCCGTGTCGGTCAGCTTTGCGGCGCGGCGCACCAGCAGGTTGCCGAGTTGCTCGGCGGCATGCAACGAGGCGCTGCCGTCTTCGGCGTCGAGCGCGGCGCGCAGCCACAGGGTTGCAGCGTCGACCGCGTCGGCCGCGGCATAGGCTACGCCGAAGGCCTCGGCGACGGCGCCCATGCCGCCCCACAAGGCCTTGAACTCGCCTTCGAGGTAGCGCAGCTTGTCGAGCTGGCGCGCCGGGTCGGCGCCGCTGTACTGGCTGCGGATCGCGAGCGCTTCGAGGGCGAGCGCGAGCGCCACCGGCGAGGCCACGCCGGCGAACTCATCGGCGGGTGACGGCACCGGCGCTTGCGCGTCGACGCCGTCGCGGTGCCAGCGCCATTCGGGGTCGCCGTAGCACTGGTAGGCGGCCCAGGTGTTGCCTTGGCGGTTCGCGTTCCAGGCGGCGGCGCGGGCCACGCCCACAGCCTCGATGAAGCGCGCGCCGCCGAGCAACGAAGCATAGAAGGCGGTCGCGAACTTTTCGGCCGGCTCGTCTTCGACGGCCCAGCCGGCGGCGATCACGCAGCGCACGCCGACCTTGATCAACTCTTCGGCGATGGTCGCCGCGAACCTTGCGCGGTCGTAGCTCAGCGCCGGGTTGGCCAGCACGGTCGCGGCGTCGCGCCCGGCGAGGTGGCAGCAGTTCAGGAACACGAGCTCGGGCACGGTGCGCATGGCGCGCACTTCGTTCGCGCCGAGGTAGGTCTCGTTGCCCGACAGCACCACGCCGCCGTTGCCGCTCGGCGCGCCGTGGCCGGCGATGTGGACGACGCGGTAGCGGCGCTCGAACAGCGCGTTGATGATGGTCTGCGCGTCGTTCTGCTCGACCAGCCGGTGCACCTTGGCGGCGGCGATGCCGCTGCCGGGCGTGGCGAGCCGGTCGGCCACCGCGATAGCCTCACGCCGCGCGCCCTCCAAGCGCGGGTAGAGCGCAGGGTCGCACAGCGGCTCACCGATCACGAGCACCTCGTCTTCGGCGTTGGCGTCTTTGACCCGCGCACGAAAGTCGGCGACCCGGAGCTTGCGCACGAGCTTGCTGCGGATCGACCACGGCCGGCGGTCCGACGACTGCGCATCGGGGCTGGTGTCTAGCAGCTCCCACGGGATGCCGGCGGTGGCGGGCTCGAGCTCGATCACCATCTCGGCCGTGCCGCCGAGAAACGGTTCCACCTCCACCGGCACCAGCAGGTTGAACAGCGTGCGGCCGATCTGCGGATCGGTGTTGGCATCGTTCGACGCTTTCGCGACCAGCTCGCGCAGCAGCGTGCCCTGCGCGTGCTGCGCGCGCAGCTCGGTGCGGGCGCGTTTGGTGTCGATCGTGTAGGCGATGCACGGGTTGGCGAGGTCGTCGCCGGGCACGTGCAACGCGCTGATAAAGTCGTAGGAGGCGCCGCGGTAACTGGTGTCGAGCGAGCGCCGCATCGCGCCCGCGCCGAAGCCGACCTTGCCGACAAGCCGCAAGCGCGTGGGCGCGGCCTGCTCCTGCAACTGCAGCGCGCGCCAGGCATCGGCCGCGCGTTCGAGGTAGAGCTCGACCAGCGTGAGCTGTGAAAGCTGCGGCCAGCCGTTCTCCTGCAGCTTCTGGTTCGCTTCGAGCGCGCCCTGTGCGATCAGCTGCGCCGAGCTGCCGGGCGTGATGCCGGTACCGCCGCTGCCGATCAGCGTGGCCGCCATCTCGAACTGCGCCGGCGCGCCGCCCTCGCGCTCGGACAAGCGCTGCGCGTAGGCCAGCACCGCCTGGCGCACCGTGAAGACCAGATCGGCTGCCTTCAACTTGCCTTCTTCACCGAGCCCGGCGACGACGACGGCAGCGGGCCGCGCCATCTCGAACGGGTTGTCTGGGTTCTGGCGCAAGTTGCCGAAGATCTGGTGCGAACCGGGTTCGTCGGGATAGAGACCGGCATCGAACGAGCGGCTCATGCTGTAGTTGACGAGGCGGTCGACCACCGCCTCGGCGCCGTAGAGCGTGAGCGGACGGTAGTGGCCGATCAGCAGCGGGTGGCGCACGAATTTGAGGTCGGCGTTGAGCACGGTCACGCTCAATGCGGTCGAGGCCGCAGGCCCAACGCGCCCAGCGCGGCCCGCTGCAACGCTGCGCGTGCCGGCGCCGAGCACATCGGCCTCGCTCGACGGCGGCAGCGAGCCGTTCAAGCCGCGCGAGGGGCGGCTGCGCACCAGCGCGGCGGTCGTGACAGGTGTGGGTGATGACGTTCCCGCCGCATGCTGGCCGCGGGTGGCGGCCACGTACCGGTCGAGCTGCTGCGTCTGCCCGGTCGCAAGCAATTCGACGTAGCCGGCGAACGCCTCGCTCACGTCGGGCAGCTTGCCGTGGCTGGCGTCGACCTTCCACGTGAGCACGCCGGGCAACAACGCGCTCGCCAGCGGCACGCGGCCGTCGCCGTCGTCGGGCGCGTCGAGGTATTCGAGGCCGTCGGTGCCGACCGTGAAACCGGCGGGCGTGAAGTCGGCATGGCCGATCACGAGCAGCATCTTCTGCGCATCGGCGGCGAGCTCGGGCAGTTGCGCGTCGAGCCGGCGCCGCAGCGCGACGGCCTGGTCGAGCACGGCCTGCGGCGGCGCGAACCATTCGTAGATCGTCTTCTGCGCGCCTTCGTCGTGCCAGATGCTGCGATCCCGAAGCGCGGCAAGGTCACGCGCGACCAGGTCGTCCCAAGTGGTTTTTTTGTCGAGCGCGAGCGCGGGGTCGAGCAGGCCGGCCTGCAGCTGGATGAAGCCAGGCATGCCGGCCATCATCTTGCGGGCGCCGCCGTTGTCGAACAGCGAGCCGAACGCGACCAGCGCGTTGCCGAAGGTGTCGTCGCCCGACAGCGTTTGCATCGGCGCCCACGAGCCGCCGTTGGGCGTGCCGAGCATCAGCAGGCGGGCACCGTCGCGCGCCATCATGCGGCGCCAGGTGTCGGGTTTTTCCAGCCGCATGGTGCGCGCGACGAGCCCACCCATCGAGTGCGCGAGGAGGCGCACCGGCTGCTGACTGGCGGTGCGCGCGGCGAGCCGGGCGTCGACCTCGATGGCCAGGCGCCGCGCTTCGTCTTCGATCGGGCGGCGCCAGTCGTACGCGAACGGGATCACCTCGTGGGTGTCGGCCAAGCGCTCGATCAGGTCGTCGTAGCTGCTGCCGATCGGGCCGTCGGGCTCGACGCGCGAGGCGGTGGCGGGGTCCCACGCGAGCTTCTTCAGGCCGTTGACGAACCGAAAGCCGAGCCAGATGCGCTTGCCGTCGAGCTTGAGGTTCGAGCCCAGAATGCCGGGCAGCACGATCACTGCTGGGCGCTCGGCAGGGCTGGTGCCGGGCGCGCCGCGCGAGCGCGCCACCGCCTTGGCGGCACGCGAGCCGCTCGCCTCCTGGCCGGCCCACGAGAGCGGGCCGATGGCCTTGAAGTCGGCGGGTGCGGCGTCGAGCAGCGCCGCGGCCATCGCGCTGACGGTGCGGTCGTTCGCGAAGTAGTTGAAGTGCGAGACCTTGGCACCGCGGTCGAGCAGAAAGCTCGCGGCCGGCGGCGCGCCGGGCGCGGCCAGACGGGGCGCGCCACCGTACATCGAGCGCGTCTGCACGACGAGGTCGTTGTCGGTCCAGTAGAAGGCGTCGGACAGCAGCGTCTTGACCCACGAGCCGATCGAGTCGCCCTGCATGTCGCCGGCGATCACGCGCAGCTCGCCGGGGATCGTCTCGCTCGCCATGTTGAGCCAGTCGACCACCTTGCTGCCGGGCATCATCGCCTCCAGGCCGGGCAGCAGAGTCGGGTCGGCGCGGCGCAGCGCGACCTCGTGCAAGAAGTCGACCAGCTCCGACGTGACCGTGAGCCCGGCGAGTTGCAAGCCCCATTGCAAAACCGACAGGTAGGCATCGAGCCGCTTCGAGGCCAGCAGCGTGCCGCGCGCCGGGCAGGCCACGCGCACGACGCGCTCGACCTTGATGCCCTTCTTCTGCGCCATCGCGACGAGTGCTTGCAGGTCGGCGCGATGAGTCGCGTATTGCTCCGCGCCAAACAGTGCGAGCTCGTCGGCCGCGAGCGTGCCGCCGCCGCAGGCGCGCGCCAGCACTTCGGCGACCAACCCGCCGCGCGAGTGCGTGACGAGGTGCAGCCGCGCGCCCGCCGGCAGCGCTTTGGCGAGCGCGAGCGCGTTGGCGATCGGGCTCTCGCCCATGGTCGGGTGATCGAGCGCGTAGACACGGTTCTTGTAGCGCGTGCACAGGTCGCGCACGGTCTGCGGGTGCATGGTCCAGAGCTTGCCGAAGGTGCTGATGGTGTCGACGAAGGTGCCGTGCACCAGCACCAGCAGCGGGCCGCCATCGTCGGCCGCCGGCACGGCGGTGAGCTTGCGGCCGCTGCCCTTCAACGACTTCGGCAACGGCTCGGCCCCTAGCTGGTAGACGCCCTCGTCGACCGCGCCGTCGAGCTTGCGCGTGGCGAGCGCGGTAACGATGCTGACGGCCGGGTCTTTGAACAGGCCCGTGACAACTTCAAATGCGCTGAGTGCCGCCTGGCCCAACCAACCGCGCGTGGCGCCGCGGGTCGCGCCGGCTTCGATGCCCGGCCAGCCGAGCTGCGCCGAGACCACCACATCACCGGCGTCACCCTGCGCCGCGCTGCGCGTCGCGCCCGCGGCCTGCGCGCGCAACAGGTCGCGCGCGTCTTCGGGGTGCAGTACCAGCGTCGGGCCGTTGGCGATCGTCAGCACGACCACGTCTTCGCCCGGCCGCGCGGTAACGCGCACCGCGCCGCCGCTGCCGCGCTGCGCCCCCACGCGCACCGACGCCTTCACCGTGCCCGTGCCCGCGCCGCGCCCGCGCGAGACCGCGGCACCGGCTGGCTGCGCCTGGCCGGGGATGACGAAAGTGATCTCGCGTGCGACGCTGGCCATGGGGTTGCTCCGGTGATGTGTGAACCGTGGTCAGACCGTGAACGGCGTCTGTGCCAGGAAGTTGGCGGCCTTGCCGAGCACGAACAAATTCGGCGACTGGCTCACCGGCAGCGCCGCGCGAATGTGCGCGTGAAAGCTGCCGTGGTTGCCCGTGAACGCGCCGTGGTTCCACACCTTCAGCAGTTGCTCGGTGAAGGCGCCGTTGTGGTCACCGTCCATCGAGGTCTGGTTGTCCTGGCAGCCCGAGATCAGCACGACCGCGGGGTTGAACCGGCCAACCAGCGCGGCCGCCTGCGCAGCGGCGCCCACTTGCGCCAGCGCGGCGTCGGGGTCGACGACCGCGGCCTTGCGCGCCGCGGCGGCGACCTCGGCTTGCAGCTTGTCGTAGAAGGCCTTGTGCTCGGCGTAGACGCGCATCGCGACCGCCGCCGGCATCAGCTTGACGCGCTGGCCGGGCGGCGGTGGCGGCGGCGCGATCTCACGCGTGACGCTGCCGCTGTGGCAACTGTCGGAGAGCACGAGGATGCGCACGCCGGCCGCGAATTTGCTGAGCTCGAAATAGAGCTCGTCGTCGAGCAACTGGCCGTCGTAGAGGCACCAGGTTTCGTCCTTGCCGTCGGGCTCGTCGCCGTTGGTGTCGGGCATCTGGCCACCATGGCCGGAGTAGGTCAGCAAGAAGAAATCGCCTGACTTGAGCGCCTTCGCGGCGCTGTGCATGCCGGCGAGCAGGTTGGCGCGCGTGGCCTTTTTTGTCAGCAAGACAGTGGCCTTCATGCCTTTGGATTTGGCGATGGCTGCCATGTCGTTCGCATCGAACTCGCAGGCTGCAAGCGGGCCGTCCCAGCCGCTGTACGCGGCGGCGCTGACGCCGTTGAGGCCGATGTTGAGCGCGAGACTTTTGGGTTTGGCGGGGATGGAGAGTTTGCTTGCCATGGTGCGAGTCCTCGTTCGAGCCGCGTGCACCGCGGCGGTGTGGAATGCGCCGCCAGCGGGCGGTTGCGCGGCATGATGGTCGCGACCCGAGGAGCTCGCCAGCCCTAGATCATGGGCGCTGCGGCGGGGCGAACTCGCCGTGCGAGGACCGTCAGCGCCGCTCGACGATCACCGGCACCAGCTTGAGCCCATCGCGCACGCGCTCGGCGACCCCGCGGGCCTCGTCGCGGCTCGGGTACGGGCCGGCTTGCAGGCGGAAGATCGCGGCGTCGGCGAAGACCGCGAGCAGCGGCGAGAGCCAGTCCATCTCGGCCGCGACGCGCTGTTGAAAACCCTCGGCACCGTCGCGCGCACGAAACGCGCCGAGCTGCACCCAGAAGCCGCGCGCGGGCGTCGTGAACGCGCGCGCCGCGGGAGCGTCGGCGACGGGTGCGGATGCGGATGCGGGTGCAATCGATGCGACGACTGCGCTCTGCGGTGGCGGCTCGCTTGCCGGCATCGGCGCTGGCACTGGCACTGGCATGGGCGCGAGCACCGGCACCGGCACAGCTGCCACCGGCTCGACCACGCTGCGCGCCACCACTTGCACCACCGCGTCGCCGTCACGCCGCCATGCCCCGGTGCGGATGTCGTCGAAGGTGATGCGCTGCAGCTCGACCGGCGCCACGCCACGCAGCACATCGAGCTTCAACGCGGCGGTGTAGCTGAGGTCGACGATGCGGTCGGGGTGGAACGGCCCGCGGTCGTTGATGCGCACCAGCACCTCGCGGCCGTTGGCCGGGTTGCGAATGCGCGCGTAGCTCGGGATCGGCAGGGTAGGGTGCGCCGCCGTCATCGCATACATGTTGTAGACCTCACCACTGGCGGTGCGCTTGCCGTGAAACTTGCGGCCGTACCAAGAGGCCAGGCCGCGCTCGGTGAAGGGCGCGTCTTGCGTGATCGGCACATAGCTTTTGCCGAGCACGCCGTACGGCTTGTTCGGGCCGCCGTTGCGGATCGACTCCAGCCGGGGTTCGGCATCGGGCACGCGGGCCAGATCGGCGGGCGGGCTGGCCTCGGGGCCGTCGCGGTCGGGCGACTGGCCTGCGCGTTGCGGCGCCGAGGCGCAACCCGTCAGCACGACCGACACGTTGATCACCGTCAGCACCATCACGATGAGCAGCGCGAGCGAACGCCGCGCATGCGCCGTTCCATTGCCGACTCGACCGTGTGTGGTTCGCATGGGGCGAGACCTTACACGAGCGCGATTGCGCGAAATCGGCCGCACAACGCCATGGCACACTGCCGCCCGCCGAAGTGCGCACAAAGGCGCGCGAACCCCAACACGAGAGAAGGCCGACGCATGCAGTCCATGAGCACCACCGAGGTTTTTCTCGTCGCGATGCTGATCATCTTTACTGTGCCCTACCTCGTGTGGCGGTTCGGGCGCACCGAGTACTTCGCGCCGCTGGTGGTGGTGCAGATCATCACCGGCATCGTGCTCGGGCCGGGCGTGCTCGGCGCGGCGTTTCCGGAGTACTACCGGTTCGTGTTCAGCGTGCCGGTGGTTCAGTCGCTCAACGGCATCGCGTGGTGGGCGGTGATGGTGTTCGTGTGGATCGCCGGCATCGAGCTCGACCTGAAGCAAGCCTGGCAACACCGCAAGGAAAGCGGCATCACCGCCGGCCTCGCGCTCGGCGTGCCGCTCGCGTTCGGCAGCGCGGCGGCGGTCGGCATGCTGATGTTCCCGGGCTGGATCGGCCCGAAGGCGCTCACCTGGCAGTTCGTGCTCGGCATCGGCATGGCGTGCGCGGTAACGGCGCTGCCGATTCTGATTTTGCTGATGGAAAAGCTGCAGGTGCTGCGCCAGCCCGTGGGCCAACGCATCCTGCGTTACGCGAGCATCGACGACATCATGATCTGGGGCGTGCTCGCACTCATCTTGATGGACTGGAACCGCGTCGGCAAGCAGCTGGGTTTCTTGATCGCGTTTCTCGTCGTCGGCTGTGCATTTCGCAAGCTGATGGTGCGCATACCCGAGCGCGACCGCTGGTACTGCGGGCTGATCTGGCTCGCGGTGTGCGGGCTGGGTGCCGACTGGTCGGGCCTGCACTACATGGTCGGCGCGTTTCTCGCGGGCGCCAGCATGGATGCCGACTGGTTCGACCAAAAGCAGATGGACGCGATGCGCGGCCACGTGCTGCTGGTGGTGATGCCGGTGTTTTTCTTGAGCACGGGGCTGCGCACCAACTGGCAGGTAGGGGGCGTGGCGGTGTTCGTTGCGGCGGCGGTGTTGCTGATCGCATCGGTCAGCGGCAAGCTGATCGGCACGCACATCGCCGGCAAGATTTTGAAGTGGCAACCGGGCGAGGCCTCGTTGATCGGCTGGCTGCTGCAAACCAAGGCGCTGATCATGATCATCTTCGCCAACGTGCTGCTCGACAAACAAATCATCACGAGCGAGGCCTTCACCGCACTGCTGCTGATGGCCGTGGCCAGCACGATGCTGACGGTGCCGGTGGTGGCGCCGAAGCTGGCGCGGATGAAGGAGATCGTGTTTCGGTCGCGTTGACTTCAACGTCATGCCGGCCGCGGCGTGCGGCCCGTGAATCAAATCTGATCGAGCGGGCTGCGCACGCCACGGCCGCCGCGGTTCATCACGTGGGTGTAGATCATCGTGGTCGACACGTCGGCATGGCCCAGCAGCTCTTGCACGGTGCGGATGTCGTAGCCGGCCTGCAGCAGGTGGGTGGCGAACGAATGGCGCAGCACGTGCGGCGAGCAGGGTTTGTCGATGCCGGCGCGGCGCGCCGCGCCCGCCACCGCGCGCTGCACCGAGGCTTCGTTGAGGTGGTGGCGGCGCACCACACCGCTGCGCGGATCGGCCGAGCGGCTCACGCTTGGAAACACCCATTGCCAGCCCCAGGAACGCCCAACGCCCGGGTACTTGACGGCCAGCGCATGCGGCAGCCAGACCTCGCCGAAGCCCTCGGCCCGGTCGCGGTCATGGCGCGCCTTCGATTGCGCGAGTTGTTGCTGCAACGGCAGCATCAGGTTCTCGGGCAGCACGGTCACGCGGTCCTTCGCGCCTTTGCCATCGCGCACGAGAATCTCGCGGCGCTCGAATTCGATGTCTTTCACACGCAGGCGCAAACCTTCGAGCAGGCGCATGCCGGTGCCGTACAGCAGCGACGCGGCCAGACCGGTCGGCCCCGACAACTCGTGCAGCAGCGCACGCACTTCGCTCGGCGTCAGCACGACCGGCAACCGCCGCGACTGCTTGGCCGAGACCACCTCGTCGAGCCAAGGGAGCTGCACGCCCAACACCTCGCGGTACAAAAACAGCAGCGCCGACTTGGCCTGGCTTTGCGTCGAGGGTGCGACGCTGCGCTCGACGGCGAGGTGGGTCAAAAACGCCGCCACCTCCGGCGCGCCGAGCTGCGAAGGGTGGCGCTTGCCGTGGAACAGAATGAAGCGGCGCGCCCAATCGGTGTAGGCCGCCTCGGTGCGAATCGAGTAGTGGCGCACACGGATCGCATTGCGCACTTGGTCGAGCAGGCGAGGCGGTGGAGGTGGTTCGGCGTCGGGCTTCTGCGCATGGGAAGGGGGCGACGGTGAGTGGGGCGGATCGATGTTTCGCATCCGCAGAAATTTAGATCGCCCATTGCAGCAAAGCGATCACCCTGCAGTGGGGGTTTCAGGGGCACCCGTTGTGGGGATTCGGAGGATGCGCGATGCGATGCGGGGGATTTAGACTGCGTCGACCGGGTCGAGCAGGTTGGCCCACAAACAAGTTAGTCGTCATCCCACCCCTCCGTTGCGAGAGTGAACGAATATGGAAGTCCTGAAGCGCCTGATCTCCGCACTCGCAATCTTCGCTCCGCTGGGCGTTTACCTCTTCGGCGTACAAGTCATTTACGACAAGGTTGAAGTCGCAAAGGAGCCTGGCTTGAAGGCGGTTCTCTTCCTTGTAGCGTTGGTGGCGGGTTCGGCGACATACGACTTCGCGAAGAGAGCACTTTTCATGCCGAGGAAGCACTTCTTACGATTCTTTGGCGGGCTATTCGGTGCATGGCTCGCCATGATCTTTCTCTTGTTGTTCGCCGCCGCATCAGCTCTCATCCTCGAGTATCCAGGTTTGAAGGGGCAGGTGCCCCCCTGGGTTGGCCACCTTTCTTACGTGTTCTCGTTGGCGTGCATCCCCTGGTTCATCATTGATTTGTCCCGCGCGATCGAAGCGGCTACAAAATGACGGCTAACCCTTCCATCGAGCGGACTCGCAAAGGCAGGCCGCGCTACACCGCAAGTCTATTTTCGGTTCCGCGCGGCCTGCCTTTACGAGCCGCTCATGTCAAACGTTAGATTTCACGCCGCGCCCAGGCTCAGGGCGATCGTCAAACGGAGAATCAGAAATGCCAAGGCGTATTCACCCTGATACGATTAAGTTGTTCGACAGGCTGCTTAAAGGCAATGCGTTGGCAGCTGACTGCATTCAAAAGAAGCGGGCGCGGCAACTATTTGTTGAGACTGTCAAATCCAGTTTGGGCATCAGAGAGGTTGCCAAAAATAAGGGAGTTGAGGTCGAGCTCTTCCAGAAGACTGTTGGGCTAAGTAGAGGTGATGCGTGGTGTATGGCATTCATGCAGTCGTGCTTGGCATACGCTGAACATAAGACAACCATCAAATCACCGCTGCATGCAGCGGGCGGATGTATAAACGTCTGGCAAAAGTCACCGCTAGAGCAAAGAGTCAAGTTGATCCCTCTCGCGGGTGCAATTGCTGTATGGCAGCACTTAGATGATCCGACGCACGGCCATACCGGCATGGTGCTTGACTGCGATGGCGTGTCATTTCACGCGATCGAAGGAAACACGTCTGACGGATTTGAAGATTTGAATGGTGAAGTTGGTCAAACCGGTGACGGAGTGAGGTTTACCCATCGACGCTTCGATCTATTCAACCCGCAGCGAGGCGATATGCAGTTGCGCGGTGCCCTCAAACCGTTCTAGAGAAATCTAACTGCTTCATCGAGCGGCCAAACACCGGAGTACCGGCGTTTGCCGCTCATGTCAAACGTTGGGCCCCAGCGAAATGAGAGTTGGCATTGCCAGCGAAGCCTGTGGGAGAACTCAATGCACGCCGGGCTGTCCGTCCTGCGGCGGCCAGCGCGCCGCCGAGCTGCACGTCTGAGAAGAGCCATGCACGCGCTTCGAACATGGACCGCGGCGAGGCCGAAGCCCTCAGCGTTCGAGCATCGGCCCGAAATCCGGCGCCTGGTCAAACGCGTGGCCTGAATCGCTCCTTCGCAGCTACCATTTACCGTATGCGCCCAAACCCGCCACCAGTCGCGCCGTGGCCCAACCCTTACATCGAGCGGCCGTCCTCCAGCAGGCTGCGCCTGCTTCCGGCCGCCGCTCATGTCGAACGTTAGAGATCACGACTTTCATTGGCGACCCGCCTTTCAAATCCACAAACGATGTTTCCATATCTGACTCGGTTGTTCGTCCTGGCGTGCATCGTTGGCGCAAGCGGCTGCGCTAGCTCAATTTCAGGCGCTATTCATGAGAGCCTCGAGCAGCCCGTTGCAAACTTGTCCGCGCGAGACACGTTGCGTATAACGGTCATAAGTAGCGTTGATGTGAAGATCCGGTTGCAGGCAAGTTACGCCACGAGAAACAGCGACTGTGAGGTTCAGAAGTGGCCGGGGAACCCAAAGATCGGGCACGTGAAGCATGAGGTATTTGAAGTGCCAACCAGCAGAAGCGGAGCCACTGTCGATGTGCTTGTCGACAAGTACCAACCTGGTCGATGTCAATGGGAGTTTGGAGGTATGTCGGTCAGCGCAATCGGTCCAGGAGATGAGAGTCAAGGGGGGTCTGGCTTGTTGGCGCTAAGTCACAATGCTCCCGTGCCAATTGAGCCCTTGCGCATCAGGTGCGGGAAAATATTTCCCTCAAGCCCAATTTCTTGCTACTCCTCGATCCACTACATTCGCTCGGACGTCAGAGCAGTCACGTTCGAGACTGTTCCCTATGAACGGCGCCCCAGGTGATCCCTAACCGTTCCTTCAAGCGGACGCCTGGCGGCGCCACTTAAGTCAAACGTTAGCCGTCAAAGGAAACCGCTTGCTTCTGTCGCGCGAAGATATTGAGACGCCTCGCTCCCCATCCGAGCTAGCTCAGTTCGTGGAGCGGGTCCGCGAGTCTGTGCGGCTCAATCCAAGCGAACGTGAAGCCGGGATGCTGAGGCGTGGTTACTACAAGGAGTTCTTGGACGAGGTAGTGCCATTGGCTAGGTTTGCTGTACAGACGTACCCCGAGACCTATAGAGTTCAACCCGTTCTTGGCAATCAGGGCTACGACGCCATCGTTCGTAACGCTGACGATCAGATCGTCGACAAGGTCGAGATTGCGAACCCAATCGACGGGAAGGCGACGTCTTCGGCAGCACGGGAAGTCGCCGAGCACGGCATCGGTGGCCTTCGCATAGGAGACCCCGGCGATGAAACAGAAGACCTGATTCCCATCATCCAGCGTACGGCTGCGAAGAAGGCAGTGAAAGACTATTCGGATGCCACAGTCCTATTCAACGTGTCCGCTCTGCCCCCTTTCAAAGGTTTCGAAACACGACATGAAGCACAGATCGAGCGCATTCGTCAGGCGCTCGCCGCAGCCGGCTTCAAGGCAAAACGTGTGTTTATCCTCCATCCGCCCGAGCGCCTGGAGCGCGTTGACGGCTAACCCTTCCTTCAAGCGGACCCGCCTACGGCGGTCCGCTTAAGTCAAACGTTAGGCGTCATCCACCATGCCAGACCACGTCATTCATGCGAGTGGCTTCAACGTCAATCTTTCGTCCGATCTCTTTCGCCGCCACGCGCGCCAGTATCTCGAGTGCCACCGCGCGTACAAGCCCGTCGCTGGCTACAGCCCTGTGTCTTACTTCTTGCTCTGCCGTGCAATCGAGCTTGCTCTCAAGGCGCATCATCTTCAAACGAAGTCGCGCATCGAGGTGAAGAAGCTCTATTCCCACAACATTTCTACGCTCTATCGTGATTTGCCTTCCAACTTCAAAGTTCTCACCTTGGCCGAGACCACGCTGCTCGACACGGCGAGCGCCAAGTACGATGTCCCAAACAAGGGGTTTGAGTATGTGTCTCTCGAAGACGTTCTCACTGCACAGCAGTCCTTTCCAGAAGTAAGTGCCCTGGAAGCACTGGCTGTGCGCTTGGTCGAAGCATGACGCCTAACCCTTGATTCCAGCGGCCTGCCTACGGCAGCCGCTGAATTCAAACGTTAGGCCTCGAAAATGCACCTGTCATTGCGGAGAATCCATGGCTAAGACGCCCAAGCGAGTGCGGGAAAGTTTGCCGGATGATCTTGACTCTTATGCGGGTCGCCTTGAGCAAGACTCAGATCGAGGCGCTGGCCTCGTTGCAGCAGCATTGCTCGACGCTCAGTTAGAAGACCTGTTCCGTCGACGTCTTACCGACCACCTCGATAGTCTGCTTAGCAACAATGGCGCGCTATCCACGTTCGCTAGCCGGATCAAATTGGCCAAGGCACTTGGCTGGATCGATCCCGACGTCGAAGCAGACTTGAATGTCATTCGAGACATACGAAATAGGCTCGCTCATAGCTTTGACCATGATCTGAACTTCTCCGACTCGAAAATCGCAGGTTGGTGCGCTTCTCTGCGCACGACCAATGCCTATCTTGCTGCGTTCGACCGGGCCAAGGATCGTCTGCACAGGAACTTCAGCCTAGGAATCATCGCCGCCTGGCGCGCCATATCTGAGCCTCCACGCAGTCGGTATCAGATGACTTCCCACTTCCTTGCACAGCACTTGAAGGAACTTGCTGAATCCGCCCGTGTAGGTGGCGGGTTTCTGCAAGAGGTTGAAAATTTGGGCCTTAACTTCAGTATCAAAATGAGCGGAACCATGTCGGTCGGTGCGCCTGCGGTCATTGCAAGTAATGCCGAGGCCTAACCAGTCGCTCGAGCCGACTCGCGTCGGCAAGCCGCCGCTCGCGGCTCAGCTTCAACGTTAGGCCTCACGCGTGCCCACGACTGTTGTGATTTACCTGTTCCCCGAGGTCGAAATTCTCGACTTCGCCGGGCCTTACGAAGTCTTCACTACCGCATCGCGCGTCTTTAAGCGGCGCAATCCTGGATCAGATGAGCTGTTCCACGTGGTCACAGCAGCACGGGCGCAAAGTATCGTGCGTGCTCGCGCTGGGTTGAACGTCATGCCCGACTTCTCGCTCCAAAACTGTCCCACACCTGATCTGCTCGTGGTACCAGGTGGCGTCGTGGACAAAGAGGTGAGCGATCAACAGGTGATCCATTGGGTCCGTTGTCGTTCCCGCGAAGCTTCGATCACCGCCTCTGTCTGTACGGGTGCATTCATACTTGCTGAAGCAGGCCTCCTTCAGGGCCGAGCCGCTACGACGCACTGGGAAGACATCGCGGACCTTCGGGCCCAGTTCAGCAACGTGCTCGTACGAGAGGGCGTCCGCTGGGTTGACGAAGGCAAAATCGTAACCTCTGGCGGTATTGCGGCCGGAATTGACATGAGCCTCCATTTGGTTTCGCGCATCGCAGGCGCAGAACTGGCCGTGGCAACAGCGAAGCAATTAGAAGTTCAATACAGTGACGCCTAACCCTTCCTTTAAGCGGACCCGCCTACGGCGGGCCGCTTAAGTCAAACGTTAGCGCGCATAGCCACATGATTCGAACCGAACGTCTCACCGCAAGCATCGAAGGCGAATTCGTCGTCTTCTTGATCGGCATGCGAATCAATAGCCCCTTGAAGATCCACAAGTGGTTTCCCGTTGCGCAAGCCATGCCTCGCATGGTCAACGAACTCTATCGGCAACCCGAACTCGGCTTCATCCACGCCGAAATGTGGTTCTCTCGAACAATCATCCTTGTCCAATATTGGCGCTCAATGGAGCAGTTGCTAGCCTATGCCAAGAACAAGAACGCAGAACATTTGCCCGCGTGGCAAGCATTCAACAAGTCTGTGGGCACCGATGGCTCGGTCGGAATCTGGCACGAAACCTACGCTGCCTCTCCGGGAACATACGAGAACGTGTACGTCAACATGCCCGCCTTCGGTCTTGGCAAGGCCGGCACGCTCCAGCCAGCGGCCGGAGGAAGGCAATCCGCGTCGGGCCGGCTGAGCGCAGGCAAGAATGCGCGCTAACCCTTCCTTCAAGCGGACCCGCCTACGGCGGTCCGCTTAAGTCAAACGTT
>ENA-OFDM01000247-OFDM01000247.1-metagenomes-genome-assembly--contig:-NODE-247-length-23708-cov-3.015009_pt1 | contig 23708 bp, 26 predicted proteins | sample MGYA00153385_OFDM01 | MGnify analysis MGYA00153385
ACGAAGCTAACCAATCTCCACAGAAATCACTGGCCGCGTAACGGGGCCGACCCCACCAGGCGATTGCCACGGTTCATGAAACAGCTTGGATGATCGTCGAGAACATTCTTGGCGCGATGGGTTACTCTAGAGGACCGGTCCCCGTGATCGGGGATCGTGACTCGGATTTCGAGCTACTGGAGACAACTCGGATTTGCGATTCCATCATGGCGAGCGCGTAACAGCACGCGCTCACCGTCGAGTTCGGCGGCGAGATAGTTCGCTTCGAAGCGCGCGAGCGCAAGATATACACGAGTCCGAGCGCGATGCTTTGGCCGATGAGGCTCGCGTATGCCGCGAAGATTTCGAACCACGTCTCAAGCGCCGTTCGTCGAATAACCGTATGTCGAGCTACTTTTTGATCACATTGGCGGGCGCGTTTTCCACGGCTTACGCGGCCAAATTAACGCATCGCCCAAACGTCGGGCGATCTTCGCCGCACCAACTTCGCGCGAGGGCGCCGTAGGTTTACTCGTCACGTCGACGAGATCGCGTATGCACCGTTGCAGATCGCGCATAGGTGATTGAGGTAGCGCGTGCTCTCAAAGTTCGCGCTGGAGATATCCGCGGCATATGCCGATCCGCCCGCGATTATCTCCGCCAGGTTCACTCGTCTATAATTGCGCGACACGTCGCGAGCGCGCAGATCAGAACGTGCTTTGCGACGTGTAGACCGCTCGCGATCGCCGGCCCTCCGAGACCGTAAGCATCTCCGGGCCGCGTAGTCGGTCGTAAGTTCGAAAATCAAGACGGCTGTCAAGAGCGTATCGGCGATGCGATTGCCACCGCTCGTTGGAATCGACACGTAATTCGATCGCAAAGCGAGATACACGATGGATTTTTTGTTAGTTCAAGCTAGCGCACGGTTTTAGAGTTATTATTATGCAACAGTAGATGCGCCATCTCGACATTTTCGCGCTCACCGTCACTGTGCTCTCCATCGATAAGCACCTGATCGCGCACCCAACGCGCGGACCTCGGGATAGTTTGCTGCTTGAATGCAACGCAACATCGTAAGCTGACTGTCAACTTAATGGACAAAACCTGTTAGCAGACCATCGTCCCCGGGTAACGCGCTTAGCGCAGTCGTGCACGACGAAAAAAGGGAACTCGCGCAGACGACGAGCGCGCTTTCGTGAAACTGATGCATAACGGCTAGGGCCGAAATTCAGCTTGTCGAGTTTTAAGATGTGAAGTCGTGGGGTGATTGACGGGGCTCGAACCCGCGACCTCCGGAGTCACAGTCCAGCGCTCTAACCAACTGAGCTACAATCACCACGCCACGCCATCATGCGCCCGGAGGGAATCGAACCCCCATCTTCGAGTTTAGAAGACTCGTGCCTTATCCGTTAGACCACGGGCGCAAGGCAGCTCTACCTGCTTGAAACGCCGTGACGAAGTCGGGCGAAGCGGTCGCACGCTGAGAAGCCGATTCCGCTATAACTTCGGTTCTCCCCCTGGTGTCGGCTCACGATAGCGACAAACGGCGACCATTCTCTAACATCTTTGACGCACTATCGGGACGACAGGATTTGAACCTGCGACCTCACGCTCCCAAAGCGCGCGCTCTACCAAACTGAGCTACGTCCCGTCAATAGCATTCTTAGCTTCGTTTGCGCGCACAGCCTCCACGAGCAAGGCCGCCGCGCGTGCGCGGTGGCTCCGTTCGTTTTTCTCGGTATCGGAGAGTTCGGCAAAGGTCGGGCCGCCTGGCACCTCGCTGAAGATCGCATCGTAAGAAAATCCACCGTCGCCGCGTTCGTCCATCGGGATCACCCCAGTCAACTCCACGCAAACGCTCGTTTCATGACCCTCGGAATCGATGTGATGGAGCGCGCAGACGAATCGTGCACGACGATCACTTAAGTCACCGAGCTCTGCTAGCAAGAGCGCGCGCCGTTGCGCCCACGACGCGTCACCGCCGTAACGCGCGGAGAGCACCCCTGGCCGATTGCCAAGCGCGATGACTTCCAGGCCAGAATCGTCTCCGATAACGTCGGCTTCGATTCCGACCGCTCGCAACTGGGCGTACAACGCACGCGCCTTGAGCTCGGCATTTTCGACATAAGACTCCACGCCCTCATCCACATCACCGTATGGGCCAAAAAGAACGATGGACCATCCTCGCGTTGCGAAGATGGCCCGAAGTTCGGCGTACTTTCCCGGATTTTTAGTTGCAGCAAAGACGGTTTTTGACGGCACACACGCGTGTTCATGAATGCGTGAGCCGACCCCCTTATGTGACAGTTAGTTCGCCGGAGCGCTGCCTCCGCGCAGACCGGGCGGAGCATAGAGCGGCATCGGATCCACCCCGTGAATCGCGAGATCGCCACCTTCCATCTCGGGGTTACTCGCGCGAAGCGGCACGATGAACGAGATCAGTTTGAGCACGATGAACGTCATGATCGCATCGAAAACGATGATGACGAGCGCAGCGACGGCCTGATGTCCGAGTTGTGCAAAGTCGTGTCCGTTGTAGAACCATCCGCCGACAGTGACGTCGGCAATCTTTTTCGTTTTATCGGTCGACGGATAGATGATCATCGCGGGGTTACCGACGATGCCGACCATAAGCCCACCGACGAGACCCGCAACACCATGTGTGTGAATGACTCCAAACGTGTCGTCGACGCGTTTCATAAACGCCATATTGCCAAGCTTGTTGAGGCTGAACCAGGCGATCGTCGATGCGACGAAACCAATCGTGATCGCGCCATAGCCGTCGACATAACCGGCGGCAGGCGTGATGGCGACAAGTCCTGTGATCATTCCGTTGATCATGGAGACCGCGTTCGGTTTCCCGGTAGCAAACATGTCGAGAACAAGCCAGGATAAGAGCGCGACTGCGGTCGCGATGTTGGTATTGAGCACGCCTGCGGCTGCGTCGGCATTGGCCGTATACGGATCGCCTCCGTTAAAACCGTTCCACCCTAGCCACAAAATGCCGGCGCCCGCGAAGGCCATAATAAGATTGTTGGGTTCGAAATCTTTGCGATCTTCGGCGAGACGTGGTCCGACGACCGCTGCGGCGACGAAACCGGAGACGCCGGCTGCCAAATGGATGACGTAGCCACCGGAGTAATCGACGGCGCCGAGTTGCGAGAGCCAGCCACCACCCCAAATCCAATACGCGCCGATGCTGTAGACGACCGTGCTCCAAACCGGAACGAAGATCATCCATGCTTTGAAATTCATGCGCCCAAGGACAGAGCCCGCGATGAGGAGCGGCGTGATCGCCGCGAAGACGAATTGGAAGTAGATCATCGCGGAGCCCGCGTAGCGCAGCGGCGGCAAACCCGCGGCGGCGGCGGGAATCGTCGCTTGACCCATCATTTGATCCGCACCAAGAGCAGGATGCGGGACGGCAAAGTAGCCGGCCAGAGCACCCGAAACGGGCGTCCCGAACGCCATGTTGTAGCCCCAGAGCATCCACACGATGAGCACGACCGAGAACGCATAGAAGCACATGACCGCCGAATTCAGCGCCCACTTCTTCTTCACGAGACCACCATAGAGAATGGCGAGGCCCGGCAAGCTCATGAGGCCGACGAGCGTCGCCGCGGTCAACTGCCACGCGGTGTCGCCGGAATTGACGAAATCGGGCGCGGAAATCAACGGATTCGCATCGGCGAGAAACAACCAAATCTCCCTTTATTAAAAGCGACAAAGCGCACGAATGAACGGAACGAGTCCCGATGCGCCAGCGTAACGCAGGAACTTCGGATTCGGCACTGGACATCGGGCGAACCGTTACCCGCATGTTTTGTGCACGTAGCACAGCTCGCACGATTCGCATTTCGACGTGCGAAAAAGCAAAGGGCGCCGCATAGCATGCAACGCCCTTTAAGTCGGTTCTGGCGGATTTCGTGTGCGCCCTAGGCGCGTTCACACGCTCCGCTATGGTGCCCCGGTGGATCTTGCGAAATAATTTCGCCCTCCTCGGATGCTTTGGTAATGTACGACTCGAGCCGTGGTGTGAGTATACGCTCGCGTGCGAGCCTTGTAAAGTAGGTGCGAATCACCGGAGCAGGAGTGCGCGCGAATCGCTCGGCAACCTTGATCTATGATCCGCGAAACGGATGCTCCCATCGCCCTCGACGACGCACAGTTACGCCTCTTGTTACGAAACATGCTCGTACAACGCGCCGTCGACACGCGCGGCTTCGCGCTCAATAGACAAGGAAAGATCGCGATCGCGATGGGCTCCGAGGGCCACGAAGCGATTCAAGCCGCGACGGGGCTCGCCTTCGAACGCGGCCGAGATATTTTATTCCCATACTATCGTAATACCGGTCTGATCCTCGCATGCGGCTTCTCGCTCGCAGATCTCTTCCGCTCGCAGTTCGCGCGCGCGACCGACCGCACGGGTGGACGCAATATCATTAATCACATCACCGCACACGATCTCGGCATCGCCTCGATCAGTTCGATCATCGCCGCACAGTGTACGCACGCTGTCGGCGCCGCATACGCGGTCAAGTTCCGCGCCGAAACAAATCGCGCGGTCTTCTGTCAATTTGGCGAAGGTGCGACAAGTCAAGGCGAGTGGCATGAGGCGATGAATTTCGCCGCCGTCGCGAAGCTCCCGATCGTCTTCATCTGCGAAAATAACCACTACGCGATCTCCACGCCGCAGCGGAAACAGATGGCGGTCGATGAAGTCGCTTCGCGCGCCGCGGGATACGGCATGCAAGGCGTCGTGGTCGACGGTTTCGATCCGGTCGCGAGCTATCATGCCGTTCGTATGGCCCGGAACCGAGCGATATCCGGAGGGGGACCGACGCTCGTCGAGGCGATGTGTTACCGGTTTCTCTCGCACACTACGGACGACGACGACCGAACCTACCGGACTCTCGATGAGGTGGCCGCCGAGCGCGAGCGCGATCCCGTACCCACGTTCGAACGTCGTCTCATCGCGAGCGGGATAACCGATGTGGCCACGCTCGAAGCTCTCAAAGAAGAGATTACCGAACTCATCAACGCGACAACGGATGCGGTGGAATCCGAGGCCTCCCCCGAAGCAGCGACGCTTTTTTCTAACACACTCGCGGGTGCACACGACCCCTGGATTTAGACCGCGCTGAATGAGGCGCTCCTAACTCCAATATAGTTTGGCCTAAGTCGCGTCTTCGTGAAACGTTATGCTCAGCGAATTCGTCTTTCAAATGAAGCGGAGTTTTCCGTCGTGCTCGGTAACCGCTTTCGTACATCACGCACACGCCATATATTGAGGTCATTTCGTGGATAAAGATCAGCAGAACATTTCACGCGGAAGCCTGCTTCAGAAGATCGCAATCGCCCCGTTCGCTATCGGGGCCTTCGCGGCGTTGCAGGCGCAGGAAGCCGAAGCCGCAGGCATGACGCAGAAAGCCGCCGGCTATATCAAAGTCTCTAAAATAAAGGGCAAGAATTGCGCCAACTGCGCGCTTTACATCGCCGCTAAACCCGGCAAGAAGTACGGCGCCTGTCAAGCGGTTTCCGGCCAGATCGCCCCGCTCGCCTACTGCAACCTCTACGCGAAAAAAGCGGGCTAGTCGCCCACTAGCAGTTCTCGTAAAGAGAGCCGGTCGAAACGACCGGCTCTCTTTTTTTCGCGCGCCCTCGCGGCCTTAGTTCTCATCCAGTCGGAGTACCGCCATGAACGCTTCCTGCGGGAGGTCGACGCGGCCGACGCGCTTCATCCGCTCCTTCCCAACCTTCTGCTTCTCGAGAAGTTTGCGCTTGCGAGAGATGTCGCCGCCGTAACATTTCGCGAGGACGTTTTTGCGCATCGCCGCAACCGTTTCGCGCGCGACGACCTTGCCACCGATCGTCGCCTGAATCGGCACGTCGAACATTTGGCGCGGAATGAGCTCTTTGAGTTTCTCGACGAGCCCACGGCCGCGCAGCGCCGCTTTGTCGCGCGCGACGATCGACGAGAGCGCATCGACGGCTTCGGCGTTGAGTAAAATCTCGAGCTTCACAAGATCGCCTTCGCGATAGCCGATCATCTCGTAATCGAGCGACGCGTAGCCCTTCGTGCTCGACTTGAGGCGATCGAAATAGTCGATGATCACCTCGATGAGCGGCATTTCGTAGGTCAGGATCACGCGACCGTCCGCGAGATATTCCATATTTTCGAGATTGCCGCGACGATTTTGCGTGAGCTCCATGATCGCGCCGACATACTCTGGCGGCGTGATGACCGTTGCCTTGACGTAAGGCTCTTCCATCAATTCGATACGATCGCGCGCGGGGAGCTTTGCGGGATTGTCGATATTCTCGACGCTGCCGTCGCTCAGCGTCACCCGAAAGACGACCGAGGGCGACGTCGCGATAAGATCGAGATCGTAATTTCGCTCGAGGCGTTCTTGAACGATCTCCATGTGCAAAAGCCCCAGGAATCCGCAGCGGAAACCGAAGCCGAGTGCGATCGAGCTTTCCGGCTCGAAATGCAGGGCCGAATCGTTAAGAGAAAGCTTTTCCAAAGCCTCGCGCAAGTCGGAGACTTCAACGCCTTCGTTCGGATAGAGACCGCAGTACACCATTGGGACGATCGGTTTGTATCCAGGTAACGCTTCCGGTGCCGGGTTCGCGGCTTCGGTCAACGTATCGCCGACGTCGATTTCAGTTAAGCCTTTGATATTCGCGATGATGTAGCCCACGCCGCCCATATCGAGCTGCTGCGTTTTCCGCATCTCGGGCTTGAAGACGCCGACCTCCGTTGCCTCGTAAACCTTCTTCTGATTCATCGACATGAAGCGCGAACCCGCGCGCAGCGTGCCATCGGTGACGCGCACGTAGGAAACGACGCCGCGATACGGATCGAACTGCGCGTCGAATACGAGCCCGCGAACGTAGTCGTCGTTGCCCGACGGCGGCGGGATCCGTGCGACGATCGCTTCGAGAATCTCTTTGATTCCGATACCCTCTTTCGCACTACACAGGATCGCATCACTGCCCTCGATGACGAGGAGTTCTTCGATTTCTCGCTTCACACGCTCCGGATCGGCTGCGGGCAGATCGATTTTATTGATAACCGGAATGATCGTGAGATTTTGCTCGAGCGCGAGGTGGTAATTCGCGAGTGTCTGTGCTTCGACGCCCTGCGCCGCATCGATCACGAGCAACGCACCTTCACACGCACGCAGCGATCGAGAAACCTCCGACGAGAAGTCGACGTGTCCGGGCGTATCGATGAGATTGAGTTCGTACTTCTGGCCGTCGGCGGCAGTATAATCTAGCGTCACGGGATGCATTTTAATCGTGATGCCGCGCTCGCGTTCGAGATCCATCGCGTCGAGCAGTTGTGCTTCCATCTGGCGCTGCGCGACGGTGCGGGTTACCTCAAGAAGACGATCCGAGAGCGTCGTCTTGCCGTGGTCGATGTGCGCGATGATGCAGAAATTCCGAACGTTATGTGCCGTCCGGCTTCCAGTGCGCTTGAGTTCAGGTGCGATCGCCATGCGCTACAGCACCGAACAATACGAAAAATTCCCGCCACCGGGGATAGCATTCTTCACGAAACCGATCAGCACGATGATCACCAAAAACGATAAGTCGAGACCACCGATCGGCGGAATGATCTGCCGCACCGGTATCAGTACCGGTTCGACGATGCGAGCGACGATCACGCTCCAACGACCCTGGAGACTGGGGACCCAAGAGACCACCGCGTACAGCAACATCGCGATCCAAAATATTTGAAGCACCCAAAAGAGCAGTGCCCACGCCTCGCACGATACCAAACTCACACAGGCAACGTTCGCGCTCGAGCCTCACATTGCATGCGCGCGTTATTTGAGGCTTGCGAGGACCCGATCGGGTACGCCGTGCAGATAGGGAACCGGATCGACGGGCGCGCCGTCGAGCATGATCTGATAATGGAGATGCGGGCCCGTCGATGCTCCCGTCGACCCGACGAGTGCGATGTGCTCGGCCTTCTTTACGTATTGCCCTGGGTGAACGTCGATTCGCGAGAGATGGCAATACCACGTGTGATAGCCGTTGCCATGATCGATCTCGATCTTGTTCCCGTAACCACCATCGTACGCTGCGGCGACAACCGTGCCCGCGGCGCCCGCGCGAACGTTCTCTCCGTAATCCGCGTCGAGATCGACTCCTTTATGGAATTCGGGCCAGGGAATCGCGCGCCACCCAAAGATCGACGCGATTCCCGCGTTCCCCGCATTACCAGCAGGGTTGAGTGAAGGAATAGACGCGAGTACGCGCGCGCGCGCGAGTTCTTCGAGCCGATGCATATTGAGCACACGTAGCGCGACCCCGCGTAACCGATCTCCGTCGAAACGCACGCGATTCGAATCGCTGCGTAGTCGCTCGATCCGCGCGGCAACCACATCAAAGGCGTCGTCGCGCGCGTAGGATTGCGCGCCATCGACGCGCGGCCGCCCGTGGCTAACGGGACCTGCCAACGGTGCGCCGGCGGAACCTGCGCTCTTGCCGCCATCGCCGATGAGTCGGCGGATCTGCTCGTTCTGCGTGCGTAGCGCTTGGAGCTGCGCGTCGAGTTTGGCTGCTTGCGAGTCGATTTTTTGCAAACGTTTGCGTTGATCGCTCGCGAGCGATCGCAGTTCGTGTACGCGTGCTTCGGCGTGCTGGAGTGTCCAAGCGTAGAATCCGCCGACGCCACCGAGGAGGAGCACCATGAGGAACGTCGCGACCAAGATGTGCCGCCTCGAGAATTCGAGCCGAAAGACGCGGTAGCCCATCGGTGGGACAATCTTGATGAGATAGCCCGATTTCACGATGCGTTAGACCCCTACGCCCGTGCGTGCCATCGCGATCGCGCTCTGTTCTTCTTTCGATGCGCCCTGTTGCGGAACGAACTTTCGAACCGCTTTTCCGTACGTGCGCGTTTCTTCGCGTGAGTAAATGCTCGTGACAACGACGCCATCGCCATTATTATTGAGCAGCGCCAGCGTGAACGAAAGGTCCGATCCGACGTCGCTGAACGAGTTATAGCGCAAAAATCCGACACGATGGATGTCGCGTTTGAGCGCGCGCTCGAGTTCGCCGAGACGCTCGTCGAGCGATTGCGTTGCGGCCGCACTCGCCGCATGCACGGAAGAAAGCGCGCCTCCGTCGAGGTCGATTCCCGCAGAGCCGCCCGCGATCAACGTGGCGAGCGCCCGAAATCGCGGTGCGACAAAGACGAGGTGATAGAGCCCGAGGGTCAGCGCCGAAACACCGAACACGAGGCCTGCAAAGGCGCTAATTGGCATCGAGGTATCTATATGTTGGTCCTCCGCACGGGGACCCTTTCGGGCCGAGGCCAGCGTGCGCGTAAAGCCCGCCGGAGGCCAGGTGGACCGCGGCACACATCAGGGCCTACGTACCGTTGCTACCTTCCGGTCCTGGCGGGGTTGATAGGTTGACATTGCGCGGAGCCCAACCCCCGACAAGGCGAGCCCGAGTATAACACACGGGTTCGCCCGATGCACGTCCTAGGCGATCGGCCCTCGAACGAGTGCCGCGGCGACGCCGAAGAGGTAACCACATCCAAACGCCGCGGTCACGACGACGACTGCGAAGACGATCGCTCGACGCGGTGAAGCCCCGATGATCGCGATGAGGCCCATCACGAGCAGAACGAGCGCATCGGCCCCCGCGAGAAGTTGCAGCGCGCCGAGTTCCCACATCCCGAGGCGCGGGACCAAGACGAGTCCTCCGCCCAGGAGCAGCGGTGTGTAGGCGTACGCCGAGATACGAAATGCGCGCACGAAATCGCGTGCCGCGCCAAATGGTGGTGCGAGCATCGCAATCAACGTCGCGATAAGGACGATACCACCGAGCACGAGCACGAATGCGAGCGCGGCGTTCGCAAACGCGACGCCGGCCGACGTTCGATAGATCTGCCGCGCGGCGATCGGAATACCGACGACGCGCAGCGCGAAGAACGTCGCGACCGGTCCGATCGCGGCGAGTGGGACGACGTATCCGAAGAGCATCGCGACGAACGACGTATCCTCGCTCGCAATCGTCGCCCACGTCGCGCGCGGTCGCACGATGAGCGATGCTGCGCGCGTGAGGGGCGACGTCATGCTAACGCGATTCCGCGAGCGCGTCGCCGAGGGAGACCGCGGCGTAGCCCATCGCGCGAATGGCGATGGCGAGACGATGACGCGGGGTACGCTTTTTCAAGCGGTGTCCTGCGCGAAGCGCGCGACGATCGCTCGCGTCGCGCAAGAGATCGCGTACGCGTTCGCGTGCGACGATTTCGATGAGATCGGTCTGCACGATAGTTCTCCAGCAAAAAATAGTTGAGGCGCGGCCACCCACAAAAAAAAGCCCCGCGTGTTGTAGCGGAGGCGACGAGTAATCGAGAAGCGCTCTGGCGCTACCGTCGTTCGTGAATCCGCGGATCGGGCGAACCAATCGTGGTGCCCGCGAGAAACGCACTCCGCATTTGCGAAGAGTGAATCGGTCGTACTCGACGATTTTCCATGTGGCGCTTCTCCTTCCCGGCGACGTCGCACGCGAACGCAACGCTCGCGTAGCTTACCATGCTCGCGCTCGTGCGGTCAACGAGAAGAGAACGTTACGATGCGCTCGGTATCGGTTGCGCGATGCTCGGGAGTGGCGACACGCGCGTCCCCACACCGACGCCGACGCCAGATTGCGATCCGGCTCCCGGAACTCCAGATGGATACGGCGTGACGAACGGATTTTGACCTGGCGCCGGATAGCCCGACGGCGCGACGGCCGGAGCGAGCAGTTCATCACCGTACAACATAAAGAGATAGCCGGTGCCTTTTTTCAAAACGACCGGGTCAATCGAACGGGTCGAAGCGACGATGTCTTTCTCGAGCACCGGCGATGAATCGACGGTCACGAGCGCGTCGTGATGGCGACGCCCGACGGTAAAGACGGCGATCGTATATCCGCGTCCGGCGCTCTGTTCGGCTTTCGGAATCATAAATCGCACGGCACCCAGTCCGTAGAGCGAGATCGGCGCGCCTGGCTGGAGATACCCGCGCACGATCGCCTTGCGAACGTTGAAGGTTTGCACGTTACCGCTCGCTTGAGGTGTCGGCACGGGCGGTGCGTCATCGGGAAAGACGATCGTTTTGGTGACGAATTTCGGCGCGGGACTCGGGCTCGCGCTCGAAGCCTCCGACGCCGTCACGGACGGCGAGACTGCGACGACGGGCGCGCTCGAGGTCGGCGGACTTGAAATCGGACTCGGGGTCGGTGACGACGTCGGCGGCGTGATGGCGACATGCGTCTCCTGCGCGCGCGATTTTTTACGACGAGATCTGACTGAAGGCGACGACGTCGCGTTCGGCATCGCAGTTGCGAGCGGCGTCGGGCTCGGCGTTGGCGTCGGCGTTCCAAGTGCGAGCGTCACGCCATACCCGTTGAGCGTCGGAAGCGGGATCTCGACGGCATCTTTCGTCAAATAAACCGCGCCGTCGAGCATGCGTTGGCGACTCTGCGACGACGGCGCGCCGGCACCGCCCGGACCGCCGGGCTGCCCGTAGGGTTGCTGCTGCGGAATCGCGAGACCCGACCCGCTGCCGAGGTTCCCCTGACAGGCAGCGAGTATCGTCGCGAGCCCGAAGCCTGCGATCGCGAGGAGACGTTTTGATCCGGTTCGCATCGCGCGTCGCATTCGCCGGGCCTCGTACGCTATCATGGGGTCGTGACCATATTTTCATATCTCTGGATCGCCACGTGCGTCTTCGGCGTCATCCTCTCGCTCGTGAGCACACGCGTCTTGGGCGAACGATCGCGAGCGACGCAAGCCGCCTGGATCGCCACGGCGGGATATTTCATCGTGGCTGCGATCGATGCGATCCGCGCGACGCCAGCGCCACTCCATATCGATTACGTCTTACTGGCGGCGCTCGTCATCGCGTTCGCGATCGCGGGCAAACGCGACGAACCGCAAGCCGAGCCGTGGTGGTGGCCGACGCATGCCGGTCCTACGGGCGCCGAGCGCCGCGGCCGCTAGGCGCTTCCTGGAACACGTGGCCGAACTCGGCGCGCTCACGCGCATGCACGTCGGCTTCGATCGCGTCTCAGGTAGCGGCTCGCAGAGCGGATCCTCGATCTCAGGGATCCTGTAAAGTACGGGACCGTACCATTCTGGAGACCCGCGCGCGATTGACCTGATCGTTAGTTTTTCTGAAGGTCCGATTCGGTGCGCGAGTAAGAGCGACATATGGCTGACGTCGAAATCTCCTTACGCCCCGCAGGCCCGCTCCTCGTAAAAGGCCCGTTCGTTCTCCGCGACGCCGACGGAAATGAGATCGATCTCAAGGGAAAGACGACCGTCGCGCTTTGCCGTTGCGGCGCATCGACGACGAAGCCGTTTTGCGACGGCACGCACTCGAAGATCGGATTTATGGCGGCCAATGCCGCCGTCGCCGACTCGCCGTAACGGCCACGCCCGCGCCGCACATGCGTCCGCCTTACGCGAGCGTGGCTTCGTACGCGTCATTTCGTCGTACATCCGACCTCGGGCGCGCGATCGCTCTACGCGTCGCTCGGTTTCGGCGAAAGAAACGAGATGCGACTCTAGCTTTGCCTCAAATTACGCGCGCGCACAGGCTGCCAAATCCGATCGCGACGGCGTGCGGGTCGCGCGCATGTGCGGCTAGTGTTACCTCATCGCCATCTTCGAGATACGTGCGCGTCGTGCCGTCGGAAAGTCGCAGCGGAACGGTGCCGTCGCACGTGCGTTCGATCAAACTCCCGCTATTTTGCGGATCGAGTTCCGAGATCGTTCCCGACGCATAGACGTCGCCCGCGCGGAGCGTCGTGCCGTTGCTCGCGACATGGGCGAGTTGTTGCCCGATCGTCCAGTAGAGGCCACCTGCATTCACCTCGGCGACGCGATCGCTTTCTTCACCGCGCGAAGACATCGCACCCGAGCGAAGCGAGATGCTCGCGACGATATCGAATGCACCACGTGGCTCGACTGCGAGGTGCGGTAACGGCGGCGGGTCTTGCGCGCGCGACGCGCGTCGAAACGGTTCGAGCGCATCGATCGAAACGATCCAGGGTCCGAGCGTCGTCGCAAACGATTTGGAGAGAAACGGTCCGAGCGGTCGATACTCCCATGCCTGCATATCGCGCGCGCTCCAATCGCAGAGCAACGCGACGCCGAAGACGGATTCGCGCGCGCGCTCGGCGGTGATGGGTCCCGCAATCCCGTTCCCGGTGATACAGGCGAGTTCGAGCTCGTAATCGAGTTTGCGCGTCGCCGCGAACTCCGGCACGCCGGATGCTCGGGCGATCTGACCGTGCGGCCGACGCACGCTGGAATCGCACGAGATCGTCGACGCGCGGCCGTGATACCCGATCGGAAGCCAGCGCCAATTCGGAAGCAGCGGTTCGTCACCTGGCCGCAAGATACGCCCGAGGTTGGTCGCGTGTTCGAGCGATGAATAGAAGTCGACGTACGCGCCGACGGTAAACGGTAATACATTACGTGCGTCGCGACGTAAGACGAGCGCTCGCGCCGCGAGTTCACCGTTGCGCGTGGATGTATCGGCGCGCAGATATGCCGAGATCGCCGAGCGGACCGATCGCCACATCGCGCGCTCGCGCGCGATCAAGACATCGAGCGAAGACCCGCCGAGTAACGCGCGCGCATCGGAGCCGAGCGCGTCGAATATTCCGGCGCGCGCGAGCACCCCGAGATCGAGGGCGTAGTCGCCGATCGCGACGGCGAGATGCGGTGCCGTCTCGCCGTCGCGCACGATCGCACCATAGGGCAAATTCTGAATTGGAAAGTCGGGGTCGCCGGCGGGCACCCACGTGGCGAGTGCGGCATCGGTCGTCGCGTCGCCATGCTCGTGCATACGACGAACGTTGCGCGCGCGGTCGCCCGACTCATCCGCAAAGGACAGGCGCGCGATGCGTGCTAATCCATGGCGTCATCGCACACGAACAAGCGCAACCAGCCCCCGAACTCTACATCTCTTGCGACGTCGAAGCCGATGGTCCGTGTCCGGGCCTTTTTTCGATGTTGAGCTTCGGCCTCGCCGCATTCACCGTCGATAAGAAACTCGTCGGGGCGTTTTCGCGCAACCTCGAGCTTCTCGATGGTGCCGATATCGACGAACGCACGTCGAAATGGTGGGCGCAGCCCGATCAAGTCGCCGCCTACGCAAAGTCGCGCGAGAGTCTCGTCTCGCCGCGTGGCGCGATGGTCGATTGTAAATCGTGGCTCGACGAGATCAAAGTCTTCGGTCGGCCGATCATCGTCGGCGCGCCCAGCGGCTTCGATTTCACCTTCATGTACTACTACTTCCAGCGTTTTCTCGGCGAGAGTCCGATCGGCTTCGCGAGTTTGGACCTCCGGAGCTACGCCGCCGCCGTCATGAAACGCCAATACCGTCACGTCGGCAAACGCCAGTATCCCGCGGAATGGATCGACGAGAATTTGCCGCACACGCACGTTGCCCTCGACGATGCGATCGAGCAGGGATGCATCCTCATCAACATGATGCGGCACAACCTCGAATTACCGCGGATCGTGGAGATGGTCGACGAGCGTTCAGCCGTGCGCTGAAGGCGTTGGCGGTGTCGACGAATCGATCGGGATCACGCGATAGGCTCCGACGCGGCCGCTCGGATCCACGCGCATCTGCACGAGCAGCGAACCATTCGTAAAAGCAACGTCGAATTCGTACCGCCCGGTGTCGGCGTTACCGGTGCGCTCTTTGATCGATGCGATCGTGCCGAGTGCGTGCATGCGGTCCGAGAGCGCGCCGAGATCGGTGCGCGTCACCGCGTGCTTCGTTGCTTCATCGAAACTCGCGAGCGTCGTATCGAGATCGTTTGCGTAAACCGCGCGCGTGATACGATCCGCGAGATCGGCCGGCGATTCGGTATGCGTCGCGCAGCTCGCGAAGACAAACGAAAGCAGCGCGCCCGAGAGCACGCTGCGTGGTGGGAGGCGCATCTCGCCTAGTACGAGCCCCAACCGTACGAAACCGCCTGCGGCATCACGCCGTTGGCGACGTCGGCACGGCGCGGCGGAGCGTTGCGAACGACCGCCGGCCGCGGACCCGCGACGTGTTGCACGAATGCCGTCCGGTTATCGCGCCCGTATTTTGCGACGATCAGCGAATGCTTGAGCGAGACGATCTGCTTGTCACGTTCGCGAACCGCCCCGTGCTGATAGGCGACTTCGTGCTTGAGATCGCTCACGAGCGCGGCCTCGTTAAGATAGGCCTGACGCTGGCTCGAGTAGGCGGCCTGTGCCTGATTGCGTTCCATCGCGGTCTCGGCTTGACGCCGATCGTACTCGGCGTATTTCTGGTGAACTTTCTTGTTGTGATTGATGATCAAGAGCGTACCACCGATGGCGGCCGCACCAAAAATGATATTTCGCGTGCTCGCGGCACCATCAGCGCGCGCAGGCGTCGGCGAGACGAACGACAGGCTCATTACGGCGGCAAGGGCGGCAATCACGAGACGGTTGGAAAGTTTCATGCGGATCGGGTCCTCCTACAGGGCGTCGATACCGGCATAACGCAGGCAAACGGCTGAGGGTTCCCGGCCGCTCGCTTCGGTAAGGGGCTCGCGCCAAACGGGCGAATCATCGACGGATGCCTTCGTACGTTCGTGCCGGATCCGTGCCGCCAAAGCGGCATACGCAATTCCGCGGTCCCGATGGCGGACTTTACGCGGAAGAGCTCTTCTCGCGCCAAGGCTTTTCGAGCACGTATGCCCTCCTCTACCATCTGCGCCCGCCGACGGCGACGCTCGACGTCCGGCCGTGGCAGCGCGAGCCGGTCGTCTTCGAACCAAATGACCCGCTTCGTAACCGTCATTTTCAAACCGGCAGCCTCGTCGGTGTCGAGCCCCCCGCCGGGCGGAGTGCCCTCGACGCCCGGACCCCGCTCTTGGGCAACGCCGACATGGTGATCTCGCTCGCCGGCTTCGAGCGAGCGACCGAGATCTTCTATCGCAACGCCGGTGGCGACGAGTTACTCTTCATCCACGCCGGGGCGGGAACGCTCGAGTCGCCGTTCGGCGATCTGCACTATCGCGCGCACGATTATCTCATCATTCCGTCGGGGACGACCTATCGGCTCCAGCCAAGCGAACCGACCCGAACGATCGTCTACGAATCCACGGGACAAATCACGATTCCGCGGCGATTCCGAAACGATTGGGGCCAACTCGAAGAACACGCGCCATATTACGAACGCGACTTTCGTACGCCGACGTTTCGCGATCCGATCGATGCACGCGGCGAGTACGAGATCCGCGTCACGAGTCGCGGACGTAGCGCCAGGTACATCGTCGAGAATCACCCCTTCGATCTCATCGGGTGGGACGGTTACTGCTATCCCTACGCATTCAATATCGACGACTACGCACCGATCACGGGCATGCTCCATCAACCGCCCCCCGTCCACGCGACGTTCGAAGCGCCGGGAGCGGCGTTTTGTGCGTTCGTCCCACGCCTCGTCGACTACCATCCACTCGCAATCGCGGTTCCCTATAATCACGCGAGCCCCGACTGCGACGAAGTGCTCTACTACGTCAGCGGAAATTTCATGAGCCGCCGCGGCATCTCCGAAGGCTCGATCACGCTCCATCCCGCGGGTGCCATGCACGGGCCGCAACCCGGTGCCGTCGAGGCGAGCCTCGGCCGTACCGCGACGGACGAACTCGCGATCATGGTCGATACGTTCGCGCCGCTCGGTATCGCGCGTGCCGCGCTCGCCTGCGAAGACGCGCAGTATTTCCGTTCCTGGGCCGCTAAGATTTAGCATCTTCGAAAGAGGGCCGGACATGACAACGCAACTCGTCGACCGCATTCCCGCGCGGGGATCGCTCGACTGGGATCATCTCCACTTCTATGTCGGCAATGCAAAGCAGGCCGCGCATTTTTATGCGACCGCGTTCGGCTTTCGAATCGTCGCGTACGCGGGTCCCGAGACGGGCGCGCCCGGCCGCGCATCGTACGTCCTCGCACAAGGGGGGCTCCGCTTCGTCCTGACGAGTTCGCTTGGACCGGGCGACCCGATCGCCGAGCACGTTCGTCTGCACGGCGACGGGATTCGCGACGTCGCCTTACGCGTGCCCGACGCCCGCGCCGCGTATGCAAACGCGATCGCCGCGGGCGCCCGTGGCGTGAACGAACCATGCGAAAAACGCGATGCGAACGGGCACGTCGTCCTCGCGACGATCGCAACGTACGGCGATACCGTGCACACGTTTGTGGAACGCGATGCCTACGCGGGCGCGTTCATGCCGGGCTTCGTCGCGGTCTCGAATTCGCCGGCGGCGCCGAACGTGCCGAACCTTCTGGGGATCGATCATTGCGTGGGCAACGTCGGCTGGAACGAGATGGACCCATGGGTCGCGTTTTACGGCCGGACGTTCGGCTTCTCGCAACTCGTTTCGTTCGACGATCGCGACATTTCGACGCAATACACGGCGTTGCGTTCAAAGGTCGTCTCCGATGCCGATCACCGCGTGAAGTTTCCGATCAACGAACCGGCACGCGGGCTCAAAAAATCACAGATCGAAGAGTACCTGGATTTTTATGGCGGTCCTGGCGTGCAACACGTCGCGATCGTCACGAACGACATCGTCGCGACCGTGCGCGCACTGCGCGCTAACGGCGTCCAATTTCTCGAAACGCCCGCAACCTATTACGATGCCCTCGCCGAACGCATCGGGGCGATCGATGAATCCATCGCAACACTTCGCGATCTGAGCATCCTCGTGGATCGCGACGATCACGGCTACATGCTCCAAATCTTCACGAAGCCACTCCAAGACAGGCCCACTCTCTTTTTCGAAATAATCCAACGCCGCGGGAGTCTTTCATTCGGAAAAGGCAACTTCAAGGCGCTCTTCGTTTCAATCGAAGAGGAACAAGCGAAACGAGGCAATCTCTAACCATGCGTTCTCTTCGACCCCTCGCGCTCGCCATGACGGCGGCGCTCTTTGCATCGCCCGGCCCGGCTCTCGCCTCGCCGACACATTTCGCAACGGACGCTCGAACCGCGGAAAAAGCGGCGGCCGCCGGTACGGCCACGCCCGCGCCGAGCCCGGTTCCCGTCGCATCTCCGGAAGCGAAGTCGCAAACGAAACCCGATGCGGCGAAAGTATCCGGCCCCGCCGATGCCGACTCGAGCGCCCTTCCCGCAATCGAAAAATTCGTCAAAGGCGCCGACGTGACCGACGGCCTCTTTACGATCGTGCGCAAGGCCGGCAAAGTCTATATCGGGGTCCAGAAAGCGCAACTCGATCACGAATTTTACGAGCATGCGACGACCGCAAACGGCCTCGGCGGATACGGCATCTACTCCGGTGACGATTTTCAACAACCGGCACGCATCGTCAAATTCGAACGGGTTAGCGAAAAGCAAATCGCCCTGGTTTTGCCGCAATACCGTCTCAACGCCGAATCCGGCACGGCGATTGCGTCGGCGGTGAAGATGTCTTCAGCGAGTTCGATCATCGCCGTGCTTCCCGTCGTCGCCGAGGACAAGGCGACCGGAAAGACACTCGTCGACGTCGCGTTCATGCTCGGCGATACGCTCGATCTCGCGAACGGTCTCAGCGAAATCGTCGAGAATCCGAAAAATCCGCAAGGCGCGTACCATCAAGATACGTCGCGAACGTATTTCGGTGAGAGCAAAGCGTTTCCAAAAAACGTCGTCATCGAAGCCGACCAGACGTTTGCTTCGAGCAAACCCGACACGATCAATACGGTCACCGACCCGCACAGCATCCTGATGCGCGTGAAGTACAATCTCGCCGAAGTTCTCGGCACGCCGGGCTACGTGCCGCGTCTTGCGGACGATCGCGTCGGCTTCTGGCAAGATCCGCACGTCAATTTCACGCGCGACGACCGGATGGATAATATCGAACGTCTCGCCTTACGCTGGGGCGTCCGCGCGAGCGATCCGACGAAACCGTCGCCCGCCGTGAAGCCAATCATTTACACCTTAACCAATACGATTCCCGATCAGTATCGCGGTGCGATTCGCGAGGGCGTCCTGGAATGGAACAAAGCTTTCGAACGCATCGGTATCCTCGACGCCGTCCGCGTCGCCGACCAGCCGAACGATCCGAGTTGGGATCCCGACGACATCCGCTACAACACGATTCGCTGGTTGACCGAATCGAACGGCGGCGGTTTCCTCGAAGCGCAGATCGAGTGGGATCCGCGCACGGGTGAGATCTTCCGCGGCGGCGTGCTCATCGATTCCGACTTCATGCGATACGGAAAATTCGAATATGCCGACGTCGTCGGCCCATCGTCCGGAGCGCCCACGACCGAGACAGACGTCGACGGCGCCGAACTCGCGCAACGCCCGAGCGAACTCTGGAATCCATCGGATTTCGCGACCTTCTCGCCAAAAAAACATCACGCGCATGGCTTTATTCATCGCGACACCGGCGCGCGCGCGCAAGCGGCGTTCGGCGTCCTCGCGCTCACCTTGCTCGGCGAAGAAGTTCCGGCATCGTTCTCGCACGATTATCTCAAATCGGCCGTCGAACACGAGATCGGGCACGACTTCGGCCTCGCGCACAACTTCATCGGCCACAACGCCTACACGATGGCGCAGCTCAAGAGTAAAGCATTCACCTCGGTCAACGGCGTGGCGTCGTCGCTCATGGAATACGCGCCGTTTAATATCTGGCCGAAAAATTCGCCCCACGGCGATTACAATCAGACCGTTTTGGGACCGTACGATTATCACGCGATCCATTGGGGTTACGCGCCGATCGCCGGTGCTGCGAGCCCGCAAGACGAAGTCCCGACGCTCAACCGATGGGCCCAAGCTTCGATCGATCCGAAGTTTGCCTTCGCATCGGATGAAGATAATGAATACAACGGCCATGCCGTCGATCCGCGCGTCGCGGCCTTCATGCTCTCCAACGACAGTATCGGTTGGTGCGAGAGCCAACTCGGCATCGACCGTCAGCTCATCAGTACGATCGACGCGCGCTACCCGCGCCCGGGCATGCCGTGGGATCAGGAACGCGCCGCGTTTGGCTTACTCATTCAGCAGTACGGTCGTTGTGCGATGGCGATGACGCATTACATCGCGGGCGAGCATCTCTCGCGCGCACGTCGAGGCGATCCGCAAGCGCCGCCGCCACTCACACCGATCTCGCGCGACGAAGAGTATCGTGCGTTCAAGAATCTCGACACGTACTTCTTCAACGACGCTGCATGGAACATCTCGGCTTCCACGTTGCGTCGTCTCACCTATAGCGAATACGAAGCGTTCGTCGATTTCGGCAACACGCAGGTTCCACGTCACGACCTCTCGCTTTCGGCGCTCGTGGCCGCATACCAGAACGCCGCGCTCGGGTACATGTACTCGCCGCTCGTGTTGCAGCGCCTCGCCGATCTTCCGAGCAAGGCTGCCTCGTACAAGCCGATGACGATGGCCGATCTCTTTACCTGGACGCAATCCAGCGTCTACGGCGATCTCGCTTCGGGCAATCCCGCGAAGACGTCGATCCATCGCAACCTGCAGCGCAACTATGCGCGCATGCTCGAGCGAATGGCGACGACACCGCCTCCCGGCACGCCGTACGACGCCCAGGCGCTCGCTCGGCACGAACTCGTCGCGCTCGCAAGCGGCGTACATCGTAGCCTCGGCAAGCACGACCTCGATCTCGTCACGCGTGCCCATCTCGAGGCGCTCGGCGACGAGGTGAGCCGTACCCTCGATCCGCGGACGGCGCAAACGCGCTCGTAAGTGTCGGCTTTGGCCGAGGCGCGATCAAGCGCGGCTCGGCCGAAGCATGTAGGGTACTGCTCGGCACACGTTCCGAGATGGCGCTGCGCCGGTACTTCGGATATGCGGCGGATAATAGCGCGCTCGCTCGCCATACCGAGACCGCACACCACGCGCTCCTCGAATTACTGGAGCATTGCGACGCTAGGGTCGCCAAACATAATCGTGCGCGGCGGTGTGTCGTCAGTCGTCTTGACCGCCGACACCATCGTCGTGGAAGATTTAGCGGCTCGTTGACTCTTTGGCGGACGTCGTCGCAGGCATGAGCGGGAGTCGAACGCGGAACTGTGCGCCGCCCAAAAGCGATTCGCCGACGTCCGCTTCGCCGCCGATGCGCTCGAGCATGAGCCGCACGACGGCGAGCCCGATACCGCTCCCGTGTGCTGTCGCGTTACTCCCGCGCTTCGCGAGGGAAAAGATCGTCTCGCGCTCGTGCGCCGCAACGCCCGGGCCGTCGTCGTCGACGCGAATTTCAATGTAGCGCGTATCCAGCGTCGCGACCGAAACGTAAACTCGCCCGCGTTCGCGTCCGTGTTTGATTGCGTTTTCGATAATGTTGATGAGAATCTGCGTGAGCCGATCCGAGCCGATGGCAACGACGAAGGCGCCGCACGCGAGCAGCGCCAGATCCGTCTTGCGCGCCGATGCGAACGGCGCGACCGCATCGATCGCCGATGAAATCGACGACCCGAGTTGGCACGACTCATCATGCGCACTCGTCGCGCGCAGATCGAGCATCGAAATATCGAACATGCCATCGACTAAGCGGCCCATCCGAATCGCTTCGGTCCGCGCGACTTCGAGAAAGCGACGCGTCGTGTCAGGATCGAGATCTTCTTCGAGCAACGTTTCGAGATAGCCCCGAATCGACGTCAACGGCGTGCGAAGTTCGTGGCCGATCGTCGAGAAGAAATCGTAGCGTTCGCGTTCCCGCGCACCACGTTCGAGCGCGCTTTCGATCGCATGTCGCAAGCGAACACCACCCCCGATGCCGTCGAGCAGCGTCCATCCGGTCTCGACACGAACGCCACCCGCTCCCTCCATCGCCGACGCGAGCCGCGCGAGGGTCGCTCGACAATCTGTTGGGGTCGCAACCGAACCGCTCTGGCGCGTCGGCGAAATGAGGGCGGCGAGAAAATCCTCGCTCTCATCGTCGTGTGCGAGCAGGTCGCTGGCGCGGAGCGTGCGCGTGGCCGACTCGATAAATGAGCGCAGACTTCGTCGTTCCACGGCGCGAGCCGCCGGACGCCCCTCGCGCCAAGCAATCCGCTCGAGATCGCGCAAGCGGACCACGAGTAACGGCACGGATGCGACACTTCTGCTCGCGCGTAGACGTCGCGCGAGTGTCGCGATGTCGTTTATCGCGAAGCCGGCGGCCTCGCTACGCTTGCGCGAACTTGTAGCCAAAGCCGTGCACGGTGTGCAGACACGAATCGAGCCGGTGCTGTTCTTCGAGTTTCATGCGCAAGCGCCGGATGTGAACGTCGACCGTGCGCTCGTCGCCATCGAAATCATATCCCCACACGCGCTCGAGCAACGTGTCGCGCGATAGTGCGATCCCGGGACTCGCGACAAGCGCAAGCAAAAGCGAGTATTCGCGTGGTTTGAGGCCGACGTCATGACCATCGATACGCGCTTCGCGCGCGCCCTCGTCAATCTCGAGGCGCCCGAAGCGCAACAGTTGTGGACCGGGTTCGTGACGCATTCCCGCACGACGCAAGATCGCGCGGACGCGCGCGACGACCTCGCGTGGCGAAAACGGTTTGACGACGTAGTCATCGGCGCCGAGCTCGAATCCGACAACGCGATCGACTTCGTCGGCTCGCGCCGTAATCATGACGAGCGGTGTCTCGAATCCCTCACGGCGCAACGTGCGAGCGATATCGAATCCGTCGATCCCGGGAAGGCCGACATCGAGAAGCGCAAGGTCGACGCCATCTCGGCACGCGCGTAGAGCAGCGAGGCCGTCTCCCGCTTCGACCGGCACGAAACCGTCCCGTTCGAGGTGATGTACCAAAAGATCGCGGATGGCGCGATCGTCTTCGGCTACGAGGACGCGGATGCTGCCCATGTCGGACTCAGTGCCCGCAGTCGTCACTTTGGGACGCGAACCATCGCCGTCACATCTTGTTAACAAAATTTACACTTCCGGAAGCTTTCTCGTCACAATTGTTTCTGATAATTAAACGACCCCAGCCTCTCACCATTCTTCGTCGGGGGTCTTCAGGACGTGGTTGAACCAGTTTTTCTCAAGAAAATCATTCCTTCCGTTCCCTCACTCGCCGCCGACCAATTGGTCTCGGCGTACCATTATCTCTGCCGTCGTGGCGCCCGCAAATTTTGGCGATCGGGGCTCGAACGCTCCGATTTGGAGCAAGTCGCCGCGATCGGCCTCATCAAAGCGTCGCGTCGTTATAACGAAGAGACACGGACACCATTCGAGGCATACGCGTGGCTGATGATCGTGGGCGAGCTGATGCATCACGTGCGCGATCACGAACGACCGATCCGTCTTCCGCGCGCGCTCCGGTCGCTCGAGCGACGGCACACGCGCGCGTACGACGCGCTCCTTAGCCGCCTAGGCCGCGAACCGAGCGACACCGAGCTCGCAGCCGAGCTCGGCATCCTCGTCACAGCATTACGTGAATTGCGGCGCACGCGCGAAACCACAATGACCGCCGACCTCGACGCTGCCGACATGCGTGCAGCCGTCGCACCCACTGCAGTCGATGCCGAAGATCGCCTCCTCGTCGACGCCGCGTTCCGTACGCTGAGCATTGATGAACGCCGGATCATCGCCGGTGTCTACATCTTGGGCCTCACGCAACTGGAAGTCGGGCGTCGCCTCGGCATCTCGCCCAAGCGCGTCTCGCGCGCGCATCACGGGGCTCTCGCACGCATGAAGCACGCGTGGGTCTCATGATCGCGACG
>ENA-OFDM01000249-OFDM01000249.1-metagenomes-genome-assembly--contig:-NODE-249-length-23594-cov-2.265517_pt1 | contig 23594 bp, 25 predicted proteins | sample MGYA00153385_OFDM01 | MGnify analysis MGYA00153385
CTCTTCTAGCGCATCGTGCACATCATCAACGCGAGTGTTTAGCTGGAAGATGACTCCCATCTCTTTGATGCGATTAATCTCTGCATCCAATATTTCACGGGGCAGGCGATACTTGGGTATCCCGTAACGCATCATGCCGCCGGGAGAATGTGTGGCATCCCGTATAACTACTTGATGACCCATCCGGCGCAGGTGGTATGCAGCAGATAGACCTGCTGGGCCAGCGCCAATGACAAGCACAGCAAGACCGGTCTCTAGTATTGGGGGATCGATCTTCCATCCCTTTTCTAAAGCGTGATCACCTAAGAAACGTTCAACCGAATTAATCCCAACTGCCTCATCCAAGAAGGGGCGATTGCAAGCGGTTTGGCAGGGGTGATAGCAGACGCGACCCATAACGGCGGGGAAGGGATTTTCTTTAATGAGCTCGCGCCAAGCTTGTTCGTATGAACCATCCTCCGCAATGTAGAGCCAGTTCTGCACATTCTCACCGGCGGGACAAGCCTGGTTGCATGGTGGTAAGCGGTGCACGTATTCGGGGTGTTCTACCCGCCACGAGCCGGTGTGGTTGGCAAGGCTAGATCCCACCGACAAGGTAATTGCATATGGCTTTTGCATGGCTACTCCCCCATCAATTGGTAGCGTTCAATATTTTTATCAGCGATGCGTTGTAGGTGATCGATGACCTCATCATTACGCTGGGGCGAAAAGAGGTGGCTGTAGCGAGTTTGAAGTTTGAGGTACTCCTCGACCGGTACTTTCTTTCGGATCTTTGTTGATCCCACAAATTCGCCATTGAGTGCTTCAAAGACTGGGAACAAACCGCTCTGGGTGGCCAGCCGAGCAATCTTGATGGTGTCACAAGATGCTGAACCCCAACCGAGTGGGCAGGGAACTAAGACGTGCAGGTAGCGAGCGCCATGCATCGTCATCGCCCGTTCCACCTTCGCCTCTAGATCGCGCAAATCGGCGATAGTTGCGGTGGCAACGTAGGGAATCTCATGAGCCATAGCGATCTTGGGCAGGTACTTGCCTTGGCCAAAGAGATTACCTGGGTGGGCGCCCACCGCTTGAGTGGTGGCGGTGCGAGCTGCGGGCGGTGTAGCGCCGGAACGTTGCACGCCGGTATTCATGTAAGCCTCGTTGTCATAACAGATATACAAGACATCATCGTTACGTTCAAACATTCCGCTAAGCGCGCCCAGGCCGATATCGACAGTTGCTCCATCCCCACCTTGGGCGACGACTCTGGTGGTGGTGTTGCCTTTGGCTTTAAGGGCTGCAGCAACGCCTGTTGCAACAGCTGGGGCGTTACCAAACAAACTGTGCAGCCAGGCGACTCGCCACGAACTTTCTGGGTAGGGAGTGGAGAAGACTTCCAGACACCCAGTGGCGTTTACAGCGATCACTTGGTCACCCGTGGCACGCATCGCGGCATCTAAGGCATATCTGGCACCCAAAGCTTCACCGCATCCCTGACAGGCGCGGTGGCCCGATGTCAGGGCGTTGGTGCGATCTGGGTTGGACTGAATGGAACGTTCATCTTCGCGCAAGAGGCGATTGCCGACTGCGAAGGAGCCGACCTGATAAAACTTAACTTGGGTAACGCTCATCGCAGCGCCCTCTCTTTCATTAACTCGCTATCAATCAGATCCTCTTCCAGATCCAAGAAGGTCAGACGTTGGACTTGTTCGGCCATCGCAGCTTCTAGGTAGCCACGTAGCGCGGCGATGGTGATGGGGCGGCCACCCAGGCCAGCGATCAAGGTGAAGTCTTTGAGGCCCAACCCCTCGATGGCGCGAGCTACATCTTGCGTAACGATCCCACCGGTGCCGGTTGAAAAAGCTTTCTCAAGTATCACTACTCGCTTCGCATCCTTTAAGGCGCTTGCTACAGCTTCATATGGGAAGGGGCGAAAGGAGGTCAGTCCAACAACTCCGATGGGGCTGCCATCTAGTTGCATTTCATCAATCACATCTTTCAGGGTGCCGATTACCGAACCCAGCGCGAGCACGATCGTTTCGGCTCCTTCGGTGCGATAAGTACGCAGCAAGCCGCCGGTCTTGCGACCGAACTGCTTTTCAAAATCGTGGGCAACCTCGGCAACCTTGTCGATCGAATCAATCATCCGTTGGTGGGCTAGGAACTTGACCTCCATGAAGGATTCGGGGCCGACCATCGCGCCGATAGAAATCGGTTCTGCTGGATCTAAATATTGGCGGGGTATGAATGTTGGCAGGAATGCGGCGACCTCTTCGCGGCTGGGGATATCTACCTGCTCGTAAGCGTGGGTCAAGATGAAACCATCCATGCAGACCATCACCGGCATGGACATCTCTTCCGCAATTCGAAAGGCCTGAATATGTAAGTCGGCCGCCTCCTGATTGTTCTCGGCATATAACTGCAACCAACCTGAGTCGCGCTGCGACATTGAATCGCTGTGGTCATTCCAGATATTGATCGGCCCACCGATGGCACGGTTGGCAACGGTCATCACGATAGGAAGTCCCAGGCCCGATGCGTTGTAAACGGCTTCGACCATATAGAGCAGACCTTGGCTGGCGGTGGCGGTATACGTGCGCGCACCTGTCGCGCTGGCCCCGATGGCTACTGACATCGCCGCAAATTCAGACTCCACGTTGATAAATTCGCAATTGGGAAGGGAACCATCTTTTACAAGTCGGCCGAGTCCTTCGACGATATGCGTCTGAGGACTGATTGGGTAGGCGCAGATAACTTCTGGGGCGCAGGCAGCAACCGCGTCGGCTACTGCTTTGGATCCTTCGACTTGTCTAAGCATGAGTTGCCACCTGCTCCATCACGTAAAGATATGCGGCCGTTGCCGCAGCGATATTTCCAGCGGCTACCTTTGGTTTAAATTTTTCATTGATGGCATTAGTGACGGCGTCTAGCGAAACTACGCCAGTTAGCGCACTAAAGGCACCGAGTAGAACTGCATTCGGTACCGGGCGACCCAAATGGGTCATTGCAATTTCAGTGGCGGGCAAGATGGCCAGTGAGTTAGGCACCGCTATCTTCTGTGCCAAATGCAGCTCCTCCGCGCTATCTATCGAATTGATGATGACAAATCCACCTGGCTTGAGCCCCGCAAATAAATCGATCTGTTTGATCAGACTGGCATCTTGGATGATCAGGGCGTCGGGTTCCATGATGGGTTCGCGGACGCGGATCTCGTGATCTGAAATTCGGCAGTAGGCCACAACTGGTGCGCCGGTCCGTTCAGAACCGAAACTCGGAAATGCTTGGGCATGCTTGCCCTTGTTGAAGACCGCCACAGCTAAAAGTTCTGCGGCGGTGACTACGCCTTGCCCACCACGTCCATGGATGCGTACCTGAAACATCGCGTCTGCCTCTTCTCTCGACAGTGCGATTCTGCTCTTTTAGCGGTTAGTTGTAGCGCCATAGAGGTAGGGGAGGCACTCAAAAAGTTGTGACTTTACCCTGCACAGACCAAGGGAATTCAATCCATTTATCCGTATGACGCCAAGCGTAATCAGGGGTGATAACACTGGTGGGCTTCTCGTAAAGCACTGCAAAGCGAACTTCGGCCACGTAACCTTCTAGGAAGTCCCTGACTAACTTCAGCGTTTCACCCGTGTCAGCGACATCATCTGCGACCAATACCTTTGCGCCTTTTAGATCAACACGATCAGGTACCGGTGGCAATACAACTGGCATCGGAAGGCGTTCATCTACTCCGGTATAAAACTCGACGCTCAAAGTGAAGGAATTCTTTACATCCAACGCATAACCGAGTCCACCGCCCAAGAAGAATCCGCCACGGGCGATCGACAAGATAATGTCGGGTTGGAACTCTGAAATCAAAATTGTCCGAGCTAGCTCCCGGACCGCCACGCCAAACTCTTCATAGGACAATTTCTCGCGCTCGCTCATGGGCAAAACTTACTGATTTATTAGCCCACCGTCGCGTGGTGAAAGAAAGTGGACGATCAGAGTAAGGACAATTCCAGCGGGAATCGTCACCAAGATTCCTAGGATCGCTAAGTTTTGGGTGACACCAATAAAATCCTTCTGGGCGAAGATTAAGGAGACATCAAGGCCTAGCGTTCCCAATGCGCCTATCAATAGCGCATCCGCTAAAGAGAATGGCAGCTTTAGGCGAAGTGCAGCCTTACCAATGAGGATCCCCAAAAATATCCCGGCGGGTTTTCCGATTAAGCGAACGATCACCAGGGTCAAGACCAAAGTTGAACCCAGAGCGCTAGTTGAAAAGTCAAAGTGACGAAAGAGTGAGATAAATACAAAGATTGGGATTACCGCAAAGGCGGAGAAAGGTTCGATTACCGATAAGAGGCGCTCGTGCAGATCCACCCCCTTCTTCTGATTCTTGAAGGTGATAATCCCAAAGAGCACGGCGACCAACGAAGTTTGAATACCGGTCTGGTGGCCGATCGCTAAGCCGACTGTGAAGATCAAGACAAGGAGAAGTTTGGATTGGGTGAGGTATGAAATCAGAAAGTAGAAGGCAAGAATCACTACCAAGCCCAGCAGGTAGAGCAGGTGTAAATGCACCTTGTAGAGGACTGAAAGAACAATCACAGAACCAATATCATCGATTGTTGCTAGGGCCAAGACAAATCCTTTGAGGAAGTTTTTCTTCAGTACTAGTAGCGCGGCGAGTACGAAGGGCAGATCGGTCGCCATTGTGATTCCCCAACCAGTGGTTGGAGTGCCATTAAAGCGGTTGAATAGATAGAAGGTCAGCGCTGGAACAAACATACCGAGCACCGCTGCTAACGCGCTTAAACCAAGTACCTTGCGATCTTGCAGAGCGCCGTCGGATAATTCAAAACGTAATTGCAAGCCAATGTTGTAAAAGAAAAATCCCAAGAGGTAATCCAGGGTGAATTCGCGCAGATTAAAGTGCCAATTGGCGATCTGACGGCTCTGCTCTAAGAAGTGGCTATCAAAGTGCAGACCTAGCAGGATGGCAAGCAAGGCGGTGGGGATCAGGAGATAAGCGCTGAAGGTCTCATTCTTGACGATGCGAAGAAAGGTATTCAACGATCAAAACCTTCTAGCTCCCAGGCGCGCACTCCCCCGAGGATCCCCGCGGTATTGGAAGCGATTATTACATCATCGCCTAAAACTTTAAGTACCGAAGGACTGATGCGTCGCGAATTGCCGCCACCAATATAGAGACGATCCCACCAGAAGACCGGGCCTAACTCTTCAACCATCGATCTGATCCGGCGCGACCAGAACATATCGCCCAGGCGACGGCGTTCGTGCTCCCCGATCCACGTGTCATAACTAGTTGCGCGCCTGACCGGTGCGTGTGAAAGCTCGAAGTGAGGCGCCAATTTGCCACCGTCAAACATCGAAAAGCCAAGGCCAGTGCCCAGCGTCAAGACAACCTCAAGTCCAGAACCAGTAATCAAGCCAGCGGCATGGACTTCGGCATCGTTCATCACGATTGTTGGAGTAGCAAAATGGCTGGCAACGGCGCTACGCATATCAAAGCCACGCCATAGTCCAAGGAGTTCGGGGTCCACTTTTGTAAGCGGCCCTTTGGTGTTGATGTAGTGCGGGGTATGAACGACAACGCCATGACGAATCATCCCTGGCATACCGACCGTGATGCGATTAAAGGGAGGCAGGCGATCAGCTAACTCTCGGAAGGTCGCGATTAACTTTTCAGGAGTAAGCGGATAAGGAGTCGGGGTTGAAATCGGTTGGGCGTGCAGAGTCCCTTTCCCATCCAGAACCGATGCCTTGATGCTCAGGCCACCGCAGTCGATAGCCAGAGTCATCAATTCAACGGAGGTCATCGCAGCGCTTTGTGCTGGTTAATTGCCGACGTAGTGCGAAGCGATGCTGACCAGCGCCTGATCCAAGATCGCAAATCCCTCGCGCACTTCTGCCTCGCTGACATTGCACGGCGGACAGATATGAATTCGATTGAAGTTCATAAATGGAATCATTCCGGCCTTCTTGCATGCCGCCATCAGCTCACCCATCGCTGAGCTAGAGCCACCGTAAGGTGCAAGTGGTTCGTGGGTTTCACGATCCTTGACGAGTTCAATCGCCCAGAAAACACCTAAGCCGCGGACTTCACCGATGACCTTGTGCTTGGCGGCTAACTCTTCGATCAAGGGGCGAATAACTTCTTGGCCAATTTTTGTAGCGTGTTCAATCATCTTCTCTTCGCTCATCGCGGTGATCGTTGCAATCGCCGCGGCGGTCGCCAGTGGGTGGCCGCTATAGGTAAGTCCACCCGGGAAGACGCGATCGTTAAATGTCGCCGCGATTTCATCACTAATAATGACACCGCCCAATGGAACGTAACCGCTATTCACACCCTTGGCAAAGACAATGAGATCTGGCTCGGCAGTTGAGTGTTGATAGGCAAACCACTTGCCCGTTCGACCAAAACCCGACATAACTTCATCGGCGATCCATTTGATGTTGTACTTGTCACAAAGTGCGCGAACGCCTTCCAAGTAACCCACAGGTGGGATCAAGACACCAGCGGTTCCCACGATCGACTCGATCAAGATCGCGGCGATAGTTGCCGCTCCCTCAAAAATAATAACTTGCTCTAAATGTTCTAAAGCGCGGGTGCACTCTTGCGCCTCATCGTTCGACCAGAACGGTGTGCGATAGAGGTATGGACCAAAGAAGTGAACATGGCCGTAGGCATACTCATTAGGCCAACGTCGTGGATCCCCAGTTGCCGTGATAGCCGAAGTTGTGTTGCCGTGATAGCTGCGATAAAAAGAGAGCACCTTGTGCTTGCTGGTATGAATACGTGCCATGCGGATAGCATTTTCCACCGCGTCGGCGCCACCGTTAGTGAAGAAGACCTTGTTGTGGTGGGCGCCAGCGCGCTCGGTGATTAATTGGGCTGCGGTAGCACGCGCCTCATTGGCATGCTGCGGGGCAATGGTGGTGAGTTTGGCAGCCTGCTCTTGGATCGCAGCGATGACCTTAGGGTGCTGATGGCCGATATTGGTGAAGACCAATTGCGAACTGAAGTCCAGGTATTTATTGCCGTCAAAGTCCCAGAAGTAACTCCCTTGCCCACCAGCTACTGGTAGCGGGGAGATTGCCCCCTGGGCCGACCACGAGTGAAATACATGGGCGCGATCGAGGTCAAAGATCTCTTTGCCGCGGGCTGGGTCTGCTATTGGCTCTGTCATAAGCCCAATCTAATCATCTTATGGGGGTCGAAGTGGCGGTTAAACTATCGCCGTGACTCACCAAGATCGCCCCTGGGGCTACAGCAATACCAGCGATGGCTTGCAACCGGGGTGGGTCCTGCACGAAGATACCTTGGCGGTTCGCGCCGGGCTGGCTCGCTCTGGCTTTGGCGAAACTGGTGAGGCGCTCTACTTAACCAGCGGATTTACCTACGACAGCGCCCAGCAGGCCAACAGCGCCTTTGCCGATGAGCTAGACCATTACTTGTACGGCCGCTTTGCCAACCCAACCGTCTCTATGTTTGAAAATCGCCTGGCTGCCATCGAGGGTGCACAGATGTGCGTTGGTACAGGGAGCGGAATGTCGGCGATGTTCGCATCACTGGCCTGCTTGGTATCTGCGGGTGATCGCGTGGTGGCAGCGGCTTCTATGTTTAGTTCGTGCTGGGTCGTACTCTCCGAGATCTTGCCGCGTTGGGGGGTCAACGTGGAATTTGTAACTGGCAATAGCCCCGACATTTGGGCTGTGGCGTTACAGGTTGAAACCAAGGCAGTCTTCCTAGAAACTCCATCCAACCCGATGCTTCAACTTGTTGATATCAAGATGATCTCTGATCTCGCCCACAAAGTCGGCGCTTTGGTCATCGTCGACAATGTGATGGCCTCACCGATCTTACAAAAGCCCTTAGCGCTAGGCGCCGATGTCGTGATGTATTCAGCGACGAAACATATTGATGGCCAAGGTCGCGTCCTCGGTGGGGCAATTTTGGGAAGTGAAAGTTATATCAAGGAGCAACTCAATCCCTTTGTTCGCCACACAGGTCCCTCGCTGAGTCCATTTAACGCCTGGGTATTGGTGAAGTCGCTAGAAACAATGTCGCTACGGGTCAACCGCATGAATGAAAGTGCGCAGGCGATTGCCGAGTTCTTAGAGACGCTGCCAGAAGTAGCATCAGTCAATTACCCAGGACTCGCCTCGCACTCACAGCACGAGCTTGCGCGTCGCCAAATGTCAGGTGGTGGAACGACCCTCTCCTTTGAAATGGCGGGCGGCGAAGATGCGCTCTTTAAAGTGATGAACAAGTTACGGGTGATTGATATCAGCAATAACTTAGGCGATAGCAAATCTTTAATTACTCATCCCTACTCTTCAACGCATCGTCGCTTGGACGATGCAACAAAGGCCGCGATGGGGATTAAGTCCACGTTAGCCCGCTTATCTGTGGGGTTGGAACATCCCAGCGATCTGATTCGCGACCTACAAGAGGCTTTTAAGTAACTTCTACTCCGCTTTATTGATTGCTGCGACGATCTGATCAATGCCTTGCGTAATAATTTTTTGGCTGGTGGCGAAGTTGAGGCGAACGTACTGGTGACAATCGGAACCAAAGAGATGTCCCGGAGTCAGAGCAATCCTGCCGCGTTCTAGAATCGTTTGCGCTGGGAACTCACCTAATTCATATGCGGTCATATCAATCCAGGCTAGGTAGGAACAGTTGGGGATTCGATACCGCGCCAAGGGTAATTTCTTTGTGAGTTCTGCTGCAACAAAGCTTCGGTTGCCATCTAGGGTATCCAATAAAGCATCGAGCCACTCAGTGCATTCAAAAGCCTTAGCGGTGGCGTGAGCGCCAAGGAGCGAGGCGCGAAAACGGACCGACTGGGGCATGGAGGCGGCGAGGGCCAGAGTCCCAGGCGAAGCGGTCAGGATGAAGGCACATTTAAGTCCCGCAATATTCCAAGCCTTGCTCGCTGCGGTGACGCAGACCCCCACCTCGCGTGCGTTATCGCTGACGCTTAGGAATGGGACGAACTCTTCCTCGGAAAACACCAGTGGGCCATGAATCTCGTCGCTAAAAACATAGACACCATAGCGTTTTGCCAGATCGGCAATCGCCTCGAGTTCAGCGCGGGAGTGCACCGACCCCGTTGGATTTTGCGGATTACAAAGGAAATGGATTTTGATCCCTGACTTATATCCCGCTTCAATGGCCGCCAAATCCAGCGAGTAGCACATGCCCTCTTTGTGCATCGGCGCATCAACAGCCTCGCACTTGAGTTCGTGGATCCAATTAAACATATTGAGATAGACCGGGGAATTAATCATGATCCGATCACCAGGTTGCACCACCGTGCGCGCCATCTCGATCATCCCTACACCCACATCGGTGCAGAGAAAGAGTTGCTCTTGATCAATCGTCCACCCCCAACGATCACGAGCAAATTTGGCAAAGTTGCGGGCGAGGTGATCGGTGTTGCCCATATACCCGGTATCAGAATTGGCGATCATTGCGATCAGTAGCTCACGAATAGGGGCGGCTAGTTCAAAGTCCATCTCCGCGACAGGCATCGGCAAGACATCTTGATCAAAGCCACTCCACTTTTCACTTGTTCGGGTGCGCAACTGTTCGAGTGTTAGTCCCTCAACCTTCATGGCACGATCTTAATCTGAGTTAGATACCCCACGATGATAATTGCTCGTTAATAAATTTTCGATCAGGATCCAGAACAGCACGGTATTCCAACCATTCAGTAAAGCGCGGATAGAGCGCCGTGAAGTGGAAGTTTGATGCGGTAAATAACTTCCCCCAGTGTGGACGGGCTTTAAATGGCGCTAACGCCGCCTCTAAAGTCGGAAGGAATGCGGTAACCCCAGGTAGGTCAGGCTTCCAGGTAAAGTGAATCGCCAAACTTTCACGACCGTAGGCTTCGCTCAACCAATTTTGATCGGCGGCGATAGTCCGCAGTTCGGTAACTAAAAGCAGTGGCTGAATTTCGGCGCGCAAGGCGTAAACCGCCTTGAGTGCAGCTGCGGCATCCTTGCGGTCAACGAAGTACTCGGTCTGCAGTTCATCGCCAAAGCTCGGGGTGAAATTCAATTTAAAGTGGGGCAGGCGCTCATGCCACGGGCCAACGCTACCTAACGGTTCGGTCGCGCTCTCGGTGGGTGCTCCCGCAAGGGGATGCGACTTCTCTTTAGCACGGCGGGCTCCAAAGAGTTCGGCGCCTGGCAAGGTATCGAAATTTAGGCGCGACTTAACCCAGAGTTGATCAACCAGCGCATCGCCCCACGTAGTAAAAGCCGAAACGCTATATCCAGCACCCATTACAGCTTCAAAATGTGCTACCAAGTTTGCAAAGGGAAGATCAAGGTAGACCGTTTGGGCAAGATCAAAAGAATCAATCGCCTGCAGGGTCAGGTGATGAATTATGCCGAGTGCACCAAGACCGACCCGCGCGGCGTCGAGTTCATCACCACTAATTGTCAGGTCGACACCCGCGGCAGTAATCAACTCGATTTTGATAATCGCAGCGGACAAATTTTGATTACCAAGGCCCGAGCCATGTGTACCGGTGCTGGTTGCGCCAACAACGGTGATGTGTGGCAACGAACCCATATTGGCAAGCGCTAGTCCAGCGGCGTTAAGCACAGTTGCGAGTTCCCCGTAGCGAAGGCCAGCGGGGACGCGTACCTGCTTGGAGAGAGCATCAATCTCAATCTCCTGGGGAAAGTGTTCGAAAGAGATCATGACATCTTTACTATCGGCAATGCGGTTAAAGGAGTGGGCGCTACCAAGGGCCCGTACAGACTCCCCCGCGATCACCGCAGATTGAATATCTGCAACGCTGCTAGGACGTACATCGAGGGCTGGTTCAAAGGTAACGTTTCCGCTCCAGTTTTTCACTCTGTAATTTTCCCCTTACTATCTTTGCCATCTTTGCTATCTTTGCTATCTTTGCTATCTTTGCCATCTTTACCGCCTCTACGGGCGACCCTGATCTGGCTGCCAATACCGACCAGCGCAAACGCGATTAATACACCAATGACACTGTAGATGATCAAATAAACATCGCGTGGAACGCGACGAGCCGAGAGCAAGATATATACCTGGGGCAACATAAAGTTAATCGCAGATAGCCAACCCCACTTCTGGGTTTGTGACCAACGCCTTTTGATCACCGCAACTACCAGACGCGCCGACGAGATCCCGTAGATCCACGAGGTAATCAGGTCGATGACAAAGAAAATGTAGGGATTTACCCCGTACTTACGTAGCGCCTTCCAGACTACAAAGGTGGCAACAAAGGTATAAAGAACAATCGTTGAGGCCCAGATCCGTTCCCAGAAAGTCTGGCGCTTGCTTCTCACGCGCGGGATAACTTCTGGGTGAAGTCGGTGGAACCGATAAAGGTAATGCGATCCGAGTGAAGGGGCGACATAACGCGATTTTAACGCGGCACCCGGCAGAATCAATGAAATAATGCGGTATGGGGCACTGGAGTTATATGGCGATGTTGCTCTTTACCGTCCTTGGCTCATTCTGGCTGGAAATCTTTCTCAAAGTTGGGGTATTGCGTCGCGCGCGACGGATGGCCTTAAGTATTGTCCCCGTCGCGCTCGCCTTCATCGGGTGGGATGCCTACGCCATCTCTCGCCACCACTGGCACTTTGATTTAGCGCAAATTCTGCAGGTGTATGGGCCATTTAAAATCCCACTCGAGGAATACCTCTTCTTTCTCGTCGTTCCGATCGCGGCGATCATGACCCTAGAAGCGGTGCGCAGGCGTCGTCCCCTTTGGGAGATCGGGGATGAGCGATGAGTTATACCCAGATCGCCTTCGTCGCGGTTGCTTGTTCAGTAGCGATCGATCTTTATTTGGTTCGCACTCGGCTCTTGTTGCGTAGGGCCTTTTGGGCCTCATACGCGATCATTGTGGCCTTTCAACTGTTGACCAACTGGTGGCTCACTTCGCGCAAAATTGTCACCTACGACAAGCACCAGATACTGGGAGCGCACCTCGCTAGCGCGCCGCTGGAAGATCTCGCCTTCGGTTTTTCACTCGTCTTAGCCGTGCTTGCGCTCTGGGTTTACTGGGGTCGGCGCGGGGTCGGCGCGGGTCTGAGGTCAAAAAATACTCCATAGAATTGCCCTATGGAGTTGCAGAAGGTCATCTTGTATTACGGCTTTACGCCGCTACCTGACCCCGAAGCTATTCGTTTGTGGCAGCAGAAACTTGCCGAGGAATTAAACCTCAAGGGCCGGATCCTGATCTCGAAACACGGGATCAACGGAACCCTGGGCGGGACAATGTCTGACCTAAAGAAATATGTGAGCGCCACCAAGAAATATCCTGGCTTTAGAAAGATTGATTTCAAATGGTCCACGGGGACTGGCAATGACTTTCCCCGTTTGAGGGTCAAGGTCAAACCCGAGCTCGTGGAATTTGGTCTGCCGATCGATATCCAGGTAGATGAGCGCGGCGTCCTAAACACCGCACAGCACCTAAAGCCATACCAGGTAAATAAGTTGGTTGAGGAGCGTGGTGAGGAAGTGCTCTTCTTTGATGCTCGAAACGGTTACGAAGCCAAGATCGGCAAGTTTAAAAACGCCATTGTTCCTGATGTGTCACACACCCGAGACTTTGTCATGGAAATTCAATCGGGTAAGTATGATCATTTAAAAGATAAGCCCATAGTTGCTTATTGCACGGGGGGAATTCGCTGCGAAATTTTATCCACGGTAATGGTCAATCGGGGATTTAAAGAGGTTTATCAGATTGAAGGCGGGATAGTCCGTTATGCCGAACGGTATGGCGATGATGCGCTGTGGCAAGGTTCGCTCTACACCTTTGACAATCGCATGACCATGGAATTTTCAGATCACACCCCCATACTAGGAGAGTGCGAGAAATGTGGTGGCGCTACTAAGCAGTTCTATAATTGTGCGACGGTTTTATGCCATTCACTCGTTCTCTTGTGCGATGTCTGCGCCGAAAAAGATGAAAACAAATCTTGCACTCACGAGTACTACTCCCGCAGCACTGAAATGGTTGGGTAATTACTTCCCGTTAATCCCTTGAAGTGTCGTCTTTAAGTTATCCTTTGCGGTCTGTATCGCTTGCTTAAATGCCGTCACGATTCCATTAGCAGCGGCCCTGTACGCGGAGCGCGCAGCCAACCGAGCTACTTTATCTTTTCCGGCGGTCTGCAATGATTGCATGAGGTTCGCGTTCGCATCGGCAAATGCCAGATCGCGTCCGTTCTGCGCCTCTTTCACCGATGCTGCATAAGCCGCACGAGCGGCCTCTTGCGCCGCCTTCTTAGCTGCGTTTTTGGCTGGCTGCGATGGAGACGCCGATGGTGAGGTAAGCGCGGTGACACTGGGATCGGGGCTAGGTGAAGCAGTGACGGCGTGCGAGATTGTAGGCAGAAAGCCTAGGGTGGAGGCGAGAGCAAAGATCAGCAGTGACCGTTTCATTCCCCCATTATCCACCTATTTCTCACAAGAAGAGCAACTAGAATTTTGAGGTGAAGATCAGGCGTGGCTTTCTCATCCTTGTGGCTTCTGCCTGCCTCATAGCAATTTCTCAGATTCCGTTAGTGAGCGCGATCACTCCGAAGGCAACGATGCGTTTGATTAAGGTTGCCAGCCCAGAGGAGGATTTCCCACTTCGCAATGTTTATGAGTTGATCCCTGCTGTGCCAGCGGAAGAAGTTGATCTATTACCAATCGTGTATATGTTGCACGGTTGGCCAGGCAGCCCCATCGGATTGATCGCTGGTGTGGAAGCTCCGCTTATGACTGCTTTTGCTAAAGGTGCCAGACCCTTCATCGCAGTCTTCCCAGACGGAAACGCCACAACTCACTCAGATTCAGAGTGGGCTGATTCTTTTGATGGCCAGGCGATGGTTGAAACGTGGCTGACGACAAAGGTGATCCCGGCGGTGGAATCTAGGAATATTCGTAACAGGAACGATCGCGCCATCTTCGGTTTCTCTATGGGCGGCTATGGCGCGGCGATCATTGGATTGCATCACCCCGAGCTTTTCGGGCAAGTAGTCACATTGGCGGGATACTTTCTCATAGATGACCTCACCAACGCTTTCGGACCTGACGCCACGAGCGCGAAGAAACATGCCTACCAAACTCCCATTAACTACTTGAAGACCGCGACAAAGATGCGTTGGTTCTTGGGCGAATCGCGTCAAGATTACACCCAGCTTATTCGCGGTCAGGTCGCGTCGTGGAGCACAAAGTTAAAGAGCGTAAAGGCTCCGTACTCGACGAGTTCGGCAAATGGCGGGCACAGCTATATCTTTGTAAATGGAGAAATACCGATCATTCTCAAATGGTTTAAATGGGGCGTCGTTACTCCCCCTAGCGCCTCGCCTTCCTCTTTTCCCATAACCTCACAGAGCGCGATACCTAGTCCAACGGCAGAGGCGGCAATGCACTGAGGTAACTCGCACTTCTACTTGCGCGAAAGAGACTATACGAAAGGAAGAGCGCGACGAAAAATGGAACGATCGCCCAGATATAGGAAGAGTAAGTAATAGTCGCGGTTAAGATAAAAGAAACCACTATTCCTGCGGCAATGCGCCAATCATCTCCGACTATGAAATCCACCCAGAATTCGCCGAAGGCAATCACACCTGCCGCCAACTTATTCCGCTCCGGGTGAGTTTGCTCCTTGATAGCCACCTCGCTCAACGTCGTAACTCTTAGCTTTGGTTTTGCCCGTTCTCCTTTGAGTACCCCAACTAGTACTACCGAGAAGAGCGCAACTCCGAGAATTAAAGCGGGCAGCGCCCAGTTATCGCCGGGCCATTTCTTCGTAGCTCCGGCCGAACCCTCTGCTCCCCAAAAAATTCCAAAAGAGGTGAGCATGATGCCAACACTAAATTTCATGGTGTTCTCTGGAACCTTGGCTAACGGTGCGCGCAACGCAAATCCAGCGGCGGTAACGACGGCAACTGCTGCTACTGCAGAAATGGCAGCGAGAGTGACCTTGTGCGCAATAGTTCCAAAGGTCAGGACGATAAAGGCGACCTCTAGACCTTCCAGAAGCACGCCCTTGTATGAAAGGGTGAAGGCATACCAATCTGCAACCCCGTGACGGGTCTCCTTCGCTGCGATTCGAGCAGCAGCAATCTCCTCTTGAAAGATCTTCTCTTCATCGTGCAGAGCCTTGAAACCACTGGAGCGCAGAATCGCCTTACGCAACCAAGTTAGGCCAAAGACCAGGAGAAGGCCGCCGACCACAATGCGCAGGAACGAGATCGGCAAATGAGAAATCGCTGGACCAAAGGCTGCGATTATCAGAGCTAAAGTCAGTAGACCCGCCACAACTCCCCGCCAGGCAGATTTCCAATCACGCGCAGTACCCGCCGCTAGAACGACAGTAACCGCCTCGACCGCGGAGGCGAAAAATACTGAGAAAAATAGGGCGAAGGATGTACCTTGCATCTGATTGGCTCCTAGTCCGTATTAATTCATATCTTCAAGGTCTCCACCTTAAAGCCTCGTGCGATCGATTTTGCTCCAGAGGCTTTCCAAACTCATGCGAACTTTGCTGGGAATCAATCGGTACAGGCGTGCCTGCCAGTCCTTCGCTAATTCAATCGGGGAGAGAGCGAGCACCTTCTGGCCAGCGGGCTCCTGCGGACTGGGCACGTTGCGAATGGTAGGCGAAATCTGATCTAGCGAATCAGCGATGATCAGGGTGCTAGAGATCGCCGCCATGACGCGTGCGATCTGTCCACTGGCGATCTCTTCATGATCGGCTAAAGCGAGGGTGGCCACAGCGTCTGCGCTGAGACGCAATTCGGAGGTGAGAGGATCTTTAGCAATGCTGTAGGGGTCAAATCGAAAATCTTCGGCGCTGACGGTTAGGGCATAACTTGCGGTGGAGAGCAGGGCACCGATCCCCTGAGTCAGTTCGGGCTTCACTCCTCCGTGTAGTTGCAGGTCGTAGAGATTTCGTGAAGTTGCGCGGGTCTGCACAATCATATGTTCAACCGCGATGGCCCGAAGATAAAGTTTCTCGGCTTTCGCTGAGCGCGACTCAGGTAACCACTTAGCAAAAACTCGTGCTTCGATGACTTGATTTCTTATTGACGGGATTTCTTCCACGAGAAGACGGGCGCGAGCCAACCAACGACCAGCGTCGTCGGTGGTGTACCCATCAACCAAGCCTTCCGCCATCTGCGCTAAAAGTGTTGAGCAACGATCGGTCAGGGATGAGATTCGATCAATGGTGCGTCCGGCTGGACTCTTGGGTTGCGCAAAGATAGAAAGTGCAATCGCAATACCTGCCCCAATAAGAGTTGAAATCAGCCGCTTCACAGCCGTTGTCTCGCTCAGTCCTGGTCCTAGAACGATGAGGGCGGCGACAGGAACATTGATCGTGGCGACTTCACCCAGATGTAGGACGCGCGCTGCGACCAATGAAATCAACACTGTGACTCCCACGGTGACTATCCCTGAACCAAGGTAGCGGATCGCAAGTAAGGCGGCCCCAGCTCCAACAGTTGAACCGATCACTTGACCTAGCCCATCACGAGCCGACTTGTGAAGTGAAGAACGAACCGTAAGCGAGGCGACAACAGCGGCGGCGATGCCCCCATTGGTCTGTACTTGATCACCCACCTGCCAAGCGAGGGCGGCGGCAATGGCTGTGACTAGAACCTGTTGAATCCAGTACCAGCGCAGTACAACTTGTTGTCCGAAAGAATTGAGATAGCTCTTCACAGGCTTAAATATAGAACTCAACCTCATTGCGTTGTGAAAGGGAGCGAGTAACCACTTGGTTGGCGCCAATGGTGCTCCCCTCACCTATCGTGATATTGCCTAGAACCTTGGCCCCAGCGCCTAGAATCACATTATTCTCTATGGTGGGGTGGCGTTTTCCCTTTTTAAGGGAGCGCCCGCCCAGGGTAACGCCATGGTAAATCGTGACATCATCACCGACGACCGCAGTCTCCCCGATGACGATTCCCATCCCGTGGTCGATGAAGACACGATTTCCTATAACGGCACCTGGGTGAATTTCAATTCCTGTCTTAGCTCGGGTATAGGTAGACATCAATCGCGCAACGAAACGCAGATGCTTTCCCCACAACCAGTGTTCGATGCGGTGCGCCCAGAGCGCGTGCAGCCCTGGGTAGGTTAAGGCGACTTCAAAGCGATTTCGGGCAGCAGGATCCCGCTTGATGACATTGTTGAGATCCTCTAGGAAGCGCGACATAAATAACGAAGTATAAATTAAATGCTTGGAGCAAGTGGCTCGTCGATAAATTCCTTATAAAGAGGAGTAGAGAGATATCGCTCACCAAATGAGGCGAGTACAACAACGATTATCTTGCCGGCGAACTCTGGACGATCTGCAATCTGTGATACTCCCCAGAGCGCTGCACCTGATGAAATTCCCGCAAGAATTCCCTCTTCTTGTCCGGCACGCTTTGCATATGTGAAGGACTCTTCACTCGGAGCAGAGAGCACCTCATCGTAAATGGTGGTATCCAAGACAGCCGGAACAAAGTTTGCACCAAGACCTTGTAGCGGATGGCCAGCGGGGGTGCCTCCTGTCAGAACGGGCGAGGCGGCTGGTTGCACTGCGAAGATCTTGATAGCGGGATTTTTCTCCTTCAAAGCCTGACCAACACCGGTAATTGTTCCACCGGTGCCCACACCCATGACGACAGCGGCAACTTGACCATCTGTGTCCTTCCAAATTTCTTCCGCCGTTGTGGCGCGATGAATCGCCGGACCAGCAGCATTTTCAAATTGGCGAACCATAACCCCACCATCTTCAGCTCCGATGCGTTCCGCCTCTTCGACAGCTCCGCGCATCCCTTGCGCAGCCGGAGTCAAAATAAGTTTTGCACCGAGAGCGCGCAGCAAGGCGCGTCGCTCCTTCGACATGGAGTCAGGCATCGTCAAGACCACTTTGTATCCACGCGCCGCTCCAACTGAAGCAAGGGCAATTCCAGTATTTCCAGAGGTAGCTTCAACAATGGTTCCACCGGGCTTGAGTGCGCCGCTCTTTTCAGCGTCATCAACCATCGCTACCGCCAGGCGATCCTTGACGGATGCCGTTGGATTATAAAATTCTAGTTTCGCCGCGATAGTTGCGGTCGTGTTTGGGAAGAGGCGTTGAATCTTCACCAATGGGGTGTTGCCAAAGACTTCAGAGATATTGTTATAAATCTTCATGAATGCTCCTGTGCTCGTTGTAGCGCCAAGGTAGCAGGAATGCTCGCTGCGTTCTCGGTGGAGTTTGGTAAATGCAAGTCGTTTGCAAGTCAGAGTACTGGGGTAATATCTTCATCTGCCACGTTAAAGGAGATTCAATGCAAAAGCGCAACCTTCGTGATCTATCCGTCTCGGCCCTGGGCTTGGGCTGCATGGGAATGTCGGAGTTCTACGGCCCGACCAATGATGAGGATTCCATCGCCACCATTCATCGCTTCCTAGACCTCGGTGGAAATTTTATTGATACCGCCGATATGTATGGTCCCTTCAAAAACGAGGTACTGGTCGGGCAAGCGATCGCTGCGCGTCGCAGCGATGCGATACTCGCAACTAAGTTCGGAAATGAACGTGGAACCGATGGATCTTTTAAGGGAGTCAATGGTCGCCCCGAATATGTCCGCGCAGCTTGTGATGCTTCATTGGCGCGACTTGGGGTTGAATTTATTGATCTGTACTACCAACATCGCGTAGACCGCAACGTGCCCATTGAAGAGACTTGGGGCGCCCTCAAAGAACTAGTTGTCGCGGGCAAGGTGCGCCACCTAGGAATTTCTGAAGCATCTGCCGCAACGATCGAACGAGCAAATGCTGTGCACCCCGTGACCGCCGTGCAATCAGAATGGTCGCTGTGGAGTCGCGACATTGAAACCAATGGAGTTCTGGCAAAAGTTAGGGAACTTGGAATCGGCTTTGTTCCTTACTCTCCTCTGGGCCGTGGCTTTCTTACCGGCGCAGTTACTTCACTCAATGACCTCGCTGCCGACGATCGGCGTCGCACATATCCGCGATTCAAGGAGGAAAACTTCGCTCATAACTTCGAGATCGTTGCAGCCGTGCAGGCGCTCGCCGATAAAAAGCAGATTACCGCCGCCCAACTGGCCCTCGCCTGGGTGCTGGGGCAAGGAGATGACATTGTTCCAATTCCGGGCACTCGCAAGATCTCTCGGTTAGAAGAAAATCTCGCTGCCATTGAAATCGTACTAACGGCGCAAGATCGCGCAGCACTCGATGCCATCGCGCCTATCGGAGTTACTGCCGGAGATCGTTATCCCGATATGTCATCGGTAAATGTTTAACTAAAAGGTGCTAATTGCTTTCGATCTCGCCGATCAATTTAAACTCACTCGCGCCGAGTTGCCCTTGCTTGGTATAGAGCTCTAACTTGGCGCGGGTATCAGCGATATCTAAATTGCGCATCGTTAATTGACCAATGCGGTCGGTGGGGCCAAAGGCGGAGTTTTCATTGCGCTCCATAGAAAGTTTGTCAGGCGCGTAACTGAGCTCTGGGCCGGTGGTGTTAATAATGGAGAAGTCATCACCACGACGCAGGCGGATCGTCACACTTCCAGTTACTACTGAAGCAACCCAACGCGTTAACGATTCACGGAGCATCAACGATTGGGGATCAAACCAGCGCCCTTCATAAAGTAACCTGCCTAAGCGACGCCCTTCAGCGTGATAGTTGGCAATCGTGTCTTCGTTATGAATCGCAGAGATCAAGCGTTCATAGGCGATAAATAGCAGCGCCATGCCGGGCGCCTCGTATATACCGCGGGATTTCGCTTCAATGATTCTATTTTCAATCTGGTCGGCCATTCCCAGGCCATGACGTCCGCCCACGGCATTGGCTTCGCGCATGAGCTCTACAGAATCAGGGAAAACCACTCCATTAATTGCCACGGGACGACCCTGAACAAATTCGATGGTGACATCTTCCGATGCGATGACGACTGTTGGATCCCAGAACTTAACCCCCATGATGGGGTCCACAATTTCGATAGATACATCGAGCTCTTCCAAATTTTTCGCCTCGTGGGTTGCACCAAGAATATTGGCATCGGTCGAATACGCTTTCTCGGTGCTATCGCGATAGGGAAAATCGCGCGCGACTAACCATTCCGACATCTCTTTGCGGCCACCAAGCTCTCTTACGAACTCTTCATCAAGCCATGGTTTGTAAATCCGCAGAGCGGGGTTAGCCAGCAGCCCATAACGATAAAACCGCTCAATGTCATTGCCCTTATACGTCGAGCCATCTCCCCAGATTGAACATTCATCTTGCAACATCGCCCGAACCAGCAAGGTGCCTGTAACAGCGCGACCAAGCGGCGTCGTATTAAAATACTGCTTCCCCCCAGAGCGAATATGAAAGGCGCCACAGGCGATAGCCGCTAAGCCTTCTTCCACCAGAGCCAACTTGCAATCAATTAATCGGGCGTTCTGCGCGCCATAGGCCAGCGCGCGCCCTGGAATCGAATCAATATCGCTCTCATCGTATTGCCCGAGGTCAGCGGTGTAGGTGTATGGAACAGCTCCCTTTTCGCGCATCCAGGCCACGGCGACGGAGGTATCTAGCCCTCCCGAGAAGGCGATCCCAACCTTTTCACCGAGTGGGAGGGAAGCGAGCACTTTTGACATGGGTCGGAGCCTACCTTCCCTATTATTCTCAGCCTAAAATCCAGTAAATCTCTGCGCTTTAGGGAGAGTAGTTACTTAAAAGTGGGACAGGTCAACTTTCTGGATCCACTCGAGATAATCCAAGCCCGCGCGAGCTACGACGCTTCTTGTAATCTGATCATCATGCGGAAGTTGGAGACGGTCCAAAATTCCTGTCGCTTCTAACTCCGGTGTCTGCAATAGGAGCCAGAAACCGGTGTCAGAGATTCGTCCAAAGAAATCATCACCACGTAAACCGGTACGCAGCGCGAATGCGATCTTTATCAGCGCCTCTTGAAAAGCCGCCACCGTTGCGAACCCCTGAGGTGCTAGACGTATAGAGACGATTACCAATTCATCTCCCCCGCGCTGGGCCGAGGCTATTTCGCGTTTCAAACTCTGGTGGAAGAGCTCTGGTGACATTGCCTGGGTCAAGGAGTCGTGCAGCCCATCGCTCTGAAATTCAATCTCCCGTAGATCTAATGGACTCATTTCGTAAGGTTACTTAGATACCCTTCGATCATGGGGATCAGTGACCAACTTTTTGAGAGAAGCCGCAAGGTAGCGATGGCGATGCTTCGCGTAGAAGCCATGATTCTCTTCGCACTTATTGTCTACTTAGGACTTCTGGTTGCCATACGGAACAAACCGCTAACGGCCCCTTTGGCGCTCGTCGGGGATTTCATTGGTTTGGCGATCGGCGCAATAGGACTCTATCTCTGCTCAATGAGTTACAAAAATGGAAAATCTTGGGGGCGAGCTCCGGCAGTACTGGCTAACCTCATTGCGCTAGGAGTTGCCTACTTCATGCTCTCGGGAAAGTTTTACATCGGCGCCTACCCACTTGGCGTGATTGCCTTTGTGACCGCCGGTGCCTGCCTTTTGGGCTACAGAGAGTAGTTACCAGTCAATTATTTGGTGCCGCTCCCAGAGGTGCCCCGTCTTATCAACGGTTGGATCAAAGGGGCGTAAGGCCAACCAGACCGCGGTCTCAGCACCTTCCTCGACGGAAAGTGGGGCGTCCGGGCCACCCATATCCGTCCTCGTATGGTTTGGGCAGATGGCGTCAACCAGCACTCCACGTGCGCCCAGATTGGTCTCGTGAGCCAAATTTCTCACCAAGGCGTTTACCCCCGCCTTGCTAATTCTGTAAGGGGCGAGCCCTCCCGTATTTCCGGGACCCGACATCCGGCCCAAACAAGCGCTAAAGACAATGATCCGTCCAGCTCGCTCAGCGGCCATAGCCGCTCCTAAAATGTTAACGATCGTAAAGGTCGAATCGAGATTGATAGCCATCACCCGACGCCACTCTTGATCCGTGGTGCGCAAGGTTTTTGACATCTTTTCACTCATGACCCCATGGGCCAGAATTAAAATTTCCGGGGTGCCAAAACTTTGGAGAATCTCTTGGAAAACCTCACGGGTTGCGCCCTGATCCTCAAGATCCACCGCCCGAAACTCCGCCCCAATTTGGGAAGCGGATTGGGCTAAGCGCGCCGGATCCTTCGCGACCAGAAGAACCCGATGACCGGCTTCAATCAACTGCTTGGCGCATTGAAATCCCAGCCCGCGGCTACCCCCAGTAATGACCACTAATCCCATAGGCAGGAGCCTAGAGCCCCACTTCACATCTCGCAGGTCGGTACACCGCACGCCAAGGCGATTAAGATTGGGGGGTACCTGAACTTCTTAAGAATCGGAGCTCGCCAGTGTCGGCATCGAATACCCCAGCAAATCATTTTGGTGGTTCCTTTGGCCCCAATGAATGGCTTGTCGATGAGATGTATGAACGCTTTCAACAAGATCCTGCATCAGTAGACAGGGTGTGGTGGGATTTTTTCGCGGATTACACCCCTCCTGCGCAGGCTACAAGCGCCGCGCCAAAAGCTGGCACTCCCCCAATTCCAAAATCCGCAGGAACAACACTTCCTCCAGCAGTACCGACAGCAGCTCAAGTAGTTGTGACTCCTGCCCCACCAGCTGCCTCCCCGTTTGTAGAACCAACTCACGTTCTTCCAGCACAACAAACTGCGGTATCACCCACGCCGGCAGACCCCGTCGTAAAACCACTTCCAACTCTGGTTACTCCCAGCGCAGCAACCCTTGAACCAATCCGCGGTGTAGCGGCTCGCGTCGTGCAGAGCATGGAAGCATCTTTAAGCGTTCCAACGGCGACGAGTGTGCGCGCGATTCCAGCAAAGTTAATGATCGACAATCGCACCGTCATTAATAATCATTTGGCTCGCGGTCGCGGCGGTAAGGTTTCTTTCACTCATCTCATCGGTTACGCGATGATCAAGGCGCTGCGCGCTATGCCCGAGATGAATACTTTCTTCTCCACACAAGATGGCAAGCCACTTCTAGGGCGCCCTGAACATATTAACCTCGGCATCGCCATTGATCTGGCCAAGCCCGACGGAACCCGGCAGTTATTAGTGCCTTCTATTAAGGGTTGCGAAGCGTTGGATTTCGCACAGTTCTGGGCCTCGTATGAAGAGACCGTTCGCAAGGCGCGCAGTGGCACTTTAACCGTAGAAGATCATGCGGGCACTACCGTCTCGCTGACCAACCCGGGAACACTGGGAACGGTCCACTCGGTACCCCGCCTGGTTCAAGGTCAGGGACTTATTCTTGGTGTGGGCGCGATGGATTACCCAGCAGAGTTCCAAGGTGCCAGCGAAGAGACCTTAACAAACTTGGCGATCTCAAAGGTCATTACCCTGACTAGTACATACGATCACCGTGTCATTCAGGGGGCGCAATCTGGTGATTTCTTACGCCGCATTCACGAGATCATGCTCGGCGCGGAAAATTTCTATGACGAAATTTTCGCAGCGCTACGTATTCCCTACGAACCAATTCGCTGGACCGTTGACTTTCAATTTTCCAAGGAAGATCAGATCAGCAAGACGGCTCGCGTACAGAAGTTGATCGAGTC
>ENA-OFDM01000253-OFDM01000253.1-metagenomes-genome-assembly--contig:-NODE-253-length-23509-cov-4.475782_pt1 | contig 23509 bp, 25 predicted proteins | sample MGYA00153385_OFDM01 | MGnify analysis MGYA00153385
GCCCTTTTTCAAGAATCCTGAATGTATCCGATGATCGTTGAGCGGTCAAACGCGCTCGCGATCTCTAAAAACCCATTGTTCGCTCAACATCGCTGACTTTTTTCAGCCTAGCGCACCCGAATTTCACTCTTTCTGAGCGATTTCCCGAGCGCAGTCCGAACACCTTCCCCAGGTGCGCCGGTGGTATCGTTGCGGTAGCGCTGGTCGAAGTTCGTTAAGTCGAGTTCATGATCAACCAGCCAATCAAGAGCATGCTCAAAGGTGACAGCAACAAGTTGCTGTCGCAAATCCAGCGCGAGAAATCGTGGGCTGGCATCGATCATTTTGTAGCGTGCCATAGCTTGCCAATCACATAATATTAAACTGTGGATTCGGCATCTTAGTTGCTGGGCAGTTCGCGTATGATGGGGTTTTTCTACAGCCTCGTTAGGCGGCCTGCGCATGACAGATTTCTACGACCAGCTTGCGCCTTTCTATCACTTGGTTTACCAAGACTGGAACGCCAGCATTGAGCGCCAAGGAGAACAACTATCTTCCATCATCAAATCGGAGTGGCCGTCTAGCAAGAAGATCTTGGATGTCTCGTGCGGCATCGGTACTCAATCTATTGCGCTCGCTACGCAGGGGTACTCCGTTTCGGCATCGGATCTATCGGCGAAAGAGATCGAGCGAGCAAAACACGAAGCCCAGGCCCGACAGGTCAAGATCTCTTTCTCGGTCTGCGACATGCGCAATGCGTATGCCCACCACGGCTCTGGTTTCGATGTCGTTGTGTCAGTCGACAACTCCATTCCTCACTTGCTAACAGATGAAGACATACTTCTTGCTATCAGACAACTGACCGCCTGCCTGTCGGCTGGCGGTGGGTGCCTCATCACTGTTCGAGACTACGAGCGCGAGGAGCGCGGCAAGAACCTAGTCAAGCCGTATGGCGTACGCGTCGAGAACGGGAAACGCTATCTGCTTTTTCAGGTATGGGACTTCGAAGCCGAACACTACGACTTGGCGTTCTTCTTTGTTGAAGAGAACCTCTCAAGTCATGAGGTAACGACGCATGCAATGCGATCAAAGTACTACGCGATCTCAACAAATCGACTTTGCGAGCTCATGCGAGAGGCTGGTCTCCAGAACGTCCGGCGCCTTGATGGGCCTTTCTATCAGCCTGTTCTGCTCGGAACAAGAGCCGCCTAACCCTTCATTCGAGAGGACGCCTAACGGCGCCTCTCAATTCAAACGTTAAACCGCCGTTATCGGGAAATTCGTAGGACCGCTATAGGTCGACAAATGACAAACATAAAAACCGCCGTGAACTTAGCTTTTAAATTATTCTCCTTTTCCTACAATAAAAAATTACTCCCTTGGGTAACCTGGATGCAAGTGGCTTCTTAATTTTGCTGCTGTGGCCATTTCACGTATCCTTTAGTTGCTATTTGGCGGCGTGCGCTGTTAGTTCCTATCTTAATTTGAAGAAGGAGAGGCGCCAAACATGAAACATGAAACGGAAAAGTCGGAAGTGGCACAGGGAATTGAATATGTGTGGCGTTAACCGAGGGCATTAGTCGGCCAGAAGCGGACTCTCGCAAGCGGCAGATTTCGGATAGAATATTGGAAGACGGTAGTATCTAATGACTCGGACGGTTCACTAGGTCACCAATTCGACCGCTCTACGGTCCAAACAAAAATCATAGGAGACAAGACGTGAGCGCATCTGAAATCCACCACGATACGACAACGATCAAAGTGGGACGGCACTCCGCACTGCGAAGCGCGCTTGCCCTCGCCGTGACGGCTGTATTAGCACTGAGCACCACGCCTGCGCAGGCCCAAGGCGGCAGCATCCTCTTCATCGGCAACAGCTTCACCTTCGGATGGGGCTCGCCGGTGCGCTACTACCGCGCCGACACGGTCACGGATCTGAACGGCGAAGGGTTCGGCGGAATGCCGGCCTTGTTCAAGTCCTTTACCGTGCAAGCGGGTCTCGACTATGACGTACAGATGGAAACCCATCCGGGCATCGGGATCGACTGGCACCTTGACAACAAGCTCGGCACCATAGGCCGGCGACCCTGGAACACTGTAGTGATGCACGGGTTTAGTACCTTGGACCCGAAGAAGCCCGGTGATCCAACTGTTTTGATTTCCACCGCCAAGCAAATGGCAGAGTTTCTCGCGGTGCGCAACGCAGCGGTCGACGTTCGCGTGATGGCAACCTGGGCCCGCGCCGATCAGACTTACGATAGCAAGGGCGCTTGGTATGGCAAGCCGATCGAGGCCATGGCCAAAGACGTGCGTGACGGTTACGACAAGGCCGCCGCGAGCACATCGCTAATTAAAGGGGTCGTGCCTGTCGGTCAAGCGTGGACGCGTGCAATTCAGAGCGGCGTGGCTGATGCCAATCCCTACGACGGCGTCGATGCCGGAAAAGTCAACCTGTGGTCCTATGACAATTATCACGCCAGCACCTATGGCTACTACCTTGAAGCCTTGGTCGTCTTCGGGAGCATCACGGGCCGTGATCCGCGCTCGCTGGGTGAGAATGAATGCTCGGGCTTCGAGCTTGGCTTATCGCCCAAGCAAGTGGCCGCGTTGGAGCAGGTTGCGTATGACGAGTTGGCCGCGGCCGGGCCAATCACTGCGGCGCCGCTCAAGTTGACGAAGCCTGTGGAGCGGGACCGCTGCGTCCATGCACGCTGAGAACGGCTTCAGGACGTAATGGTCGGTGGCCAAGTAGGCGCCTGTCGCTGCGGTCAACTACGGGCTGCTTTGGGTCGGTTAGAGTCGGTTGTAGATATTTTTCAAAAAAATGTGCTCTCCCTGCAAAAATTTGTGACAGCAAGCGTCTAAATTGGGAAACTAATCGCTTCAAAATAAGATAGTAGAAAATCAGCAGTAATAGGGTAACTAGAGCAGCGACGGCGATTTTCTTCGCGACACGGGCCGAATATATTTCGCCAAAGTGACATCGGACTTATGCCTGCTCTGTTCGCGAATTTGATACGGCTGTAGTCCAGAAATGGCAGCTTGCGTGCAGTATCCGGCTCTCAGACTATGGCCGCTGAATTTCGCAGAGTCACCACCGACGCGCGACACGGATGCTTTCACAATCAGCGCCACTGACTGTGCAGAGAGCCCTCGTGTTGAAACGCAGTCGTGACGAGTGACAGCTCTAAACACAAACCCCTCAGTTAGAACGGCAATTTCCAGCCATTGCATCAATGCGCGTATCGGACAACGATCTCCATTTGCGTATGGGATAAATATTGTGGCACCCTCGCGTGCTTGATCGGTCTTTGACTTCGGCAAAAAGACTTCAATGCCGTTTGACACATGGCTGATGTGCTCGAATCGGATTGCCACCAATTCACTTCTTCTGAATGCACCCGCAAAGCCAATGAGAAGTAGGGCGCGGTCGCGAGCGGCTTTGACTGGTTTTTGTTTGTCGATCATGACCATCGCTTCTAGCAAATCATCTTTGACCATTGGTTTAACTTGCCGTGGCTGGGAGCCACGTGTGCGCCGGATGCCCTGCATCATCCGCTTAACCGTTGCATCGACGGTGGGTGAGCGTAAGCCTATTTCAAGATGCGCTTTGTGGATCGCAATCAATCGCCGTTCCAATGTGGCGGCAGACAGCGTTTCGGCAAATGAAGCAAGATATTCCACAAGTTTCCTCACCGTCGTCGGAATCGTGCCGCCGTGCAGTTCGAAATGCCGTAGGTCACTGGCGTAAGCGCGCGTTGTAGCAGCTGACTTTGATGCGTCAATCAATCGGTCGGCCGCTGCCGAAAACTTGGCTCGGGCGTGTTTTGGCGGCGTTTTGGAGCCATTGGAACATCTGGTCGTGGGACTGGTGCCGGAATCGGTGGAAAAGTCCGCTTTTATCGTGGCTTTCTTGACTGGTTTTGACGCTGGTTTCTTGGTCATTTTGACGGTTTCTGAGTAGCGATAACTGTAGTTTATCACTACCTACGCAATTTTAAGAAATTTTGTCTTGTTCATTCAGCACAAGTAATAATTTGAACCACTTGTAATGTGGCAAGGCGCTTGTAATTTTCGCGCGCTTATCTTGTAGCTGCCCTAGCGATTCCGCAGCAGGCAGCCGCTTGGTATGTCATGCCTGCACTCTTTCAGAAGAAGATTCTTAATGCCCATTATCATGTTGTCATGACGCATACAATTCAGACTTTTTTTAAACGCTTGGCCTTGGCATCACTCATTGCGTGCAGCGCGTTAGCAAACGCACAATCGCTTGTCGGCAAAGTGGGTGGTGTAATTGATGGAGACACCATTGATGTGCTTGATGACAGAAAAATTGTTCACCGTATTCGGCTTGCCGGAATCGATGCCCCAGAAAAAGCACAACCTTTCGGACAAATTGCCAAAGAACATTTGTCAGATATTGTTTTTGGCAAGCGAGTTTTAGTAATCGGCAACAAAATCGACAGATATGGTCGCACTGTCGGTAAGATCGAGGTAGGCGGAATTGATGCAAATCTCGAACAAGTCAAAACCGGATTGGCTTGGCACTACAAAGAATATGCACGAGAACAGCTAGCTGAAGATCGAAATAAATATGCTTCTGCTGAAACAAACGCGCGCGTAAATCGTACCGGATTGTGGCGAGACAACAAGCAAATTCCACCGTGAGAATGGCGACGAGGCGGTAAGAACTTATCGACTTCGACAAGTGCGTCAACGGGCTGTTCATGTGGCAGTAAAACTGTTTGTACGGGAAAGCGTGGCGGTCAATATTGCACTACGCCGGACGGAAAGAAAAAGTATTACTGAACTTGAGAGTTAGATTGCACAAGTTGTGATTCGATCTGACAGTGTGTGTCAGATCGTAAATGTCTGCAATCGACCCTTTGCGGTCACTCGCCTAGTCGCCGCTAAAGTCAGTAATGCCGCGTTATCAGTCACTCATTTTTAAGATTAACCCCCATCAAATTATTAACTAACGGCTTGTCTAGGCAATGTATTATTCCGACCGCTTTCCCCCCTACGCTAACGCCCACGCCACCATCAATTACTCGACCACTACACAGCTTGGATGACGGAAGTTTGACGTAGGCTCCGATGAAGGAACGCGGGGTACTCGCCCTACACTCTAAACATCGTCAGCTACGACGCAGCCCGCGTCCCAGCGGATATCCCCTTGACGGCATCAGAGTTAATTTCCTGCCCAATTTTGCAACGTTCAGGAATGACGAAATCCCATGAAGAGTTGACAGGTTTGCGCTTCATTGAACTTGTGCCCGCGTAGCCATATCGATACCCGATGACATAACAACTCAGGTCGGCAGTCTTTCGATCTTCCAGCTTCGACGCCTGCGCGGACTTGGGTTGTGTAGTCGGGTAGAGACCAATATGCTTTGGTTCTATCGCGTTTTCTCCATCCTTGTCGCGAATTGCAAGATCACCATTTTCCAAAATCACATAATAGTCGCCAGTTGAGCTCGTGGTAGATAGAAATTTATTTGCAGATACTCGGTTGATCTCCTGCCCCGTCTTTCCGCCGCTGCCGTCGCTACAACGAACAACCCTGTAAACCTTCTTACTTACGCCTTCAAAACTTTGCGTGCATGAACCGCTTATCGCTGTAGTAAGCCATGTTCCAATCACCTTCCGTTTTTCTAGTGGGGGTAGATCAACATCGTTGGGACTTTTGTATGTCTTCTTTCCTTGTGCTGTCGCCTGCGTTTGATTTTCGCTAGAAGTTGGTATGAGGTAGAGCAATTTGTAACGACTATCCTTACCAGGAAGATTTGAAAAATGCTCTACACCGTGGTCGTCTGTGTACGAATAAATATTGGCCAAAGCGCAAGTAGGGTTGATAACAATTAAGAATGCTCCAAAACCCATGATTGCGATTACTAAAATTCGTGCTTCTGCGTAGCAGGTTTGAAAGAATTTTCTGTAGCTCATAGTGACATTGCCCCCTGTTCAACGTATCTCTTAACAAGGCAAGCTATGCGGCCAGTTTTACCTGATCCACATGCCATGCTGCTCCGTCCGCAATTTCAGACTCCGCTCAGCTAGCGCACACAAAAAGCAATTTCACTCATCACACTTTTAAAACTTGCGAATACCCCTTTGATCCTATCGCATTTGCGAATTATCAATACGTCCAAGTCCGCTTGACCTGACACTCGATTCATTCAAGCCATTTATATCGGGGATTGCGATGAAACGTAAAATGTTGATAGTGGTGTTGCTGGCAGCGAACTGTCTTGGCACTTCCGCGCTGGTTATGGCGCAACCTTCAGAGATCAGTGAGCTTCGCAAAGAGGTTGAGTTACTTCGCCAGGAACTGCGGCAATTAAAAACGCAGCGCACAACTATCGACAGGCCTGCCAGCGCGCTTGCAGGCGTTGACAATGCAAAAATCAGCGATTCAGCGAGCCCGCCGGAAAAAGCAAAAGCGGCGGTGACGGCGGGCGAATTGCCTGGTTCATTCAAACTGCCGGATTCAAACACCTCGGTGCGTTTATATGGTTTTGCTGAGCTTAACTGGATTCATGATTGGCAAGCCACCTCGCCTGGTGATGCGTTTTCGTTCCTGGCATTTCAGCCCCTAAATGGCAGCGCCGAGGCGAAGGTTCGGGATAATCGTATGGTCACCGCCCGCACCTCGCGCATCGGTATCGAGACCAGCACACCGTCCGCGTACGGGCCACTTTCAGTCAAGATAGAAGGGGATTTTTACCGTGATCGCCCCAATGAATTTCCGGGCGCAACCCGCTTTGATCAAGCTTCGTTGAATTCACAAATCTTTCGCCTGCGCGTAGCCTATGGACAAATCGGTCGCTGGCGGGTCGGACAAGACTGGTCCACTTTTATGGATGTTGATAATTCACCGGAGACGGTCGATTTCAACGGGCCTATTGGTTATCCATTTTTGCGTCAGCCGATGATTCGCTATACCTATCCGCTAGCTGCAGGCAGTGATCTCGTGTTCGCGGTCGAGGCATCAAAAAGTGTGGTGGTGGTCGGCACGGGCTTTGATGCGGTGCCGATTAGCGGTAACACTGAGCGTGTGCCAGATCTGGTGGCACGCTGGAATTACGCGGGCAAGTGGGGTGCGTTCACGCTGCGCGGTGTCACCAACGAGTTGCGGGTTAATACTGGCACCGCGCCTAAAACCGGGCGACGCGGCTACGGTATCGGGGCCGGGTTATCGCTTAAAGCGCCTGGTAATGATGTGTTCGTTGCGCAGCTAACTGGCGGCGATGGTATTGGCCGCTATCTTTACTATATTGATGGCGCGACCCTTGATGCTGCCAATAACCGTGTTCTGAAAGAAAAAGCATGGGGCGTGATGGCGAGCTATACCCACAACTGGTCGGATAGTTATCGATCAACATTGGCGGCGGGTTATCTGAAAACCTTGAGCGGCGAATATGTTGATTACCAGTTAGCGGACAAAAATAATCCCAATAAATCACTCACGCAAGCCCATCTGAATTTATTTTGGACACCGGTTAAAAATGTGGATGTTGGTGCGGAATATATTTGGGGTGTGCGCAAAACCTTCCGCGGTGACAAAGGCGAGCTGAGCCGCATAAATATGCTCTCGCGATTCAGCTTCTAGTGGGCCAGTATTCCCTGAAGGTGACGGCTAAAGTACCACAGTCCGGGGCCGAACACGATGCTGCTGAGCACCGCGATTACCGAGGACGCAAACGCAAAACGTATTCCTCAACCGATTTGCTTTTTATTAAAAACGAAATGTGCAGCCTGTAAAAACATAGACGGTACTGCCGGGTGCGTCGCGTAAAAGCTTCGCACGACGCCGTCGATAGTTTCAGATTTAATCCAAGGAGAACATGATGAGGGCAAACAATATATCTACGGACACCAACTCGGCGGCTGGTGCAAAATCGCCGATTCCCGGTGTGAGCCCAGCACTCTCAACTCAATCGGCACCGCAAAAATTGCGCTTGGGATTATTAATCGCGTTGGTGATTGGCTCAATGATTGGCAGTGGCATTTTTGCGTTGCCACAAAATATGGCCAACGGCGCGGGTGCAGGTGCCATCATCATCGGTTGGCTTATTACCGGTGTCGGCATGTTGATGCTGGCAATGGTTTATCAAACGCTTGCCTCGCGCAAGCCAACACTGGATAACGGCGTTTATGCGTATGCACGAGCGGGCGCGGGCGAATTCGTCGGCTTTAATTCGGCGTGGGGTTATTGGGTCAGCGCATGGGTGGGTAACGTCGGTTATCTGGTCGGTTTCTTTGGCGCACTCGGATTCTTCTTTCCGGCGTTTGGCGAGGGCAATACCAAGACCGCCGTGATCGGCGCATCGATCATGGTGTGGGTATTCCATTTTTCAATACTGCGCGGTATTCGTGGCGCGATGGTGCTGAACGCCGTGACCACAATTGCAAAAATTGTGCCGATATTAGTGTTTCTGGTCTTACTGATCGTGGCGTTCAATATTGATACCTTCCGCATGGATTTTTGGGGCAGCGCCAAACTGGGATCGGTACTGGATCAAGTTAAATCCACCATGCTGGTGACTGTATGGGTATTCATCGGGATTGAAGGTGCAAGTGTTTATTCATCGCGTGCACAAAATCGCGCGGATGTCGGCAAGGCCACCGTCATCGGTTTTGTGGTCACGCTAATTTTGTTGATGGGCGTGTCACTGCTCTCACTAGGCGTGCTCACCCAGCCTGACTTGGCAGCGCTTAAAAATCCATCGATGGCCGGCGTGTTGGAAAAAACCGTGGGTCCGTGGGGGCTGACAATGATAGGTATCGGCTTGCTAGTGTCAGTCGGCGGCGCTTTATTGGCGTGGACGCTGCTCGCCGCAGAAGCATTATTTACGCCGGCCAAAGATGGTGTAATGCCGAAATTTCTCACTAAAGAAAATGCTCAGGGTGTACCTGCAAATGCGCTGTGGCTGACCAACGGCCTGGTGCAAATATTTTTGCTGATTACGTTGCTATCGAACGCAACTTATTTGGCGCTGATCTCGCTGGCCACCTCGATGATTCTGGTGCCGTATTTGTTGAGCGCGATTTACGCCGCATTGATTGCGTGGCGCAGTGACGGTTATACCGCCAATTCTGCTGACGGGTATGCGCGCAAACGAGATTTGGCGATTGGCGCAGCAGCAACCATTTATTGTGTTTGGTTGCTGTATGCAGCCGGGTTTAAATATTTGCTGCTCTCGGCGTTGCTATATGTGCCAGGGATCGTGCTTTATGCGATTGCCAAACGTGAGGACGGTAAGCCGCTCTTCAAGGGCTTTGAAGCAGCCATATTTATCGCCTTGATGATACTCGCACTCGGTGGAGCCTATTCGCTTTACAGCGGTTCTCTCAAACTGTAGTTGAAGACATAAATCTAAGGAAGTAATCATGACATCAGCGACTCATTCCGAGGTCGGTAAACTGCGCAAGGTGTTGGTCTGTCGCCCGGGGTTGGCACAAAAGCGCTTGACGCCCGCAAACTGTCACGACTTGTTGTTTGACGATGTATTGTGGGTTGCGCAAGCGCGCAACGACCACGATGCTTTCACCACCGCGTTGAAAGAACGCGATGTCGAGGTGCTGGAAATGCATGACTTGCTGGCCGATATCCTGGCCATTTCTGCGGCCCGAAAATGGCTGCTTGACCGAAAGCTCGGCGCTGATTTTGTGGATGTGGAAACGGCAGAGCAATTGCGCCCGTGGCTTGAAGCACTGCCGCCTGCCCGCTTGGCCGAGCATCTGATCGGTGGTGTCTCGCGCGCTGAAATGCCATTTGAGCCTGCGGGTCTGCTGGGCCTCTACTCGACGCCATCCGACATGCTGTTGCCGCCGCTGCCGAATACACTCTTTATCCGCGACAACAGTTGCTGGATTGGCGACGGTGTGGTGCTGTCTTCCATGTTCTGGCCGGCCCGCCAACAAGAGACATTATTGATGACGGCGATCTATCGCTTTCACCCAGAATTTGGCAGCAAAACGAAGATATGGTGGGGCGATCCTGATAAAGATCACGGCTTGGCCACCATTGAGGGTGGGGACGTCATGCCCTTAACCAACGGTGTGGTGCTCGTCGGCATGGGTGAGCGCTCCTCGCCGCAGGGCGTGAGTGAGTTGGTACGTAGCTTGTTTGCTCGCGGTGGGGCCACGCGGGTGCTGGCTGCACAAATACCAAAGTCGCGCGGCGCTATGCATATGGATACCGTGTTCAGTTTTTGTGATCGGGACTTGGCCACCGTTTTTCCTGAAATGGTTGATGCCATTCGTGTTCATAGCTTGCGGCCCGGTAAACGCGAAGGCAGCTTGGATGTGCGCACCGAGGCGAAGCCGTTCATCGAAGTCGTGGCAGAGGCGATGGGTCTGCCCAAAATTCGCACGGTGGCGACCGGTGGAGACGCGTTTGAAGCTGAACGTGAGCAGTGGGACGATGGCAATAACTTGCTGTGCATCGCACCTGGCGTGGTCATGGCCTACAACCGCAATGTCTACACCAACACCTTGCTGCGCAAAGCGGGTGTTGAAGTGATCACCGTGCCCAGCGGCGAGCTGGGTCGTGGCCGCGGCGGCAGCCACTGCATGTCATGTCCGATTGAGCGCGACGCAATTTAAATATGCGCCATCCGAATTGCGCTATCAAACAAGGAACATCAATATGAGTTTTAATCTTCATAACCGCAGCTTGCTTGATTTAAAAGATTTCGCGCCTCGCGATATTCGTTTCCTGCTCGATCTTGCCGCTGAGTTAAAGCGCGCAAAATATGCGGGCAATGAGATCCCTCGATTGAAAGGTAAGAACATTGTGCTTATCTTTGAAAAAGCATCTACCCGAACGCGCTGTGCTTTTGAAGTGGCCGTGCATGATCAGGGTGGGCATGTGACGTATCTCGATTCAGTCGGCTCGCAATTGGGCCACAAAGAGTCACTCAAAGACACAGCGCGGGTGCTGGGTCGCATGTTTGACGGCATCGAATATCGCGGCTTTCATCAAACCGTTGTGCAGGATTTGGCCCGGTTCGCACACGTGCCGGTGTGGAACGGCTTGACCGACGAAGCGCATCCCACGCAGGTGCTGGCAGATCTGCTGACGATGGAGCAATTTGGCGAGAAGCCGCTGCATGAATTATCGTTTTGTTATCTGGGTGACGCGAGTTTTAACATGGGCTGCTCGCTATTGGTAGGTGGCACGCAAATGGGGATGGATGTGCGCATCGCTGCGCCCGCAGCACTACAGCCACCCGCAGAGCTGGTGGCCGAGATGCGAAAGCTGGCGCTAACCACGGGTGCACGCATCACCATTGATACCGATCCAATTAACGCCGTGGCGGGTGTTGATTTCATCTATACCGATGTATGGGTGTCGATGGGAGAGCCGCAAGAAGCTTGGAAAGGCCGCATCGATCAACTATTACCCTATCAGGTGAACGCCGCGTTAATGCGCGCCACCGGTAAGCCACGCACGCGCTTTATGCATTGCCTGCCCGCATTCCATAATCTGGACACCGAGGTGGGGCGAGAGGTACACGAGCGCTACGGTTTAAGCGAGATTGAGGTCACCGAGGAAGTGTTCGAGTCTGAGGCATCAATCGTCTTTACCCAAGCCGAGAATCGTATGCACACGATCAAGGCGGTGCTGGTGGCGACCCTCGCATGAGGATGACATGAAGCTGGTGGTGGCGATTGGTGGCAACGCCTTGTTGCGGCGCGGCGAAACGCCCAGTGCTGCAAACCAACTGACAAATATTAAGCTCGCCGCAACCCAGCTGGCGCGCGTGGCAGTGATGCACGATCTGGTGCTGACACATGGCAATGGCCCGCAGGTCGGGTTGCTGGCGCTGCAGGCGGCTGCCTACGCATCAATTGATCGCACAGTCGATCCCTATCCGTTGGACGTGCTGAGCGCGGAAACCGATGGCATGATTGGCTACCTGCTCGAACAAGAGCTGGCTAATCGGCTGCCCGCTACCCGCACCGTCTGCACGCTGCTGACGCGTGTGGAGGTTGACCCTAATGATCAGGCCTTTGCGCACCCTACCAAGCCGATTGGTGCAATGTACACGCAAGCCGAAGCTGATCGTGTCGCCGGAGATCGGCATTGGACCATGGCACCGGACGGCAAAGGTTTCCGGCGTGTGGTCGCGTCCCCGCCACCACTGCGCGTGTTGGGTCTGGACGCGCTTGGCTGGCTGCTCGCACATCAGGCGGTGGTGATTGCGGCGGGTGGTGGTGGCATTCCCGTGGCCAAGGGCGTCGACCCCGCCTACCCCGATGCCTTGCATGGCGTGGATGCGGTGATTGACAAGGATTTATGCTCGGGGTTGTTGGCGCAAAAGCTGGAAGCTGATTGTTTGGTTATCGCCACTGATGTCGCGGCGGTGTACGTCGACTGGGGCAAGCCTAGTCAACGTGCCGTGGGCAAGGTGACACCGGAGGCTTTAACGCGCCACGCTTTTGCTACGGGCTCGATGGGGCCTAAGGTTGCTGCTGCGAGCGCGTTCGTGACAGCGACCGGAAAACGAGCGTTCATTGGAGCGCTCGATCAGATTGAGGACATGCTTCTAGGCCGCGCGGGCACCGAAGTGTGTATGGACGGCGCGGATGTTTTATGAAGTGAATTGTCAATAATGCGCTCGCACAATCCGTCGCGCCGCATGACCGTCATTAGAGTTTGAAGGAGCAGCGCCATGCATCTCGTTTGCCCATCTTGCGGTACCACTAATCGGATCGCAGATGAACGTCTGCACGACGCCCCCATCTGCGCGAATTGCAAGGCGCTGCTCATGGCGGCGGCGCCCGTCAATCTTAGTGACGCAGCACTTCCCAAATTTCTTGCATTCACTGAACTGCTGATTATTGTTGATTTCTGGGCCGCGTGGTGCGGGCCGTGCAAGACAATGGCACCGCACTTTGCCAACGCAGCCAGCCATTTGCCAGACGTGCGTTTTGTCAAGGTTGATAGCGACGCCGCACCGGTGGCGAGTGCGCGTTACAAGATTCGCGGCATTCCAACGCTGATCTTGTTCAAGGGCGGCACTGAGGTGGCGCGGCAGTCGGGTGTGATGCCTGCTACGCAACTGGTGGCGTGGATTAAACAAGTTGGTCAGGTGTGAGTTGCTGGCCCTGTCGACGTTGCAGCGTGCCCATTTGACTTTTTCGTCGCACACGCTGGCGTCGCATGGCGGTGCTGCTGGTAACGCACACGGCGCTTGCCGCGTCGTATTTCATCAGGGCGAAGATGTTGCGCTATTTCGCGAGCCGACTGTCGCAGCGGACAGTGCGCTGGCTCGCTTTCTGGCGTCACGAACCAAGCAATATCAAACCAACGATGTCTCACAAATTGGCGTGAATCCGTGCGCAAAGCCTTAACTCAAGGGTTCACCAACTTCCTGCGCCGCCGACATGCGCAACGCCATTTTGCGCGCCGTCCGCTGCTTGCCTCGCTCGCTGCAAAAGCCGCACAAGCCACACCTGTTGTACAAGACAAGCCGGTGCCGGACGTAGCGCGTCTGGCGGACGACAAGCTACTCGTATCCCATGACGAGCCTGCCGCCGCGATTAAGCGCTTGAAATCGCATGAGAGTGGACTGAGTGCTGCAGAAGCGGCTCAGCGGCTGCTGCGTGACGGCCCCAATGAAATTGAGCCTGAGAAGCCGCTGCCCGTCTGGCTGCATTTGTGGCGCTGTTATCTGAACCCGTTCAATTTGTTACTGACCGGGCTAGCGGCTCTCTCATACATCGGCGCCGACGCCAAGGCCACCATTGTGATCGGCGTGATGGTGGCCTTGAGTACTATCGTTCGCTTCGTGCAGGAGGGCCGCTCGCATCGCGCGGCAGAAGGGCTGCGCGCGATGGTGAGAAATACCGCTACAGTAATCCGCACCGAGCCCGGTCTGCCGAACACGCCAACACCGCTGCTCCCACCAGTTAGAGTCGAGATCGCGCAACGCGAATTGGTTGAGGGCGATCTGATCGCACTTTCAGCGGGCGATATGATCCCAGCCGACTGCAGGATACTCACTGCACGAGATCTTTTCATCGACCAAGCTGCGATGACGGGCGAATCAATGCCCACGGAAAAGTTTATAGATCAGCGCGGCAAAAGCTCGGTGGTACTGGAGCAAAGCAATCTGGTATTTATGGGCACCAACGTGGTGTCGGGTGCGGCGGTAGCGCTGGTTATTGCCACCGGTAGCCGCACCTATTTTGGCACCTTGGCATCAAGGGCCAATGTGGTTGAAACGGAACCTAACGCTTTCCAGGCGGGCGTCAACAGTGTTAGTTGGCTGCTGATCCGTTTCGCGTTGGTGATGGTGCCGATTGTGTTTTTGATTAACGGTTTCACCAAAGGGGACTGGTTACAGGCATTCTTGTTTGCGTTATCGGTTGCGGTTGGCTTGACGCCTGAAATGCTGCCAATGATCGTGACCTCCACGCTGGCGAAGGGTGCGGTGATGTTGTCACGCAAAAAGGTGATTGTGAAACGCCTTGATGCGATCCAGAATTTCGGTGCGATGGATGTGCTGTGTACTGATAAGACGGGGACATTGACACAAGACAAAATTGCCGTCGCCCGCAAGACCGATCCGTTCGGCGTGCCGTCAGATGAGGTGTTGAATTTTGCATTTCTTAACAGCTACTATCAGACCGGATTAAAAAATCTGCTTGACCGCGCGGTGCTTGAGCGGGTGGAGTTGGCAACTGAACTCAAGCTAAAAGACGACTATCGCAAGATCGATGAAATCCCCTTCGATTTCACCCGTCGGCGTATGTCTGTCGTCGTCTCTAAACAAGATGAACACCACCAACTCATCTGCAAAGGTGCATTGGAAGAAGTGCTCGCAATCTGCACACATGCTCGTATCGGCGAAGGCACCACCGCTTCAGTTGTGCCGCTAGACGCGGCGGCGTTAGCCCGGGTGCAAGCTTTCGCGCACTCGCTTAATGAGGAAGGCTTGCGCGTGGTGGCAGTTGCAATGAAAGAAATGCCAAACAGCCAGAGCATTTACTCGATAGCGGACGAAGCCGCGCTGACATTGATTGGCGCAATTTCGTTTCTCGATCCGCCAAAAGAGTCCGCCGCACCCGCGTTGAAAAAATTGGCGGCCCACGGCGTCAATGTCAAAGTACTGACAGGCGACAACGAGCTCGTCACTGTCCATGTGTGCCAGCAAGTTGGCCTGCCCGCCGATCAAGTGCTACTGGGCTCGCAAATCGAATCGATGGATGACCCAGCGCTTGCGATTGCGGTGGAGCAGCACACCCTATTTGCCAAACTAACGCCCCTGCATAAAGAGCGCATCGTGCGCTCTTTACGCGCAAATGGGCATGTGGTCGGCTTTATGGGTGACGGCATTAACGACGCGCCCGCGTTGCGCGCAGCAGACATCGGTATTTCGGTTGATTCTGCGGTGGACATCGCCAAGGAGGCTGCCGATATTATCCTGCTGGAAAAAAGCCTGTTGGTGTTGGACGATGGCGTAATTGAGGGCCGCACGACGTTCTGCAATATGCTGAAATACATCCGCATGACGGCGAGTTCGAATTTCGGCAATGTCCTGTCGGTGCTGGTGGCGAGCGCTTTTCTGCCGTTCCTGCCGATGTTGCCGCTGCAGCTACTGGTGCAAAACTTGCTCTATGACTTTGCGCAAACCGGTATTCCATTTGACAACGTTGATGCCGAGCTGGTGATGAAGCCGCTGACGTGGAACCCTGCTGACATTGGCCGTTTCATGCTCTTTTTCGGCCCTATCAGCTCGGTGTTCGACATCGCCACCTTCGCATTAATGTGGTGGGTATTCGACGCGAATTCGGTGGCGACCCAAACGCTTTTCCAATCAGGCTGGTTCGTGGTTGGTTTGCTCACACAGACGCTCGTCGTACAAATGCTGCGCACACCTAAGCTGCCTTTTATTCAAAGCCGCGCGTCTATTCCGCTAATCGTCACGACGGCGCTGATCATGGCGATAGGTCTGTGGTTGCCAGTGGGGCCGATGGCAAGTGATTTCAAGTTGCAGGCGTTGCCGCCAAACTTTTTCGTCTGGCTAATTGGGATATTGATTGGCTACTCGTTGCTGACAACGTTAATGAAACGCGTCTACATTCGTCGCTTTGGCTGGCAGTGATGGCAGGCCGACCCTGCCACCTATGGTCAGGCGGCGCTGACCGGTACCTACCAGACCTGCGAGCATGAGGTTGTTTCCATGCTCACGGACCTCATGCAGAAGCGCCGGGCCTATGCCGAGCATGACGGCGAGCGCTTTCTGGATGCCGTGCAGAACGCCCACCTCGTCGCCAATGCCGAGCGCTATTACCGGACCATGTATTACGGCTCGCGCTCCTCCTGGAACTTGCGCGACAGCCATATGTTCGAAACCTTGAAGGATCTCCTCAATTTTTATGGGTCCGGGAGCCGCACGATAGTGTGGGCGCACAATTCGCATGTGGGCGACTCTGCGGCGACGGAAATGTCGTTGCGCGGCGAATACAACATCGGCCATCTGTGCCGGCAGGAATTTGGCAAAGCGGCTTATTTGGTCGGTTTCGGGACGAATAGCGGAACGGTCGCGGCGGCCTCAAACTGGGACGAGCCGATGGAGATCAAAACCGTCCGGTCGTCCCTGCCAGGCAGTTATGAGCGCCAATGCCACCAAGCGGGCCACGCGCGCTTTATGCTGCCCTTGCGAAGCCAAACCGCTGCCGACCTCATCGAGGGCCTGATGAAGCCACAGCTCGAACGCGCTATCGGCGTGATCTACCGGCCCGAAACAGAACTTCAAAGCCATTATTTCCAGGCTGTTCTGCCTCGCCAGTTCGACGAATATATCTGGTTCGACGAATCCGAGGCGATAACACCGCTGAAGACTAAGGAGCTTGAGGGGCTTCCGGATACCTACCCGTTCGGACTCTAAGCCGCGTATCAAGGAAAGATTAGCCAGGCGATAAAGGGCACACCACCAGGCCACGTCGGGTTAGCCGCAGCGCATGGTGAGGCGTCACGGCTGGAATCATAGAACTACCTTCACTGTCTCAAAGTAGCTCTCCAAACACAAGAACCCTGGAAGAGTGCCAGAGACCACGCCGCCGACGAGCGGAACGGCTGACTCGAAGCGAATGTGAAACTCTGACCTCGCGTCGCGACCAAGCGTCCGGTATGCGCGCGTACTGTCAGCGGGACAAACTCCACACCAAAAGCTGACATGCCCACTGTAAGTGACAATCTGTGGCTGGATAACGCCAAGGCTGCGGTCATCGGAGGGTGGTGGGGCGAGATAGCCACTCAACTGAGTGCCGTCGGCGAGCCAGAAGCGAGCGGCGACAATTAGCATCCCTTCCGAGGGGTCGAGAGCGCCAGAGAAAGAATATGGCCGCACAGTCACCTCGTCTTGGCCAGGAGCGCCTCCCCATCGAGGGCAAACTCCCAGACTGGCGAAGTTGAGAGGTCGTCGAGCGTCAGCTCATAAACCTGTCTCCAGATCTCGCGAACACTTGGGGGCAGAGTTACTTTGTTTTTCACTTGATTCAGTGGATCAAAATATCAAATCAGAAGGCGCTCGCGAACCGCCGATATTGGCCGGGAGCCGTCTCACAATTGTAAGCTCGCAATCGACCCGTTGCTGTCGTTCATATTTCCCGAATGCAGTCATTCAGGAGTTAATTTTTCACGGGCAATTTGTGCTGCTGCAGCATTTCAAAGTGGGCTTCAAGTTCCAGCAAGGCATCCGCCAGTGATCGTGGTAACAGCTCGCGAGCTTTAGAAAAACGAGCTGATGTCTCGCCGAGGAATATGTTCTCGAGATAGGAGACGTAGACCGCATTCTTTATGTCACTGTCGCCATTCAAGAAAACATCTTGGACAAACTTAAATTGAGCGGTCAATTTATCCCAGTCCTCAGCCTCAACCGCTGCCCGTGAAGCGTGAGAGACCACGCCCATCTCAGGATGTAGCAAACCGATTTCAATGTCGGTTATCTCTCGAAAAATCTCAGGAAATTTCAAATTGAGAGCATCGAGAAACGCTTGACGATCAATTAGCGGAGGGGACATGCAAATAGCTCAAGAGGTTTTGGGAATGTCTGCAATGGGCCGAAAACAGCTAGTCAATTGTATTCCCGCCCGCAACCTGTTTATTTACCGTCGCCAATGATTTCGATCTGGACGGGCGCGAGACCCAGCGAATGAGACTGTGACTCGTTATCAGTGTGGTACCACCATTTCTCCACCCATGCACCGCCCCACTCATCAACTTCGTAGACCTCAAAACTCTCGCCTTCCATTGACCGAACCCGGGCAGCTTCATCATCAGGTAATCGGTTGAAAACGCTTTAATTGAACTTGAGCACCCGAACTCTCGTGCCGACTCCGACAATTGCACCGTTTCTATCTTTTGTGGTCAACATTTGTGTGCCGAGATTAATTTATAAGATCAAGCCGAGCGTCCGCTTCTGGCCGGGAGCCGTCTCACAATTGTAAGCTCGCATTCGACCCTTTGCGGTCTTTCGACTTCCTTGGAATCTGACGTCTATCATTAGATCTTTGCTTCACTGATGGGTTGGGCCGCTCGCGGCCTTGCCAGATGACGGATGTGTTCAATTGAAGGAGGACCGAGCCCAAACTGGACCACCACTGGAAAGGCTTGCTTTCGCAAGTGAGTACGAATGGAATGTTGATGAGCGGCGGCATAGGTCATTGTGAAGTCGTCCAACCATACGACTACAAACACCAGTCCGTGCTCTCCGATCGCATTTATTTGTTCCTTGCCATTCTCGATCGCATCGTCGTACTTCTTTAGCAAGGTGGGATGTAAGACGGCATACCTTGACGAGTCTCGATAGGCGATGACGTTGCGGTTCTGAAGTTCGTTAGCTGACGTATTTATCGTCTTAGTGTCGCAGAAATACCCGACGCCTTGGTGCTGATAGGCAATGTCGGGCTGCTTGGATTGATGTGAACCATTTTGCTCCCGCAGTACCTTCACATGCTGAAAGTGCTGACCAAGAAGCCAACAGTATGCGAAGGCATCGTTGAGTTGATCAAAGAAAGGCCCCTTCAATTGATGGGGGCGACTCTCATGAAAGTGGGCCACCGCCTTGCTCTTTAAGTTGCCCCAGGATTCTTCATCCAGCTTGGCGAACGCTCGCTCATATGCGGCGTAGAAGCGACGCTTTAATGAGCGCGTGGCCAATGACTGCTCTAGGCCAGCGAAGAAAGTGTCACTCTGGTGCGCGGTGCGAGTGGCCGACACGAGTTCTAGGACGCGGTGCATCTTTGGAGCGGCCAACGTTCGACGTTAGGGGCGCACAAAAGGCGCAGCCTATTGGACATCGCTTTGCTGGAAAGGGTAGGCGTCACGTTTGTTCTCTGGGTGGACGTGCAGCGGAAAGCTGTTCGCGCAGCGATTGCAAGTGGTTACGACAGAAGTCAAGCACAGGTACGCTGTGCCCCCGATAATCTACGCGATACTCTGGGAGGTGGACCTGTGGATTTTCCCACCAAGCGTTATCGCGCTCTACAAGCTTGGACTTTTGGATTTTCTTATAAGCGTCAACACTCGATGTAGGCACCTGTTGAGTTTCGGAAATCGGGACGTGCTTCAAATGCACGGTTGTGCTGCGCCATCCCCCTTGCTTGGTATTCCCGTGAACCTCGGGATGCTGCTTCTTGAACGCTTGGTAGGCATGGTTATCCCCGACCTGATGGTTCCATTGATCTAGTGCCGCGTAGAATGCCCCAAGTATGGCGCTAAACAGATACGCCGCCTCCGTTTCCTGTGTTCGCCCAGGACTCATGGAGTCATCACGCAGTTGCAGCGCGTCAAAAAGATCAAGAAAAAACGCTGCTTCAGCTAGCTTCTCTTCGTAGGACGGCTTCGACATATGACGCCTAAACCAATTTAGGGAACACCACTTCCGCATAATATTCTGCGTTGCGCCCCGAAGTGCCAGATATTGCACGGAAGTCGTTACTCACGTGACTCCAAGCCACAGCTAGGTATTTTTTGGAAATCAATCACAATCAATTCCGTTACCGTTTTGCTTGGTCTTGCTCTGATCGTGTAATGCACGTTAGGGCGTCAGATTGATCATTCTCACTTTGTCGTCGATTCATAGCGTAGGCCGTCACTTTTTCCCGATATTCCGCCCGCGCACAGTATTGTCGCGTGCATTCTCTTGCGCGCGCAGAGGGGCCAACACCGAAGGTTGCTTTTCCGCCGTCCAAGCAATGTGACAAGATGCTTGGTGAACTCATACCGAATTGCATTGGACGGGAGTTAGCCGCTGGCGCGGACTGATTATCAGCTCCATTGCATTCCGAGATGCAAACATGAAGGGCGCATATAGCCAAGCTTGCATACAGTGCTGTTCTCATAATTATTTTGTCCTGATGTAGCTCAATTTAGGGAGCACCACATCCTCTTAGCATTCCGCTTGCGCGTTAACATTCCGATACATTGCGAAAAATTCACATGCAACCAACATGTTCCAGCATTCAACTGTATTGCCCTGCGTTACATCAGAACCATGTTGTAGCGCAATAGAGCTTAGGCGATTCTACATCAGCGGCTTAAGTTTAACTTGCAACTTCGAGCGGCAGCAATTGGCCGACAGCAGTCATTTATGAAGTTTCAAGATTTGACCAAATCTGACGGCGACTAACAGATGAAGTCTGAGTCACTACACTTTAGCGCACGATTAAAACAAATCGTTAATCGACTTCGCTTCACCAGCGGTTTCTTTTGCGCGCGGTTTTGCTAGCTTTGCACTTCTCGGCGCGAGCGGTTCTGGCTTTGCCGTCATCAACTCCGGTGATAACGGTCTAAAAAACTGCGCCGCCGTTTCCGTTGAAGCGGCGAGCCAATTCAAGTAGTTCTCCGGTTCGATAATGACAGGCATTCGCTTTTCATCACCGGGCTTGTGGAAGTGGCTCATCACTGCATGTGCGTCTGCGTTGATCGTCAACATCGAAAACGATTCAAAATATGTCTCGTCTTTGCCGTGGCTTTCCCAAATACCGCCAATGGCAAACGGCGCGTGAGACGCCATTTCAATACGCCAGCGAACCGCTTTGCCGGATTCCCAATTCGGTTCATAAAACGCATCGGCGGGGATCAAGCAAAACTGCCGATTCCGCCACGCACCGCGAAACATAGGTTTGCTGCTAACGGTCTCTGTGCGCGAGTTATAAGCCATCCGCCCTAACTTGGAAACTTGGTCATCCTTCGCCCAAAATGGCACTAGTCCGAACCGTGCGCCTTTCCACTCCGCGTCACCACCATCCTCATCTGCACCGTGGTCAAGACGAATAATCGGCGCTACGTCGTTCGGGAATACTTCCGGCTTGAATTGAATCTTGGTCTCGCAAATGTCATCAAGCGCACCAGTGCGAAACGCTTCAACTGATGTGGGGCGGTAGTTTGTGCACATTTCCAACCTTTACACTATCGCTTCTAAAGTCCGAGCATCCGCATCATTTTTGCTTTTCCGCGTCATCACGGACTTCAAAAGCCGTGACTGATTTGAACATTATGATATATCAGATGCGAATCTTAAATATCTGGTAAGGGCCGCGTAGCCTCGGGTGAAGTTATATGCGGTTTTTATCCTACCGTGCTTGATGAAATAATATTTCTCGGAGTAAAAGCCGTTAGCGACCGCCGAGGATCGTTTCCTAGAAGGCGAGACGTTAATCACGAAAACCTACTGCAAGGTATGGTCAACCGTCGCTTCAGTCCGATTTCTGAACCATTCCAAAGCCAAGCATCCATCACGAAATTTCCCACTGAAGCATTCGGTTGTGCCGTTCTGCTAGAGCTCGCCGGGATCGATCAGCACAGACTCAAGTTGCTGATCTACGACCCATTTCAGCAATGCCAGACTAACGAATTTCGAGCCATAGTCGCTGCGCAGATAGCGGGGTGCACCGCGAACGCTGATCAGTTTTTGACAGTACCTCAGTGATCTCTGCCGAACGAATCGAGCCTGCCCCATCAATGGCCAGTGACTCCTGTGTGAATACGTCCACCACCGTTGGGCATTTCAACTGCTGTCCGTTGGCACAGGCATGCGCCAGACCAAAAAAGGTATACGGTGGTACTGACCGTATCGTCGACTACATGTACTTCCGCAACGGTCTTAGTGCGATCAAGGACGCCTGCATAGATAACTCGGCGCAAAATATTAACGGCAATCAAGAGGATTTATTGGATAAATGTGCCATATTATCTCGGAGGAAAAAGCTGCTCATATCAATAAACCGGAGGTATGAAGAATGAAAAAATTAAATCTGATATTGGTTATAGCCATCTCGGCGGCGACGTTGGTGGCATGCGGTGAAGGAAGCATTGGAACTGCGACGAAGCAAACTGGAGCACTCCTGGGAACGCTCCCGGTACCAAATATTGCGGAGGGCATAAAGTTTACCTATGACGGCGGCCAAGTCGCGGATGGCAAATTTTATTTAACGGATCGCAACAATAAGGGTGTCGATGTTTACGATACCGCGACTCTTCTATTTATTGGAACAGCACAAGGTACCGGCGCATTAGCGTTTACAGGCCAAGCCTTCAATCCGGATGGCAGCGCAAACAATGACCAGACCGGCCCGAACAGTCTGCAAAAAATTCCTGGCACGAATAAACTTTATGTCACCGATGTCAACTCGGTCAAAGTGGTTGATACCAATTCGCTTCAGGTTGTTAAGGTCATTCCGATCCCCGGTCCGACTGGCCTGACCGGCAATCGCACGGACGGAAGCTGTCTTGATGCTGAACATCATATTTTCATGGGGATGAATTCAACCGATAGCTTCATCACGTTTATCAATACAGATACCGATACGATCATTGCGCGTTATGACTATGACCAAGCAATCAATCCACAGGGACTCGAGGTATGCGCTTACGTTCCATCACTTCAGAAATTTTTTGTCAATAATGATGGCAACGACATTAACCTGAATGGTCAACTGGATTCGTTCTCACTTGCGTCGGTGCAGGCAGCGAAACCTGTTCTGGACACGCCTATTCCATTGGCGGATTGCAATCCTAACGGCCTCGCAGTCGGCCCAAATAACGAAGCAGTCATCGCCTGCGATACAAGCGGACAGGGTGTGGCGGGTGAAGGCAAGCCACTGATCACAATGATTGCCGACCTCGCCAACAGAAAAGTCGCTTATACGATTCCATTCGGTGGCTCCGACCTTGCTAGTTATGACCCGGTAACTAAGCGATATTTCCTTGGATCGCGTAACTGGCAAGCAGGCGGCAAAGTAGTGATGTCATTGCCAAAAAATCCATCGCTGGGCATCATCGACGCGGTAACACATAAGGCACTTACACCCGTTCCTGCTGGAAAAGGCGCGCACACCGCAGTCGTCGACTCATCAAAAGGCTATGTGTTCGTTCCCTTTACCCCAACGTCCGGCAGTACGGATTTTGCTAACGGTGGTATTGCTGTCTATAGCACGAACTGATCGCCAGTCGATCGCTGCGTAAACGGCATTAATGTAAAAGGCCCGCATTCATGTGGGCCTTTTT
>ENA-OFDM01000254-OFDM01000254.1-metagenomes-genome-assembly--contig:-NODE-254-length-23441-cov-4.454203_pt1 | contig 23441 bp, 17 predicted proteins | sample MGYA00153385_OFDM01 | MGnify analysis MGYA00153385
CAAGATCAGCGCGCTCTGTGTCCGATTGCGAACTAACGGATACATATTCACCGGCGGCCATCGACATTGCGCCCGCAACCAAGCCCGCAATACCGGCCACCACGATGCCGCCATGGGTAGCGTTGGCGGTTGCAACGCCGACGATCAAGCTGGCGGTGGCAAGCACACCGTCATTTGCGCCCAGCACAGCCGCCCGAAGCCAGCCGATGTTATGGGTGCGATGCTGCTCGCGCATATTACTTGGACGCATATCAATTTACGATCAAAAAAACGGAAACAAGGCGGAATTACTTTCATCGCGCATGTTTACCCGGAACGCCGTTTCAGTTCAGCGATTTCTTCCAACAAATCGACCAACAATGCGGCGAGCTCAGGATTCGCATCAAAGTCGCGCTCAAACGCAACCAGCTTGCGGGCGCGAATCAGCTGACGACTGGCAAATCTCCAATTGGGCCAGCGATCTGTGTCTTGCACGGCGAACGCCACATTGCACTCTATCAGAGTGCATTGTAAAAAGCCGTCCTCTACATGCTGCTGAATCCAGTTGCGCTCGACGCAACACGCCCGCGCCAACTCATCGATAGTAAGCGCGACGTCGTCAACGAGCACGCCCGTTATCGGGTTAAATGGGGTCATATTATCTTCCGTTCATTTGGCGCGCGTTCAAGATTGGGAATTTACGTCGCGCGGGCTGAAATTCCTCGGGTTAAAATCTAATTCACGTGCCATCGTTTCGTATAATTTGCGCGCTTTATCAGTATCAGCGGGCGGCAATACTACCGTGAGCTCCAGATACAAATCACCCGGCGACTCGCTCGGAATACCGCGCGCTTTCAGCCGTAGCTTGCGGCCCGTTTGGGAATTCGGCGGGACTTTCACCTGTACCTCGCCGGAAGGCGTGGGCACCTCAATGGTCGCGCCCAGCATCGCTTCCCACGGCGTGATCGAGACGGTTTGGGTTACATCACGACCATCAACGTGGTAGCGCAGATCTGCGCTAAATTGAATTTCCAGGAAGAGATCGCCGGCCGGTCCGCCGCTGTAGCCCGCGCTGCCCTGCCCGGCGAGCCGAATATGCTGCCCTGCCGCAACGCCTTTGGGTATTTTTACATTCAGCGTGCGTTCTTCGTTGACCACACGACCCGCCTCATCGAGCTTGGCCGCGCGCAGCGTGATCGCGCGGCTGCTGCCGGTATACGCATCAGCCAGACTAATCGCCACTTTGGCATGATGATCCTCGCCCTGCATTGGCTGTGAGCCGGCACTTCGTCTACTGCCACCGGCGCGGGAAGAGTTGCCAAAAATACTCGAGAAAAAGTCACTGAAGTCTTCTGGGCCGCGATTACTATTTCTGCCAGCGTTGCCCCCGCTACCTGAAAACTCGTAACCGGCGTCCCAGCCCGGTGGCGGATTGAAGTTTTGACCCGCCTGATGACCGCTGCTCAAGCCGTCATAAGCGGCTCGCTTTTCAACATCAGAGAGGACTTCGCGCGCTTCGTTAATCTCCTTCATGCGCGCTTCAGCGTCTTTTTCTTTACTCACATCAGGATGATATTTGCGCGCCAGTTTGCGATACGCTTTTTTAATTTCGGCGTCATCGGCAGTTTTGGCTACGTCGAGTATTGTGTAGTAATCCTTGAATTCCATTCTGCTCCACGGGGTTATTAACCTGATAGCAGGTCGGCTGCTGGGTAATTGTTAAGGATAGTCCGTCGCCGTTATTTCGCCTTGCGAAATATCAAACCCGCTTTGCGAAAGATCAAGCCCGGGGAAATTTTTCGACCGGGCTTTTCTGTGTGCCTAGTTAACGCTTTTTGCTAAATAAAGTTTTTTACCCGCGAGGCTGCAAACTCAAGCGGCTACAATAACGACCACACCAGAGAAGTACGCGCGGCCATATTAATCACACCACTGGCCAAATTTCTGGCGGGCGCAGGCAGCGCCAATGGGGCCAGAAGCATCTTCGCAGCAGCATCGAGCGGATAGTGATGACGCAATCTGGCGGTGACCAATTTATGCATCTCGACCGCATTCGGAAGAACCGGCTGACCGCTGACCTGGGTGCCCGTGTGGCCATCACGAATGTGACTCAACGCGCAAATGGTATCGCTGTCGCGAATTTCCCGGACGCGGGCAAGCAGAATCTTGGCGATGGCCCAACGGCTGGTGCCACTATCGGCGTTATAGCGACGGAAAAAATTATAGAAATATTTGTAATGTCGCACCTCATCGCGCTGAATGTGGTCAGCCACCTGGCGAAGCGCAGGATCTTGGGTCGCATCACGGATAGCGCGATAAAGGGTTGAGGTTCCCGTTTCTATCACGCAGCGTGAGGCGAGTTCGAGCGTGTGCGTAGGCCCCAACACTTCGATACTGCACAGCTTTGAATAATCGACCAGAAACGCTTTAAATGCAGCCTCCCAATCGAATTCTGGCCATGCTGCTTCTACGTAAGCCCGCAATGCCCTGCCATGTTGGAGCTCTTCAGATTCCCAATGCGATGCCAGCCAACCCGAAATCTCCTCGTCGTCGCCAAAGTATTCAACCAGGTTTACCGTATAAATATCAGACGCAGACTCAATGAACGAAGAGGCCGCAGCAAGCCACAGCATGACGGGGTCTTCAACTGATATTCGAGTGTTGGCGGCAGAAAAATCAATGTCCTCGATGCGCCAGTGCGCAGATCCAGCGACTGAATTACCCACCTTCATTGGTACATCGTCCATGGCTACTTTCTTGTTTGTTGTTCGCGAACACTACCTGCGACGGATCTGTAATGGGATTGGGATGTGAATATATCGATCCCTCCGCAACGAATTTTTATAATATTTTCATTTACAAACTCTAATCCCAGCGCGGCTTTCGGGCCATTTAACGGCCATTTAGTTCGCCAAATGGCGATGTTTAATCTAGTGGGTCGCAGCGTCTGACTGAACGACACACAAAACTCAGCGGTCGCCGGTCACATTATGAATGTGTAATACCTTCATTACTAAACAGTGACTGCACGGCAACGATACAGTTCCCGGATGAGGTGCCGATCAACATTTAAATACGGTAATCTAGCGCTGAGCAGCGTTATGCTATCGGGTAATATATTCCAACATTATCAGTTAGTTAGAAATTTTTTTCATCACGCCTCGACATAACTAAGACGTTTATTCCAATTTTCCTGAAAGACTGATTTGTCAGTGACAATTATTATTTGTGAGCGGTATCCCGCAAGCTTCTGGCATGCGCTGAAGCTGAAAGCAACGCATGGCCAATACTTTGCCTCGCAAGCAGGAGCGAAGCATTGTGTGTTCGCTTATGTTAAAGGTCTTTACGCCGCGAAGGAGGTTTCCTTGAGAGACAACACGAGGAGAATGCAGTCAAGCTTGGACCATCAATCGCGGATTGAATTTGAACATGAATTTATTGATAAAACAAAAGCGCCAAACGAAGAAACAACCGACCAAAATCACCAATCCGCTTGGTTGATGAAAAGACCGGCTGTACTCCACAACGAAAAGTTGATAAGGTCCGAACGAAAAGCACGCAACGATTGAAACCAGTGGGCCCGCGAAACCAAAAAAAGCGCAGAAACATGCGGTTGCGATTGCACTCAATATCGCCGACGATGCGCGCAAAAAGTTGACGAAATCGAAAGCAAAGGGTCGCACAACAGCGGCGGCTAAACAGGGCGGTTGAAATCCTCATTCGGTACACGTAGGAATTTACCTGCATCGCGCCACGCCTCACGCTTGCATCGAAAGTGGAGGGTCATCGATAGCATCGAATGATAACTTAACCGTATCTGATCTTACGGGGGAACATAGTTGAAAAAGTTGAAAGAAAATTATCGACTCGGTTTAAGCCTCGGCGAATTTACACGCGCGATCGGTGGCACGGCAGTGCTGAGTGTGTTGTTCGCCACTCTGCTTATTTCATGCGCCTCACTGCCCGAGCTTCGGCCACTGCAACCTACTGTGGCGGTGGATTCGGCATCGGCCGGAAAATCGGTAGCCACGTCAGCCACGTCAACTATTCAGCTCAAAAGTGCCGCAGGGACTTTGACGGCAAAGCAAAGCCAGCTGGTATTAGATCGACTTGATCGGGGTGCACCCGACACCGGCATTTTTGAACGCCATCTTGCATTAGAGAACGCCTTGTCAAGCGAGCCACTCACGACCGGCAATAAAGTTGCGCTGTTCCAGGATGGTCGCTCGACTTACGCCGCCATGGACAAAGCCATTTTAGCGGCGAAGGATCATATCAATGTCGAAACTTACATCATCGAGGATGACGAAATCGGCCAGGCGTTTATCAAGTCGCTTATCGACAAGCAGAGCGCAGGGGTGCAGGTAAATTTGATTTACGATAGCGTTGGCTCCATCGGCACACCGCGCACCTTCTTTGAGGGCCTGACGGCGGCAGGGGCGAGCGTGCTGGAATTTAATCCGGTCAATCCGCTCACCGCAAAAAAAGGCTGGGAAATTAATCAGCGCGATCATCGCAAGCTGCTCATCATCGACGGCAAGACGGTGTTTTTGGGCGGCGTGAATATCAGTTCGGTTTATTCAAGCGGATCATTTGGGCGGCATCGTGCGGTAACGCCGGATATGAAGACGGTTGAGAAGCGGGTTCCGTGGCGCGATACGCATGTGCAGATTGATGGCCCGGTCGTGGCGAGTTTCCAACGCCTGTTTTTATCCACGTGGGCCAAGCAAAAGGGTGAGCCGCTGAAACCGAGGGTTTACTTTCCCGTGCTCAAAGCAGAGGGCAAGGAAGTGATCCGCGCGATCGGCTCATCCTCCGACGATGGCCCATTGCGCCGAACCGCGCCCCGCGGCATTGCTGTGACCGCCGACACCGGCGCTGCAGTTGGACCTGACACACCGGCTGATAAAGCGGCTGCGCCGATCTACACGACGTTGTTGTCTGCCATCGCCAGCGCAGAAACCTCGATTTTTTTAACCAATGCGTATTTTGTCCCGGACCTGCAATTGATAGAGGCGCTAAAGCTTGCGGTGAAGCGCGGCGTAAATGTAAAGATCATATTACCCGGGCACACCGACTCGGGCCTGGTGTTTCATGCGGGCCGATCGTATTACCAAAGCATGTTGGAGGGCGGCATTGAAATCTATGAACGAAGCGATAAGTTGCTGCATTCAAAGACGGTGTTGATTGATGGCGTCTGGTCGAGTGTGGGTTCCAGCAATCTCGATTGGCGCAGCTTTCTGCATAACGATGAAGTAGTGGCTATTGTCCTTGGCACCGCATTTGGCACCCAGATGTTGAAGATGTTTGAGCAAGACTTGGCGGCATCACAACAGGTGACGTTGGAGCAATGGGAATCGCGGCCGCTGTTATTGCGGGTTAAAGAAAGCGCGGCGCGTTTATGGGCTTACTGGCTATGACAGTGAAAGTGAAAGTGAAAGTGAAAGTGCAAGTGATGAATATTTCTAAAGTTAACGTTGTAGCGGGTGTGCTCGCGTTTGCAATCGCGGTTTTTTTTGGCGGTGAAAGCTCGGCGGCATCGGTTCGTGCAGAAGAGGGTGCCACGTCGCCAGCTGCGCTGCTACAACTCAGAGAATCATTACGCGGTCGCATGGCGAATAGCCCGTTCAAAATTCCGCTGATTATTGAATCGGTACAGTCTTCCGACAATGTCGAGGGCGATGTGTACGCAGAAATTAAGCATCCGTTTGCAACCGTCAGCTCAGCGCTTGCTGTGCCGCAAGTGTGGTGTGATATTTTGGTTCTGCATTTAAATACGAAGTCATGCACGCTGCAACCGGACGCCACCAACCCCATTGGCGCACCGACGCTGTTGATGATGGTTGGCAAAAAAGTCGAGCAGCCCGCGAAAGACGCTTATCCAATCGCGTTGTTATGGAGAGAAAGCAGTCGCAAAGCGGATTTTTTACAGATCAATTTGTCAGCGGATTCTGGCCCACTTGGCACTCGCAATTACCGCATTGTGATGGAGGCGGTGCCGACCGAAAACGGCCAGACCTTCATCCATCTATCGTATTCCTATGGCTTTGGCACCACGGCAAAATTTTTGATGAAGGCATATTTAAATACTGTGGCGCGCGACAAGGTTGGCTTTACGGTTACCGGCAAACAGTCCAACGGCGAGCCAATTTATGTTGAGGGGTTGCTGGGCCTGGTTGAGCGCAACACGATGCGCTACCACTTGGCCGTGGAGGCCTACCTTGGCGCATTGCGCGTGCCAAAAGCGATGCAGTTTGAAAAGCGGATTAGTGACTGGTTTAACGCTGCTGAGCGCTACCCACGGCAACTACATGAAGTCGAGCGCAGCCAGTATTTGTTCATGAAACGACTTGAATCCAGCAAGCAGGCCGCGCCAATCTAGCGTTGGATTTAAAGCTCTGGCTTTTTGCGAAGTCTCCTGATTAAAAGTCATACTTTGGTGGACTTGAAACAGGAGTTGGTTTGAAATGGCTCATGATTTTCCTTGAACAACAAATCAACCCTAAACCGCGGCACCGGATTTCTGTTCAGGTGCTTGACCGTAGTAAGGCGACACCTGAATAACGCAAGCCGCGATCAGCGCCCACATAAACAATGCGTTAGCGCCATAAACGGCATGCCGATACGTGATTTTTCCGACATTTCCGAAAGCCACAACATGTCTTTTTGTGCTTCGTTAATCGCGCCATTCGGGATGCCGGCAGGAATCAAACGTAAATTAAATTGTGCGGCCAGGGTACCGATGGTGGAGGATGCATCCACACCAAATTGCTGGAGGATGCGCTCAAATTTGCTCGGCTCAGGCTCGATATAGGCTACGCGCACATCTTCTGGCAATTTCGCTTTGGCGGCAGCGGATTTAATCGCGTCGTTGAAGCTGCCAGTGCGATCAATCAACCCGCGCTCTTTGGCTTGCGCGCCGGTCCAGACGCGGCCTTGCGCCACGGCATCAATTTTCTCCGGCGTGGTTTTACGGGCTGTCGCGGCCTTGGTGGTGAATTCGTTGTATATATTGCTGATTGAGCCTTGAATCAGTTGCTCAAAGCGCGGATCGAGCGCGCGTCGTGGATCGTAACCGCCACCCAACCAAGTCGTGGTGTAGCCGCCCGTGTTTACGGATAATTTTTCAAGCGCTTTTTCGGCTGTCGGTAAAATCGCGAATACGCCAATGGAGCCGGTGATGGTGGTGACATCCGCAATTACTTCGTCTGCCGCCATCGAAATCCAGTAGCCACCGGATGCCGCAACGTTGCCCATCGACACCACCACGGGCTTGCCTGCCGTGCGGGTTAGTTCCAATTCGTGGCGAATGAGTTCGGAGCCAAAGGCGCTGCCGCCGGGCGAATTCACCCGCAGCACAATCGCCTTGATTTTGTCGTCATCGCGGGCACGACGAATCAGCTCTGCGGTAGAGCGGCCACCAATGGCACCTGCAGGTGCTGCACCATCCGTGATTTCGCCCTCAGCCACCACCACACCAATGGCATCGCCCATGCCAAATGCCACTTTGGGTTTAACGCTGTCTAGGTACGCACCAAACGAGACCTGCCGAAATGTTTTTTGATCCGCATGCTCGTCGTCTTTAGCACCGCGCTCAATCATCATCTGACGCATTTCATCGCGTGTTTTCAGGCTGTCGACCCACTTGTTTTGCAGCGCAAGCTTGGCCGCATTGTTGCCCGCGGCGGTGAATAGCTCAGGCAATTCGTTGATGGTTTTTGCGATGCTGCCCGCCGGCAATTTGCGCGCCGTTTCCACACCATCGGTATAGGTTTTCCACAAGGCGTCGTATAAAAACGCATCGGATTCCATAGTCGCTTTTGAAGGCGCATTCGCAAAATAGGGCTCACCAAAATTTTTGTAGGTGCCTACGCGGATGACGTGCGCCGTGACGCCAATTTTATCCAGCGCATCGCGATAGTAATTTCGGTAGCGGCCAAAACCATCGATGTAGACCATTCCCATCGGGTGCAACATCACTTCGCTGGCATGTGCGGCCAAATAATATTGCTTTTGATCGAAATTGGAGCCCCATGCCACAACTTGTTTGCCGCTGGCCTTGAAGCGCTCCAGCGCGGCAGCCACCTCCCGCAGATTGGCGAGGCCGGTATTAGAAAAATCATCCAGAATCAGCAATACGCGGTCAATTCGCTTATCTTTTGCGGCGGCATCCAGCACCATCAACACATCGCGCAATTGCGTTTGCGCGCCACCATCATTACCCGCGGCCTGCGCGGTAATCCGGTCACGCACACTGCCCGATTGTTGCTCCACCACCGGTCCGCTCAGGTTCAATACCAGCGCCGTTTTATCCTGCAGCTTCAGCTTGTCGCTGCTCAATAAGGCAATGATTAGAACGATAATGATGAACAGGAAAATCAGGTTAAAAAGGGCTCTCCGGGAAGCATCGAGAAACGACCAGAAGCCGCTGATGATCCGATAAAGCGTCGAGGGACGTTTGTCTGGGGCCTGGGTGGGAGGAAGGGATGACATGAAATACTCCAGATATTGAATATGAGGCTATTTGCAACGCCGAGTGGTGTGGCTCTATGTTAACTTAGACACTAGAAAACGGGCGAAAATTGCGACGAACCGGGCAATTCAGGTCATAAACCCGGCCAAAGTCAAGTCTACGCGACGACCTCGGCTTCGTTCGCGGCATCAAGCTCGTCGGCTGATTCCAATAATGAGCCCACCGCGCGCTCGAACAGCGGTGTCGCTTCAAGGAATCGTGCACGACCGACGCGCAGCAGCCAGCGGAATAATTTCACGCTGATAATGGACGGCTTTGACATATCAACCAGGGTCAAGACAACGCTTGCTTCGTTTGGGCTCACCCAGTTTAATTTTGCGAGACTCGGTCGACCATAGAGATTGATTTCAATGGATATGCCACTCTTGAGGCGTGCAATAACGTCGGATATGTCGCCAGGCGACTCATTGGATACTGCGTTGACTGCTCCATTGGCCTCAGACTCATAGATGCTTGAGTCAAGATAAGCGTCGTTTGCCGCCGGGTCTGCCGATAAACCAATCTGGCTTATTGATGCGACGTCGGCAACCGTTTTGATCGGATTAAAGTTGGTATCAAACAGGTCATCAATAACATTAATGTCGACTTTTAATTCGCGAATGGCATCTGCCAGCAACGCTGCGCTGAACTCGGGCACCTTTGCTGTTTCATCAGCCGCGGCATCGTCGGTGGGTGTGCGCACATCAAATTCGGTGTTATCGATGAATGCCGTAAAACGGTCTCGAATGAATGACAGCGGCGGCACGGTGCCGATCAAATTGATTGCTCTCAGTGCGCGGGTATGGCTGTCAATCAACCAGCCCAGAAAATCCTGCTGTTGTTGAATATCCCATTCAAGCATTGTCATGCCCTCACGCATCGTGGACAAAATGCCCGGCAACATGCTCAACAGATGTTTACGATCGACCTCGACAACTTTGGGCGCAATGCTCCAAATGAGGTCGGGCACCATCGACCGAAAATGTTTTGAATCCGCTACATCCGAGCGACCCGCACGCTCCACCACGTGCGCCCATGTGTGAACGATAAAATGCTGTAGTTTTGGATCGATTTTCAGGATCGATAAACCGTCGGCAATCATCGCGGTGATGCGCGCAAATTGCAGCGTGCGACTTTCGACACTCTCCATCGCCAGTACCGCACGCTCGACATCCTTGTCAGATGTGCGTAATTCACGCGCCACAAACTGGTCAAATTCATCCAGCATTTGCGCAAATATTTCGACCCGCTCTTCGGTATCAGCAAGCAGCGCTTCAACAATTCGACAAATCTCGGCGGTCAGATGTTTAGCACTTGGGTCAACCTGCCGCAAGCTGAGCGAGATGGAACCAATCCGGTTCACCAGCATCCGTGCGGGATGGCCTTTGTGGGTAAAGAAGGTGGGATCACGCAGCGCGGTTTTGAGCACCAGAAATTGCAATCGCCCCAGTTGCGCACGGACTTCGGCAGGCACTTCGGGATCGCGCAAAATAAATTCAAACAGCATCGCGACGATATCAATCGTCATCCGCTCCTGAACTGCGTCGGTGAGCTCGCTTAGCTGGGGACGCTGCTCCATGATGAGATTGCGGATGCTGCCGTCTTCAAGAAACATCTGCTCCACCGCAGGCGTCTCATCACGCATCATGCTGTGTACTGAACGGTTTAAACGCGCGCTGGCAATCGCCGTGGCCGGCCCATCAAATTCGGCCGTATCTTCGCGAGGCGGCGCGACACTATCGATACCGGTTAAAAATGCGCGGCGCAAAACACCGCCTGCCCTCTCGCCCGTCGATAACCACGCGGGTGCTGTTGAAGCCTGCGAGCCTGACTGATTCTGGCCGCTCATTAGCGGGTCCGCGTTGCCCTCCCCGCCAAAATCAGCCATTCCACCCGTGCCACCTATTCCATTCATTCCACCCATCTCGGGCCCGGTCAAACCACTTGGGTTTGCGGTCGTGCCGAATCCGCTAGCGGGCCCGCGACCGAAGCCGCTGGCTGGCCCACCCGCGACGCTGGATTCACCCGCGGCACCCATTCCGCCTTCGGTATGTGTGCCGCGAACCCACCCAATCAGGCGATCAATACGTCGTTGCGACTGAACTTGCTGCGCCTGGGCCTTTTGCGCTGCCAGTGCGCTTGCATAAGCCTGTACCTGCGCCTGAGCCTGGGCCTCAATAGCGGCCTGCGCCTGGGACAAAGCGTCCTGCGACCCGCGTCTGGATTGGCGTCCACCCATGGTCGGCTCAACCCGCCCGCCGGGTTGCACGCGTTCATCCCTCAGTTGACCGCTGCTACTGTCAGGCCCAGTTGTATCCGCGCCAGCATTGGTGGTCGGCCCATGTTCGGCGCTCTTGCGAATTTTGAGCTGCAGTTGGGCAGCAATTCCGTGATGCGAAAGCAGCTCGTTGAGACCGCTATAGATGTCGCTAATGCGATGAATCAAGCTTTCACATAACTGATCAGTCAGCGCCAGCGTAACGTCCGCCTGGACCTCGAGCATTTCGGCAGATTTACCAATACTGCGCGACATTACATACGGGCGAAACGGATTTTCACGCTCCTTGATATTTTCTTGCTCGAACAGTAACGCCATACGAATATTAAGATCGCGTAATTCCTCATCGGCTTCGTCGCGGAATAGCTGCGTAATGCTGTCTATGCGCAATTCATCTTCAAACGCCGACACGTCCACCAGACTAAGCGTGGCGGCTTTGGGCTTCGCGTTGCCCGACTGACGGAATGTGCTGTAGGCGGTTTGAAATCCGCGATTGAGCAATTGCTCGAGATTGCGTACCGCCAATGCCTTCAGCTGCGCATTGCGCGTGGTTAGCACCGAGCGCGCCTCAAGAAATCGGCGCTCGTCTGCTGACGACTTGGCTTGATCGGCTCTGGTGTAGAACGCAGTCACGCTACGATCAATCGCGGGCTGGAGTGATTCCGTGAAAGAGCGCAGAAAATGTTCGCGTGTCACGGCTAATAAATCATTGCGATCCATAACACCCTTATTGATGCGCTTCGTGACGATTTTGTCAGCACGCAAGCTGCCAAGATTGGCTTATAAAACTATTTTTATCAATTATAGCGACGGTTGCAACAAACTGCTGCGTTTTCACACTTTCTCGCGCGCTTACAGTCGCTCTCTCTCGCACTTCGCAACACTTTCTCGCACTTGATAGCAAACCGCTTGCCGCCCCCACACATCCATTAGTTGGCTTTAAAATTATCGGTCGCAATAACTTTTTTGGAGCCAAACATGCTGCAAGGATTACGCACCGTGATCTATCACGTGAACGATCTGGCCGCTGCCACCGCTTTTTACACGAATGTCGTCGGCGCGCCACCTTACTTCAACGAGCCGTTTTATGTGGGCTTTAAGGTCGGCGGATATGAACTGGGTCTGCTGCCGGACGTAGCTGGTGTTGCCACCTATTGGGGAACAAGCGACATTGTTGCCGAGCATTCGCGCCTGCTGGCAACCGGCGCGCGCGCCAATGATGCGATCACGGATGTCGGCGAAGGCATCAAGACCGCGACAGTCATCGACCCGTTTGGCAATGTCATCGGCATTATCGAAAATCCGCATTTTTGAAGGACAGTACGGCTTAATTATGTGGTCAGCCGTTATGGTTAAGAAGCTGAACTTCAATATAAACGTCGTTCTCCAAGGCATTTGTCGCCAAGGTGTCCGCTCCCAATGGAGCTTTGCTTTCTGCTCGGCTTATATCTTCAATACTAGCTTGCCAAAATTTTCTCCTCTAAAGAGCTTCATCAGCGATTCGGGAAAAGTGTCGATACCCTCAACCACATGCTCTTTCGAGACCATTTTTTTTGCCGCCAGCCAGCCGCCTATTTCTATCGCGGCTTCTTTGTATCTCGGCGCGTAATCGAAAACAACAATGCCTTCCATACGCGCACGATTCACCAAGAGCGATAGATAATTTGCCGGGCCTTTCACGGCCCCGGTATTATTGTATTGAGAAATCGCGCCACAGATGACGATGCGCGCATGCAGATTGATACGCGTTAACACTGCATCGAGTATATCTCCGCCGACATTATCGAAATAAATATCAACACCCCCTGGGCAATTTACCTTTAATGCTTTTTTGACGTCGTCGGCTTTGTAGTCGATGCAGGCGTCGAAACCTAGCGTATTCACAACGTAGTCGCACTTATCTTTGCCGCCAGCGATGCCTACCGTCCGGCAACCTTTTATTTTTGCGATCTGCCCAACGGTTGAACCTACCGCACCTGCGGCACCCGATACAACCAGCGTCTCGCCTGGCTTGGGTTGACCCACATCCATCAAACCCCAATAGGCGGTCATGCCAGGCATGCCCAAGACATTTAAATAGGTGGTCAACGGCGCAAGTGCGGAGTCAATCTTTGCAAAGCCTTTGCCGTCCGTGACGCAATAAGTCTGCACGTTAACCATTCCCGAAACATAATCGCCCGCCGCGAATTTTGGATGCTTCGATTCTATGACTTGTCCTACACCACCAGCGCGCATTACATCATTGAGCGCGACGGGTGCTATGTACGATTTTGCGTCATTCATCCAGCCGCGCATGGCCGGATCCAGCGACAGATACTCTACTTTTACGAGCATTTCTCCGTCTTGAATCAACGGAAGTACCTCATCGGTGAACGTAAAGTCACTACGCTTGGGCTCGCCTACCGGGCGAGTGACAAGACGAACGGCATGATTTGTAATGGTACTTTTTGATGCTTGCATGGGAATCTCCGCGATACCTGGTTAATATTATTCGGTTGATTCTATAAAAGTTTTTGGTCACGGACAGCCTGTCGGGCACAGCATAAGCCCGCTTGACCCTATGTGACGGGTGAAGGAATAGGCAACCGATTTTTATGAAGCCGGCGCTAATTAAGCGGACGTCGCGTCGCCTTAAAAACAAACCGACTGCACGGAGACCGTGCAGTCGGTTAGCTGATTACTGCATAAAGCGAAAACCGCTTGAAACGGTGCGGCTTACTTCAAATGTGCGGAAACCAGTTTTGTCATTTCGAACATTGAAACAACTTTTTTACCGCCAAACACTGCTTTAAGCTTCTCGTCCGCGTTGATCATGCGCTTGTTAACGGGGTCTTGAAGTTTGTTCTTTTTGATGTATTCCCAAAGCTTCTTGGTCACTTCTGTACGTGGCATTGGCGATGTGCCGATCACCGCGCCCAGCATAGCGCTAACATTCATAGGCTTCATGAATGCGGCGTTAGGGGTGCGCTTTACCGCTGGCTTTTTTGCCGCTGCCGGCTTTTTAGCTGCAGGTGCTTTTGCAGCGGGTTTTTTTGCAGCCGATACTTTAGCCGCGGGTGCTTTCGCAGCGGGTTTTTTTGCAACGGGTTTCGTGGCCGCGGCGGGCTTCTTAGCGGCGGGTTTCTTTGCAGCAGGTTTCTTTGCAGCCATGTAAATCCTCCAGTCTATTGTCGAAGTGTTCCTAGGAACATGCGGCGGTGCGCTGATGTGTCATAGTGCATTTCCGTCTCACGGGGCCAAATATAACGCATTATTTGCAAATGCGCGCAAGTGTCTGCGGTATTGGTGCAATGGCTGAAAATACATATTTTCCCGTCATTGGTTCATCACGCTTGTTTTAAATCGTCTGCTGACGAAACTTAGGCTAAAAAATTCGTCTCTAAAAACAGAAAAAATCTCGCGACAGCCCTTTAGCAAAACCGACTCCTGTTTCGAATTTTTAATTTGCAATACACGACTTGCAACAATCAAACAATCCAATTTATTTTCCATGAACGCCTCCAGCACCGACAGTTTTCTGCAGCAGTTGCGCGGCCACAAGGCCATTAACGCATCGGAAGAAATGTATCGACTCGATACCATATCATTTGTCGAGCACCACCGCCGCGGATGGTGGCAACGCAGCAACCTTGTTGGACATGTCACCGCCGCGGCATGGCTCGTTAACGCCCAACACACGCAAGCATTGCTGCTGCACCACGCGAAACTTGATCGCTGGCTTCAGCCGGGTGGACACATTGACGATACCGATGGCAGCCCCGCTGATGGCGCGTTACGCGAGGCGATGGAGGAGACTCGCCTGCCTGCACTGTCGCTGGCAGACTTGAACTTGTTTGATGTCGATGTTCACACCATCCCGCAGCGCCTTGATGAGGCCGCGCACCTGCACTATGATGCGCGCTATCTGGTCGTGACAAAAAATAGCAACGTGACGCTGGGCAACGAATCGTTGGGCTTTCGATGGATCGCGCTGGATGAGATTGCGAATTCAAACATTGATGAAAGCATTATGCGGCTCGCAAAAAAAACACTTTTACTGGAACGAAACAAATGAATATTGCCGACCTTCGCAAAGATTACAAAGTTGCTTCACTTGCCAAAAGTGATGTCGCCGCTTCACCATTCGATCAATTTGAGAAATGGTTGAATGAGGCGCTGACTGCCCAGATACCTGAGGCCAACGCCATGACACTCGCGACCGTGGGTGCCGACCGGCGGCCGTCAACACGCATCGTACTCATCAAGGGATTTGATCAACGCGGCCCGGTTTGGTTTACCAACTATCAAAGCCGAAAGGGACGCGAGCTGGCTGGAAACAAATTCGCGGCGCTGCAATTTCACTGGGTGGAACTGGAGCGTGTGGTGCGCATTGAGGGCCTAGTCGAAAAAATCAGCGATGAAGATAGCGATGCCTATTTCGATTCGCGACCGCTCGAATCACGAATCGGCGCTTGGGCGTCTCCGCAAAGCGAAGTCATTTCGTCACGAGCGGTGTTGGTGGGACGCGCCGCGGAATATGCTGCAAAATTCATGTTCAAACCGACCCGCCCACCGCATTGGGGCGGATACCGCTTGGTGCCCGACAAGTTCGAATTTTGGCAGGGCCGCTCAAGCCGTCTGCACGACCGAATCGTTTATAGCATCAACATTCACGACGTCGGGGGGTCAGAGAATTTGGACACTCGCTGGAAGATTGAGCGCTTGGCACCTTAACTAAAATCGCGGCGAACATTCACGGTTTGTAATAGTCAGGCAGCGCTTTCATGTAGGCAGGTAAATTCGGATTAGCCATCAGTCGTGGGAAAAAATCGGCGTCATCAATAGTGAGTAGCGGGCTTAATTTAGTCTCCTCAAAAGGCAATCCAAAGCGGCAGGCCAGCATCTGCCTAGCGTCGTCCGCTGTGGGCGGGTCACTCGGCTTCGTCTCTCCGCATAACAGCAGATCGCGACTGATTTGCTCAATCGAAACCCGTCTGGCGGTGTAGTCTGCGTCAAATTTCATGCCCTCTTGCAAGCGCGCGACGGTATCCCTGACGCTCATGATAGGTAGCGCAGTGTCGGGGCAGTTAGGCGCAATCGCTTTTTCACGACGTTTTTTCAGGGCCGCACCACGCGCACTGTCGGGTCTCGCCAGTAACTCCAAACCAGTGAAGCCGCCCCTGACAGTCTGAAGCAGGATGGCATCACCATAGAGCGCTTCGCCGCGTACAAACACCAGCGCAATATTATCTTCGGTGGCATCAATCAGATTACGGTATGGGGAACCAGTGGGATCAACAGCGGGGTCTGCATTGCGGCTATCCACAACAATCAAATCCGCTAAAAAGCCCGGTTGAATTTGTCCCAACTTGTCTGTCCAGTTCATCGCCTCGGCCGGACGACGTGTCACCATTTCAACTAATTCGCGATCTGTGAACGGCATTTTTAATTCATTTTTATTGACCAGGTCAGCGGCTTTCAGCTCTCCCAAAATAGACTTGCTGCCTGAGGGTGCCCAATCCGGCGCGATGCTGATGGAAATGCCCGACCGCCGCGCCGCATCAATATTGGCTGTCTTGCCATACAATATAAAATTGGATAGCGGCGACCAGACCAGTTTTGATTTCGCACCCGCCATCTCTTTTAACTGTGGCTCCGTCAGCCCGACGCCATGTATTGCAATTAAATTAGGGCCTAACAACCCGCTTTGCTTGATATAGCGGAATTCGTCTGCCATCCTCGCGCTCGGCCCTTCCGCAAGGTGTACCACCAAGATACCCTTGGCGTATTCATCCTGAATTTTTTTCCACTCGTCTGCGTCACGGCCGAGATCAACGCGGCTATTGGCCAAGCGCGAAGCAACCGGTGATGTTTCGATATTACGCACCAGACATTCGCTCTTCGCGTAAGGCTGACCAACACGCCCGCCCTGCAATGAGGTCGTGCCGCCCACTAAGGCTTTGTATTCGCCATAACGACCTATTTCCAGGCCGAGGTCATAATAATTGGCATTAGCCAGTACTTGCTGCGGATACGTGATGCGCTTGTTATAGTCGTCGTCGTACCAACGCCACTCATAACGATCTTTGTATTTTCGGGCGATTGGCAGCAGCGGATAGTGCGCGTATTCAGGATGGTTATGCAGGTCAATCATGCCGGGATAAATCACGCCGTTGGTGTTGATCACTGGAATGTTTTTGGCTTCGCGCGGCAGCAGCTCACCGCGCTTTAGAATTGCAACAATTTTTCCGTCGCGCAACCAGACCCGTGCGTCGGGAAACACATCACCTGCATCATTCATGGTCACGACCCTGCCCTGAATGATGATGTCCGCTCTGGCCGCGGAGCTTGAGATGATCGCTAATGCAGCAAAAGACACGTAAAAACTGGCGGAAAGCAAAAAATTCAAGGCAGTCTCTCCCATTTTTGAACAACACATTCTAAAGTGTAAACATAGCATTTCTAAATCACAGCGCGCCTCTTGCAAAGCAACGCCATGTCAATACCTGCGATTCCATTTGATTTATTAGGCGATCCTGTAAATGATAATAACGATATCAGCCAGACCGGTAACTCGCGCAAAAATGAGCCTGGCGCCAGACCGCCGAAATCAGCTGTTCTGGCCGCGCCCGCCACAGCCGAATCAATTGATATCGCACAAAAGCTTTCGCCACAAATTTATCTGGGTACATCTTCATGGTCATTCGCTGGCTGGGACGGCCTAATTTACACAGGCGTATTTTCAGACCAAAAGCTCGCGCGGGACGGCCTTCCCGCCTATGCACAACATCCGCTTTGTCGCACCGTAGGCATTGACCGAACATTTTATGCCCCTATTTCCGAGCGTGATTACGCGCGCTATGCAAGCCAGGTCGATGATGGTTTTCGATTTCTGGTTAAAGCACCGATGGCGATTACCAGCTCATACATGCGGTCACATGAAGGCATTTTCAGCGACAGCCGTTACTTCCTCGATGTTGACTACGCCATCAACGAGTTTATCGCCCCGGCCACGGCAGGGCTCGGCATTAAAGCTGGCCCGCTGGTATTTCAATTTCCGCCGCAGGGTCGCCAGCAAACCCGTCGCCCTGACGCATGGATCAATCGACTTTATCGTTTTTTAAAAGCGCTGCCGCCCGGCTTTTTATATGCAGTCGAAATTCGCGATCCCGAATTGCTGACAGATCGGTTTTTAATGTGCCTCAAAACCACCGCCGTCAGGCTGTGTGTGGCTAACCACGCCAATATGCCCGCAGCACAGCAGCAAATCGAAATGATGAATCGAATACTGGAGCCAGGTGCATTGATTGCGCGTTGGAGCCTGCATTCGGGCTTTAAATATGCGGACGCAAAAACGCGCTACTTTCCGTTTAATCGATTGATGGATGAAGATATGGAAAGTCGTGCCAGCCTGGCAGCGGCATGCTTGCGCGCGGTGGAGGGGAATCATCCCGCGTTTGTGATCATCAACAATAAGGCCGAAGGATCTGCGCCATTGAGTATTGAAAAATTGGCCGCACATATTGTCAGCATCAAAAAAGTGCAATTAATGTAAATGCTGATGTTTAACGCTTTGATTGACCAAATTCGCTCGACTTACCGGATGGCTAAACGCGCTACCGCGAAGTCTGTGCCGTTGATTGATGACACCCTTTGGCGGCAGGCAATCGCGCCCTACCGCTCCACGCAGCGTCTGACCCAAGAAGAAAATCGGCGATTACGATTAATTGCCTCTGACTTTTTGTCGCGCAAAACGATTATTGGTGCGGCTAATCTGGACATCACCGCACTGATGCAGGTTCAAATCGCCGCGCAAGCGAGTCTGTTGGTATTGGAGCTCGGCATTAATCAGTTCGATGATTGGTCAGAGGTTATTGTTTATCCCGGTAAATTTTCGCCCCGGCGCGAGACCACAGACCAACTCGGTCTGGTGCATTCGAGCCGCGACGTGTTGGCGGGTGAAGCATGGCTGGGCGGGCCGGTTGTACTGTCGTACGAGGATGTTGCACCGCCTGATGCGAGCCACCGCCAGTCCCATGCACATAATGTCGTTATCCACGAATTTGCCCATAAGCTGGATATGCGGAACGGCAACGCGAATGGCTTTCCACCGCTGCACAAAGGCATGAGTGCGGCTACGTGGAAACGCGATTTTATGGATGCATATCTGGACTTTTGCAAGCGCGTGGATGAGCAAAGTCAGTCTGCGCAACGGCCATCACGGCTTGAGCACATCACAGCCGAGGCTTTACCGATTGATCCGTACGGCAGTCAAAGCCCCGCTGAATTTTTTGCGGTAGCGTCGGAAACATTTTTTGAGCGCCCCGAACATCTGGCCAAAGGCTATCCGGCGGTCTATGCCCAACTCAAAGCGTTTTATAAACAAAACCCGCTTATGAGCTAACAACGTGAACCGACAGAGTGAATACTGTAGTGGCCTAATAAAACCAGACAGCCCGGTAGGTTGTTAAAACTGAAATGGTAAAACCCCGTGAGCAACCTGAAATCCAGAAGAGTATTTGACACAGATTTCAAGCTACAAGTCGGGAAAATGGTTAAAACGCAAGGCTTGGGCGTTCGCCAAGTATGCAAAGACTGAGCGAGGTCTGATTTAGTGGACGGGCAAACCAGTGAAATATGCGGCTAATTGGATTTGGGCCTCGTTGAATTGTTGTGCGCAGTCGGCGGGCGACTGATTGTTGATCTTGGCGTGGCGCCTGACCTGGTTATCCCCCAAGGGGACTTTCCTCGGGGCGTAGAACACCTCGGTATAGTCAAAGACCACGCGTCAGGCTTTCTTGCGCGTTGCAAACCGGTAATGATGCAAGCTCTCGGTCTTTAGTACGCCGAAGAAACTCTCCATCGGTGCGTTGTGGCCCGAGGCCAGGCTTGGTGCTCCCAACAATTGCCACGGCGACTTATTGAGGGTTCCATCCCGTAGCTGCGCTGTAAGTCGCCGTATGCCTAGCTGCAATACTGGCTGCCACGATCTGGGTGGTGCAGCAACCCGCCCGCTGGCTTCTTACGCCAATACGCTTCGGGTAGTGCATCAATCACCAGTTGCTTGTCTATCGCCCAGCTAACGATCTCACAGGTATACAGGTCCTTGATGGCCGCCAGAAACAGCCCGCCCTCATCAGTCGGAATATAGGTGATGTCCGCTACCCACACCCGATTCGATGCGGTTGGTGCAAATTGACGGTTGAGCAAATTCTTGGCCACCGGTAACAGATGCTTGGAGTCTGTCTTGACACGAAACCTCTTCTTGTGACTACAGCGGATGCCATGGAGCATGCGCAGCGCTTGATGCGATTCAGTCCGGCTATCAGTTCTTGTGCGGTCAACTCGGTTTAAATCTTCTTTGGGCCATAGATGCCGCGACCACGTTCATGGGCAGCCCCAAATCGCCGCCAACAGGCGCGCGTCTTCCCATTTGCGGGCAGGAAGTACCTTGTCACGGCTCCACGCCTGATAGCCACTCCTGGCGACATTGAGCAGGCTACATAAATTGGCAACCGAATGCGTATTACGGAGTTTATCGATCATGGCGTACCCCACTTCGACTCTTTCGCGAAGAACGCCGTCGGTTTTTCGGGGTGGCCTAGGCCATTAATATATCTCGCACCAACTTGCCCGTCCACAATTTCAGGCCTCGGTCAGAGCGACCGTTATAACTAAACATCAAGGGGCCAACTTTTAGAATAGAGCCGTCTCGTCTAGCATCTTGTTACTAATTTTCAGAAGTTGCTACCAGACAGCATCAAAAGATCGACAACCAGTCACCGGCTGAATTTGAAAAAAATTGGTACGACCAGCAATTAAAAAAAGCATCTTAAAATCTCAGCTTATGGTGTTCGTGTTTTTGAGCCCGTCCAGCTCGCGCGGGTCCATCGCACTAGCTCAAACCATAACGCACTGAGCAAACCGATGCCTGCGACGGCAAGTAGCGCCATCGGCGGCGGTGTGTCAAACCGAAATAGCTCGAACAGCACCGGGACTTCAATCACCACGACGAGTAGCACAACGGTGCTTGCCGCCACCAGCCACAGAGTTTTGTTGGGACGCCGCAGCGTCGCAAATAGTGAGCCGTTCTTGGATCGGTTCGACAGGATCAGCGCCAGATTCGCAATCACCAACGTACAGAAAGCGAAGGCGCGTGCCTGTGGCTCAGGCAAGTGACTAAGTCCCCACCAGTACGCGCCCGCTACGGCGGCCAATGCGCCGAGGCCTTGCAGAAGAGCAAACATAAGTGTCGCGCCGCCGAAGAGTTGCGCGGTGGTACTGCGCGGCGGGCGCTGCATGACATCGGCTTCAGCAGGCTCGTTCTCGAAAGCGAGCGAGCAGGCTGGATCAATTACCAACTCAAGAAACGCGATGTGCAGCGGGAACAGCATTGTCGGCCAGCCGAACAGCACCGGTAGCAGCGCGATACCGGCGATGGGCACATGTACGGCGAGTAGGTAGGCCATCGACTTTTGCAGATTGTCAAAAATGCGGCGGCCGAGCCGGATGGCGCGTACGATGGATGCGAAGTTGTCATCGAGCAACACGAGCGATGCCGATTCGCGCGCGACATCGGTGCCGCGTCCGCCCATCGCGATGCCAACGTGCGCAGCCTTGAGCGCGGGAGCGTCATTCACGCCGTCACCGGTCATCGCGACGATCTCGCCATCAGCTTTAAGTGCTTGCACGATGCGAAGCTTTTGTTCGGGCGCGATACGAGCGCAGACGCTGGCTGTTTTCAATCGAGCTTGCAATTCGGTGTCGCTCAGTTTGCTCAACTCGTCGCCGGAAATAACATCGGCGTCAGCCACCTTTAGGCCCGCCTGCGCGGCAATGGCATGTGCCGTGGCCGGATAATCGCCGGTGATCATGATCACGCGAATACCGGCATCATTGCACTGCCTAATCGCCTCAGGTATTTCCGCGCGAATCGGATCAGATAGTCCCACCAGACCGACGAAAATGAAGTCGAAATCGTGCTCACCTTCCGGCCAGTTTTCGCCGGCTTCCATGATGTGGCGCGCTTGCGCAACACCCAGTACACGCAGACCGTCGCGAGCCATCGCGTCTATCTGCGCCCTCACCCGCAATTGCGCGGCGGCGTCCATGTGACAAAGATCAATGATGGCTTCCGGCGCACCCTTGGCAGCCACCACATGACCCGCACCGCCGACAGCCGTCCACACCTGTGCCATCGCCTTCAGTTCAGGGGTCAGGCCGTAGCCGTGCGCAATGGTCCAGTTGGTGTGGATGTGTTCAGTATTCGCAAGGAAATGATCGCCCAAGCGGTGAAATGCTTTTTCCATCGGATCGAACGGATCAACCGCACTGGCGAGGATGGTGTACTCGACCAGCGCATGAAACGCTTCTGGTAGCTCACCCGCGGCGCCGTAATCGACGCTGAGCAATTCGCCCTCCGTTTGAAGTCGCGCCACCGTCATTCGGTTTTCGGTCAGCGTTCCGGTCTTGTCGGCGCAGAGCACGGAGGTCGCACCGAGTGTTTCTATTGCGTTGATACGTCGCGTCAAAACTTTTTCTTTAGACAATCGCCATGCGCCCAGCGCCGGAAAGATGGTCATCACGACCGGGTACTCTTCGGGCAACAACGCCATCGCCAGCGCAATACCGGCAAGCACGGCCTGCAACCAGTCACCACGCAGCAAACCGTAAATAGCGACCAGCACAAGCGACAGGCAGAGCGCAAGCACGGCGAGATTACGAACCAGTATTGCAGTTTGCTTTTGCAGCGGCGAGCGCTCAGTTTCGAGCGCATTGAGTAAATTAAGCGAAGTACCGATGCGGCCAATAGTGCTGCGTGGCCCAGTGGCGGTGACTCGTGCCATGGCCTGCCCCTGAACAATGAGGGTGCCCGAGTAAACAAACGGAATATCGTCGCCTCCGGGGTGCGCGGGTGCTACTGCGTCTTCTGCGGCGGCAACTTTGCGGACCGGTATCGGCTCACCCGTGAGCAGGGACTCATCCGCCTGCAGGCCATTGACCTTGAGCAGCACGCCATCAGCCGGAACACGGTCTCCCTCAGCTAACAGCATAATGTCGCCTTCGACGACCTCATTCCCAGCAATATGAACCGTCTGACCATCGCGAATCACGCGGGCCTGAGGGCTAGTAAGATTACGCAACGCCTCTATCGCGCGCTCGGTCTTACCTTCCTGGTACATCGTCAGCCCAAGCATGACTAGTACCGCGCCAAATAGCGTCATGCCCTCAAGTGGCTCGCCGAACAAAAGATAGAGCGTCCCCGCGGCAAGCAGTAGCAAGAACATGGGTTCGCGAGCTGTTTCCCAGATGATGTGCAAAAGCGTGCGACGCCCGCTGCTTGGGAGCGCATTCGCGCCGTCCCGTTGCAGCCTGAGCGTGGCTTCGGCAGTCGAAAGACCGGCTTCAGATGGTGGCAAAACAGTCATATAACTGGTACTTTTGGTCGGCAGACGCCTCAGCGTCAGCTATTTTAATTGCTCACAAAACAATTCCACTGCCACCGCGCGGCTTGAATTTTTTAAAGAGTGCGGCATCATCAGCCCGAAAAATAAAAAGTGATTACATCGAATCGCTAAAGCCAACTGCTAAATCTGACCGTTATAGGGTGAATCGTGTCATACAACGGCGAATTAATTAGCACCTGAACCGCGCCGGCATTCGTGGAGGCTGGTGGATTTAAGTTAATACAGG
>ENA-OFDM01000270-OFDM01000270.1-metagenomes-genome-assembly--contig:-NODE-270-length-22942-cov-2.553633_pt1 | contig 22942 bp, 15 predicted proteins | sample MGYA00153385_OFDM01 | MGnify analysis MGYA00153385
GGCGGGTCGTGAGCTGCGGCGCGCCGGGGCGGGTGCGGTACTTCCCTTCGTGCTCGCACTGCGGGCATAGGGTTTCGTTCATGATCGTCGTGACCACCAACGACATCGCCGGCTATCGCTGCAGGAGAGCCGGGATCCACGCTGCAGTCGGCTCCGCTCGCCCTCTGAGTCGAGCTTCCGGGAACATTCGATCGGTCCTTCTCCGGGACTTTCGTACTGTGCGCGGAGTTCAGAGGCGAGTACGGTGCCACACAGGCACGACCGGAACCCAGGCACGACCGAAGCGGAGACCAGATGACCGACATGATCAGCACCCCGACGATTTCGAACACCGGGCACATCGCCGGACCGGCGACCTGGGCGTCGAAACCGACCGTTCCCCTGGACCCGCACACGCTGGCGCAGATCGACGGATGGTGGCGAGCCGCCAACTACCTCTCGATCGGGCAAATCTACCTGCTCGACAATCCCCTGCTTCGCGATCCGCTCACGCGTGATGACATCAAGCCGCGCCTGCTCGGACACTGGGGCACAACGCCGGGACTCAACTTCCTCTACGCCCACCTCAATCGCATCATCCGGGAGCGCCAGCAGAAAACGCTCTACATCACCGGACCCGGCCACGGCGGCCCAGGAATGGTCGCAAACGGATACCTCGACGGCACGTACTCAGAGCTCTACTCCCCGATCCGCCAGGACTCGGTCGGCATGCGTCGACTGTTCCGCCAGTTCTCTTTCCCCGGGGGTATCCCCAGCCACGCGGCGCCGAATGTGCCCGGTTCGATCAATGAGGGTGGCGAACTCGGCTATTCGCTGTCGCACGCCTACGGGGCGGCCTTCGACAATCCCGACCTCCTGGTCGCCTGCGTCATCGGTGATGGTGAGGCCGAGACCGGTCCACTCGCGACCGCCTGGCACTCCAACAAGTTCATCGACCCGCTGCAGGATGGCGTGGTGCTGCCGATCCTGCACCTCAACGGCTACAAGATCGCGAATCCCACCATCCTCGCCCGTATCCCGGAAGAGCAGCTGCTCGAGCTCATGCGTGGCTACGGACACAGGCCGTACATCGTCTCCGGTGGCTTCGATGGCGAAGATCCACTGCGAGTGCATGAGCGAATGGCCGAGACTCTCGATGAGGTGCTCAACGAGATAGCCCGCATCAAGAAGAGCGCGGCGGATGGCACGCTGGAAGGCACGGCCGTCTGGCCGATGATCATCCTGCGCACCCCAAAGGGCTGGACCTGTCCCGCGGAAATCGATGGCAAGCCGGTGGAGAACACCTGGCGCGCACATCAGGTGCCTCTCGCGAACGCACGCGACACCGAGGAGCACACGCGCATCCTCGAGGAGTGGATGCTGAAGTACAAGCCGACGGAGCTCTTCGATGAGGCTGGACGCCTCTTCGAGTGGATCGCGGACCTCGCTCCCGAGGGCGACCTTCGCATGTCGGCGACACCATTCGCGAACGGTGGCTTGCTTCGTCGCGATCTCGAGCTGCCGGACTTCCGGACCGCGGGCATCGAGGTGGGAGAGCCGGGAAGCGTTGCGGTCGAATCGACAAAGGTGCTCGGCGGCTGGCTCTCGGGCGTGATCCGTGCAAACCCCGACAACTTCCGCATCTTCGGTCCGGACGAGACGGCCTCCAATCGCCTGCAGGACGTTTTCGATGCGACCGACAAGCAGTGGAACAGTGCGATCTGGCCGATCGATGAACACCTGGCGCGCGCCGGTCGTGTGATGGAGGTGCTGAGTGAACACCAGTGCGAGGGATGGCTCGAGGGCTACCTGCTCACCGGTCGCCACGGCATCTTCAATTGCTACGAGGCCTTCATCCACATCATCGATTCCATGTTCAGCCAGCATGCGAAGTGGCTGCAGGAGTCGAAGAAGCTTGAGTGGCGTCGGCCGATCGCCTCGCTCAACTACCTGCTCTCGAGCCACGTCTGGCGCCAGGACCACAACGGATTCAGCCACCAGGACCCTGGATTCATCGACCACGTCGTGAACAAGAAAGCGAGCATTGTTCGGGTATATTTCCCGGTTGACGCGAACACCCTGCTCTCCACCTACGACCACTGCCTTCGATCGGTCGACTACGTGAACGTGGTCGTCGCCGGCAAACAGCCGAGTCCGCAGTGGCTGAGCATGGCGGACGCAATTGCGCACTGTACGCGCGGTGTTGGCATTTGGGGCTGGGCGGGCACCGAGGTCACGGGGCAGGAGCCGGATGTCGTGCTGGCGTGCGCCGGCGACGTACCGACTCTCGAAACCATGGCCGCGGCATCCATCCTGCGTGAGCGGCTGCCCGAGTTGAGAGTGAGGGTCGTCAACGTCATCGATCTGATGCGCCTGCAAGACGAGTCGGAGCACCCGCACGGACTCGCCAGCGAGGAGTTCGACGCCATCTTCACAACCGATAAGCCCGTCGTGTTCGCCTATCACGGCTACCCGACGTTGATTCACCGGCTCACCTATCGTCGCAGCGGGCATTCCAATATCCATGTGCGCGGATTCAACGAGGAGGGCGGCACGACCACGCCGTTCGACATGGCGATGCTCAACAGCCTCGACCGATATCACCTCGTGATGGACGTGATCGACCGTGTGCCCGGCCTCGCCGGCCGCACGGCGGGGCTCCGCCAAGACATGCAGGATGCCCGACTGCGTGCTCGTGCATACACGCGCGAACACGGCGAGGACATCCCAGAGGTGGCCGACTGGACCTGGAGCGGAACCGGTGCCGGAGCTATCTCCGCCGCCGAGACGGGCGGGGACAACACCTAGCGCGTCAATTCGAGCCTGGCCTCGCCACGACCGCGAACCAGAACACCGCTGGGAGTCGAAGGCGATCGTGGGCTGCCCCCCGAGCGGTAGAGCGGATGCGTGCTGGTTGGCACCCGGATCAACCGTAATGTCACGATTTGACTACACGCCCCGAGAGGGTAAACCGACGCGTACAGTCCATCAGACAATGGAACAGAGAGAGTGGAAAGGGGGATGGCCATGGCTCGCAAAACTCGTGCCGCCGCCCCGCTACCCACGGCGATGAGACAAACCTCCGTCTCGGACTATGGACGGCGGGGCACGGTCTTCGGTTCCCTCGTCGGGCTGCTGTTCTTCAGCCTGCTGGCCGGAGTGCTCGTGTCATCTCTCGCCCTCCCATCGATCCTGGTCACCAGCCGAAGCGCGACAGCATCCATCGGCTTCTTCGATAACCTGCCGGACTATCTCACGATCGACGCGCAGACGCAGCGCAACTTGATCTACGCCCAGCGCGACGGGGCCGCCGTGCCGATCGCCACGATCTACGACCAGGATCGCCAGAGCGTGGCCTGGGAAGGCGTCTCGAAGTTCATCACCGAGGCCACTGTCGCGGGGGAAGATCGCCGATTCTGGCAGCATGGGGGCATCGACCTGAAAGCGATAGCCCGCGCCGCCGCCGGAAACCTCGTCCACAAGTCGATCACCAGTGGCAGCTCGACCATCGCAATGCAGCTGGTGAAGAACATCCTCATCCAGCGGGCGCTGCGCATCGATGACGCGGCCAAGAAGAAGACGGCCTATGCCGCTGCGATCAGCGACACTCTCAATCGCAAACTGCGCGAGATGAAGTTCGCGATCGGTCTCGAGAAGCGTTACGCGAAAAAGGACATTCTTCTCGGCTACCTGAATATCGCCGGGTTCGGGGGAAACACCTACGGCATCGAGTCGGCGGCCCAGAAATACTTCAGCGTGAGTGCGAAGGATGTCACGCTTCCCCAGGCCGCCAGCCTCATCGCCATGGTGCAGCAGCCCAATTCCCGCAACCTGAGCGATCCGGCGCTCTATGCAGCCAACAAGGATCGGCGAGACCTGATCCTGTTCGATATGCGCGACCTCGGCTACATCGACGAGGCGTCGTACCAGGCCGCGATAGCGACTCCGATCGCGCCGAAACTTCGCACTCCAAATAATGGATGTCTCTACGCGGCCGACGCGAAGTTCGCCTGCGACTTTGCGCTGCGACTGGTGCCGACCCTGGCCGCTCTCGGCGAAACCGACGCTGCCCGCGCCGCCGCCTGGGCGCGCGGGGGGTACAGGATTTACACGAGCATCGACCTGGGGCAGCAGGATGTCGCCCAGGACAATCTCATTACCAACGCCCCGCCGACGGAGACGCGCTTCGCACTCGGGGCGGCAGCGGTGGCGATGCAACCCGGCACCGGGCGCATCGTGGTCATGGCGCAGAACAAGGGCTTTGATAATTCCCAGGATGGCGGGGGGCCAACGACGACCGCCGTCGACTACATGACCGATCGGTCGTACGGGGGATCATCCGGCTTCCAAACCGGGTCAACTTATAAAATCTTCACCCTCACGGAGTGGCTGAAGAGGGGCCACACCCTGAGTGAGGTTGTTGACGGCACCCCACGGGCATTCAACCTGAGCTCCTTCAATTCGCGGTGTATCAACTCCGATGGCCAGGCACCGTTCGTCTTCAATAATGACTCCCCCGGTGAGGGTGGGCAGATGACGGTGGCGGCCGCCACGAAGTACTCGGTCAACCTCGCGTTTCTCTCGATGGCGCAGAAGCTTGATGTGTGCGACATCCGGGACACCGCAAAGGCCTACGGAGTGCATCGGGCCGACGGGATCGAGCTTGGTGCTCAACCTGCCGCGATCATCGGTACCAACGAGATCGCACCGATCACCATGGCCGCGGCCATCGCGACCGTTGGCGCGAACGGACTGTATTGCGCGCCGACGATTATCGACAAGGTCGTTGGGCCGGATGGCAAGGACGCTCCGGGCCAGCCCCGCTCCTGCTCCCAAGCGGTCGCGCCCAATGTCGCCGCCACCGTGGCGTATGCGCTGGGTGCGGTCATGACGTCCGGTACGGGATCAGCCGGAAGTCCAGGAGATGGCGTACCGATCGTCGGTAAAACCGGTACCACCGAGGATTCGGCGCAGAACTGGCTCATCGCGACCACCACGAAGATGTCCCTGGCGGTGTGGGTGGGCAACACGGATGGCGGGCACCACTCCCTGCGTAAGACCACGCTCGTCGGTACCAACGGCTACAACACAAAATTCAACATCTTTCGCGACACCATGGCCTCGCTGAACGCGAATCCGGACTACCGCGGTGGCGACTTCCCGGCGCCGGACCCGGCGCTGGTCAACGGGCGAGGCGCGGCCAGCGGGCAGTAGTGCCGCGATACGCGGCAGCTCGGTGATCATGACGTCATCGTCGTCATCGTCGTCATCGCGGCAGGAGTAGTCGGCCTGATTGGGGTGGTGGGAGCTCCGTCCCAGCGATGATTCCCGGTGACACTCGGACCGGTAGACAGTTCGGGTGTTGACCAGAGTGCACGGTGGGTCTACGGTCCTGTTGAGAGCGTTCTCAAAGGAGAGACCCCCGTGATCCGACGTCAGTTCTTCGTGCCCGCAATTGCCGCCGTTTTCGCTATGGCCGCCCTCTCATTGGGATCCGCTCCGGCGGGTGCGATTACCGGTGTTCCCGCGAGCACCGAAGCCGTGGGCTCGCCCGGTCTCCCGAGCCACCAGGGCCAATCCCGCAAGGACTGTGTCGGCACCTCGCGAACGACCGACTCCAAGATCTGGTTCACTGTGGCGGGCGGCATCCTCTCGGATGTCTATGCGCCGACTCTCGACGCGACCAACGTGCAGACGATGCAATATCTCGTCACCGATGGCTCCACCTTCACCGACCTGCAGAGCCGCGACACGACCTACACGGTGTCCGCGGATGCCACGGGGACCGTCTGCACGATCACCTCGACCGCGAAGAGCGGCGCCTATCGGCTCGTCAACACCTATCTCACCGACCCGGCCCGCAACAGCGTCGTGGTGCGCACGAAGTTCCAGCCCCTCAGCAAGGCGGCCCGCAACTACTCCCTGTTCGTGCGCCTCGACTCGAACGCGGGAGGCAACGGTGGCGGTGGGTCGGCCAACGGGGGCGCAGATACCGCGGTGGTCGACACGAGCACTGGGCGGTCGGTGCCGGTGTCCTTCGACACGAAAACGACGAGCCAGGCCAATCGCACCGCCTACGCGGTGCCCTCCTACCTCGCGCTCACGGGCGATCGGCCGTTCACCAGCGTGAGCAGCGGATTCGTCGGGACGGCGAGCGACGGGCTCACCCAGCTCGATGCCACCCACACCCTCGGTCCGCTCTCGGGGACCGCCACCGGTGGCAATGTCGAACAGACCGTTGGCGTGCAGAGTGATCGCCACGGCGAATCCCTGCTCGCGCTCGGATTCGGCACCTCGCAAGCCGCGGCCGTCGCGACAGCGAATGCCACGGCGTCCACTTCACCGGCTCGAATCACCGCGAGCTATCGTGCCGGATGGGCACGCTATGACGCTGGGCTGAAGTTTCCGGTGCTCACCACTGCCGGCCTCACCGGCTCCCAAAGGCTCGCCGCGATCAAGAACTACTACCAGTCGGCGAACGTGGTGAAGGCGTCAGAAGACAAGACCTACCCCGGCGCAATCGTCGCGGGATTGGATGCGCCGTGGGGCCAGTCCATCGTGGCCAACGACCCGAACAACCTTTTCGTCGGCGGCTACAAGGAGGTGTTCGCGCGGGACCTCTACGAGGCCTGGACTGCGCTCTACACCAACGGCGACATCTCGACCGCCCAGGCAACGGTGCGCTACCTTCTGTTGAAGAGCCAGCAGGCCAATGGATCCCAGCCGCGCAATTCGTTGCTTGACGGCACGAAGGCTCCCGATGCCTTCAATGACCAGCTGGATGAGACGGCCTACCCCATCCTGATGGCGCTGCAGTCCGGACTTGCCGGTGACAACGCGCTGTGGCCGAGAGTTCGCTCGGCGGCGAACTTTCTGGTGAGCCACGGCCCGAGCTTCGGAGTCGAGCGTTGGGAGGAGCAGACCGGCTACTCCCCCTCAACCATCGCCGCCGAGATCGCCGGACTCATCGCCGCCGCGACCATCGCAGACCAGCATCACGACGAGGCCAGCGCCCGCGTCTGGCGAGCGACCGCCGACCAGTACCAACGAACGATCAAGGCCTGGGGCGTGACCACGAACGGTCCGCTCTCGAGCTCCCCGTATTTCATTCGCCTCTCAAAAACCGGCGACCCGAACGCCGCGATCAGCTACAGCGTGGGTAACGGTGGGCCGACGCTCGATCAGCGTGCGGTCGCGGATGCCGGATTCCTCGAGTACGTGCGCCTCGGCATCCTGCCCGCGACCGACCCGGTGATCCTCAACTCGCTGGCCGTGACGGATGCCACCATCCAGCGCCCCACCGACAGCGGGCCTGGCTGGCTCCGCTACAACGGTGACGGCTACGGTGACTGCTTTGTCGGCGCCGGTACCAACTGCACGGTCACGGGCGCACCTTGGACAAACAACAACTCGGGCACCGGCCACCCGTGGCCCGTGCTGGCAGCCGAGCGGGCGCAACAGCATCTCGCCCAGGGGCAGACCTCCGATGCATCCTCGGTGCTCGTGTCGATCAACCGCATGAACTCCGGTCCGGGTCTCGTGCCAGAGCAGGTGTGGGACCGCGCGAATGTGCCCGCCTCGCCGTACGGCACCGATCCGGCCACCGCATCCATCGGCTTTGTCAACGGCACGGCGGATGGGTCGGCCTCACCGCTGACCTGGGGTTCGGCTGCGCAGGTGCGCCTCACGGCCGATCTCTCGGCGGGCAAAAGCCTCGAGCAGCCCGCCCAGGTGCGCGACCGCTACGTATCGCACAGCCAGGGCTCGACCCCGCTCACCGTGACGGCGCCGGCCGACGGATCCGCCACCGGTGCCATCACCACCGTGAGTGGCACGGCGGCTGCCGGGGCATCCATCGACATCGCGGATGTCGCAACGGACGCGAACAGTGTCACGACACTGACACACACGACCGCAGCCACCGATGGCTCGTTCAGCGTCGACGTGACCTCAGCGGCCGGCACGAACGTCTTCATAATCGCCAGCACAGCGCTGAACGGTGGGACCGCCCAGGTGGTGCGTTCAGTGGTGAACGATGTCGTGAATGGCACCCTCCTCGTGAGCGTCGACGACCCGACCGGCGACGACACGGGGCCGGGTAACTACGCCTACCCGAAGGCCGGGGACTTCCACGCGGGGGCGTTCGACCTCGACCGCTTCCAGGTCTACGACACCGGCTCGACGGTGACCTTCCGGGTACAGACCGCCGACCTGACGCCCACCTTCGGCTCGACAAACGGCGCCCAGCTGCTGGATGTCTATGTGTCCCAGCCGGGGGCGGCATCCACTTCGACCGCTTCGTCGTACCCGGGAATGAACTACTTGACCCGCACGCCGTGGAGCCGACTGATCGAAGCGCAGGGCTTCGGTAACAACAGGTTCGTGGATGCCTCTGGCACCTCGCTCGGCGCAGTGACGGTCGGCGCGAACGCGGTCAGCCGGTACATCACCTTCAGCGTCGACAAGACGGCTCTCGGAGGTACGCCGTCCTCGGGTTGGGGCTTCACACTGGCTCTCACCGGCCAGGACGGTACCCACGGAGTCGACCAGACCCGCAGCTTCAGCGCGACTGCCGGCGATTACAGCTTCGGAGTCTGCGTAGCTGCGTCGCCGAGCGCCCTCTGCTCCGCCGACCCAAACACCGTGCCAAAGGTGATGGACACGATCGTGCCGCCGAACGTGTCGCAGGCGACCGAGCTCGACTACACGGCCGGGCCGGTGAGACTGGCGGCGGTGCTGATTCCGTAGCGCTGATTTCGGACTGGTGGGCGGGGAGCTGACCCGACGATGGCAGACTGAAGCCCATCGACTCCCTACCCATCCTGCCCACTCTGCCCAATCTGCCCAATCTGCCCATCCTGCCTACCCTGCTGGCGCTCCTCGCGCGAACAGCGCCCGTCGCCATCCCGCTGCCCGTGCTGCTCGGGATCGTGGCGGTCGCCGCGGCGCTCAGCCTGCCGCGAGCCACCTGGCAGTATTTTGGCCTCTTCGCGACACTCGTGCACGAACTCGGGCACGCAGTCGCCGCGATCCTCACCGGACGGGTGGTGCACGGCATCCGCATCCGTCGCAATCACTCGGGCGATGCGCTAAGCAGTGGTCGCGGCGTGTTCGGCACGGTCGTGAGTGGGGTCTTCGGCTATCCTGCGCCCGCCATCGTCGGTGCCGCCCAGCTCTGGAGTGTTTTCAACGGGTACACCGCGATTGCGCTCTTCGCTGGCGGGATCATGCTGGTGCTGACGCTGCTGGTGATCCGCAATGCGTTTGGGGCGATCGTGGTGCTTGTCTCGGCGGCGACCAGTGCGCTGCTGTGGTTCTCTGCAACGCCCACGGTGCAGGGCTACGCCCTCCTGGTGATTGGGATCGCTCTGCTCGTCGGCGCGGTGCGGGCGCTCGGCACGGTCATTGGTGTGCACCTTCGCCGTCGCGACCAGCTCTCCACCTCGGATGCCTACCTTCTCTACCGCCGAACCGGCATCCCGTCTCCAGTCTGGCTTCTGCTCTTCGCGATACTGATCGGTGGATGCTGCGTGTTCTCGGTGTGGTCGTATCTGGTGTCGCACCTGTCGTCGTAGCGGGCGTCAAACGGGTGACGTCGCGGGCGCAGTATCCGGCGCCATATCCCGTCATGACTGGCGTCATCGCGCCTTCCAGCCGCCGCCAGCACCGGGGCTAGTGCGCCTGTGCCATAACCGCGTCGACTGTTAGGGTTGCCGCGTGAGCGTACGCGTCGAAAAGATTGATCTGCCGGGCATCGGCACGCGCCATGACGTCATCACCAAGAAGGGGCGTCGGATCGGCGTGGTGTCCCATCGGTCCGGCGAGCGGGAGCTCGCACTGTTCGGGGTCGACGATCCCGACGAAGCCGTCGATTCGATCGCTCTGACCGATGACGAGGCTGCCGCTCTCGCCGATGTGCTCGGGGCCTCGCTCATGCTCGGGCAGCTCGCCGCCATCCGTGAACAGGCCGCTGGCCTCTTCACCGAGCAGCTCCTGATCTCGGCTGGCTCGCCCTACGCCGGCGAGGTCCTCGGAGCCACGAGGGCCCGCACTCGCACGCACTCCTCCATCGTCGCGATCGTGCGGGGAGCGGATGTCATCCCCTCGCCGACCCCGGACACTCCCCTCGCCGCCGGCGACACCATTGTGGCCGTGGGTACCCGCTCGGGTCTGGACGCCCTGGCCCGCGTTCTCACCGACGGCTAGTACCCCTCCGCTGATGCATGACGCCGCCCTGCTTCTCGTCGAAGTCGGGGCCGTACTGCTTGGGCTCAGCCTGCTATCCCGGCTCGCCGACCGGATCGGCATCTCCGCAATCCCGTTTTACCTGCTCGCCGGACTCGCCTTCGGTGTCGGGGGTTTTGTGCCGTTGGAGGCAGGCAACGAATTCTTCACCTTCGGGAGCGAGCTCGGCGTGATCCTCCTGCTGGTCATGCTCGGATTGGAATATTCACCAACGGAGCTCATTTCGAGCCTCAAACAGTCCCGCAGGGCAGGCATCCTCGATGTACTCCTCAATGCAGTTCCCGGCGCGGCCTGCGCGCTCATTCTCGGATGGGGTCCGGTAGCCGCTGTGGCGCTCGCGGGCATCACCTGGGTATCTTCGTCGGGGGTTATTGCCAAGGTACTTCGGGATTTGCGGCGATTGGGCAACCGGGAGACGCCGACGATCCTGTCAATCCTGGTGATCGAGGATCTCGCGATGGCCTTTTACCTGCCCGTGCTCTCGGCGCTGGTGATCGGCACCGGTGTGCTCGTGGGAGGGGCTGCACTGCTCGTCGCGGTTCTGGTCGTCGCGGTGATTCTGTACCTTGCGCTGAGGCACGGTCGCGTCATTTCAGGACTCTTCGCCGCCAACCACTCTGAATCTCTGCTGCTCGGTGTTCTCGGACTGACCATGCTGGTGGCAGGAATCGCGCAGGAGGTGAATGTGTCGGCAGCGGTCGGCGCATTCCTGGTCGGCATCGCCCTCTCCGGCCGGGTGGCGCACAACGCCCAACAGCTCCTTGCCCCGCTTCGCGACCTCTTCGCCGCCATCTTCTTTGTCTTTTTCGGTCTCTCGACAGAGCCCGCCAGCATCCCGCCGGTCCTGCTACCCGCCGCAATTCTCGCGGTGATCACGATCGCGACAAAAACTCTCACCGGCTATACCGCGGCGGCGGCAGCGGGCATCGGCCTGCCGGGGCGCTGGCGCACTGGATTCGCGCTCACGCCCCGTGGTGAGTTCTCGATCGTGATCGCCGGTCTCGCCGCGGGCTCCGGCATCGAGCCAAGGCTCGCGCCGCTGGCTACCGCTTACGTGCTGCTGACGGTAATCGCCGGCCCGATCCTGGCCCGAATGACGGATGCTGCCTGGTTTCGTCGTTGGATCGGCCTCAGGCAACAGCGGGTGCGGACGGCAAGCGACACGCCGGAGCGGTTCTGAGGTCTGTGCCCGTCACCTCTCACTTGCGCTCGCCAGCGGCCCTTTCCAGCGTGCCAGCGGCCCATACCAGCTCGCCAGCGGCCCATACCAGCGTGCCACCGGCTCTTGTTACCCGTGCCGTGATGCCCGTCAGTTTTCCACTTGCGAAAACCGCCGCATGCTTCGACCGTCAACCTCAACATCGCCGAGAAACATCTCGCGCCCACGCACCCACAGCCCGAACTCTCCATAGAGTGCGCGATATACGACCAGCGGCTCCTCGGTTTCCGAGTGTTTAGCCGACCCGATCACTTCGTACAGGTTGCCCTTGTAGTGCCGGTAGATCCCCGCGGGAATCTCGGCAAAGGATTCAACCCCGTGTGATTCAACCCCGTGTGATTCGACCATTTCAGAAGGCTAGCGTTTAGGCGTCTTCGGCATCGCGACGACCGTAGGCTGGACGCGTGACGGATATCCCCCTCCTCGGCCCCGTCGCCGCCCCGCAGTTGCAGGTGATGAGTTTCAACATCCGTCGGCGGATGCCGCGCTTGTTGCCCGGTAATCCTGATCGGTGGAGCAAACGCCGGCCATTGATTTCTCGGCTTCTTGTCTCGGAGCTCCCGACGATTCTCGGGGTGCAGGAGGCTCTTCCTGACCAGGCCAAATACCTGCGCAATGCCCTCGGGGACAATTACCGGGCGATCGGTTATGGACGGAATACCGATCGACGCGGTGAAGGCTGTCCCCTGTATTACGACGGTCGCCGGCTCACGCTGCTGCGCTGGGAGCAGACCGCGCTCTCGGATACCCCGAGCGTCACCGGCTCCACTACCTGGGGCAACAAGGTTCCGAGAGTACTTATCGATGCCACTTTTCGCGATCGGATCACCGGCAACGAATTCAGGGCTTTGAACACTCATTTCGATCATCGATCCCGAAATGCGCGTATCCATTCCGCCTCGCTGGTGAGGGCGCTCGTCGGGTCCGGCACCCTTCCCGCCATCGTGACTGGCGACTTCAACACGAGTGTTGGTTCGCTCCCCTACGCTGCTATCACCGCCGAGGATACGCTCGTCGACACGTGGAATATCGCGGTAGACCGTGTCACGGACGCCTGGGGAACCTTTCTCGACTACCGACCGCCGCGACTTGATCACAAGCGCATCGACTGGATCCTCGCGACCCCGGGGATCTCGGTCTCCCGGACCGGCATCAACGTCACTCGATTCGACGGAAGCTGGCCCTCTGACCACGCGCCGGTGCAGGCGATTATCACCCTGCCCGGGTAAGCGCGCACGCTTGATCCCGCTTCCCGCTCCCCCGTTGATCGGGGAAGAAGGTGCCTTGTGTTCGACATTATCCCGCGCCTCCGTCGAGACTCGGGGGCGTTGTGTCTTTTCGATAGTGCACTTCGGAGAGCAGTCCCTGGCGAGGATCTTCCGCTTAATCCATCCGGTGGACAAAAACACTGAGAGAGAAATCGACGACCGCCTCCTGAGCTGGATGAGCAATCTCAGTGAAAAAGCCGAAACCCAGGCTCGTGCCACAGCAATGATGTCATTCATCTCCCCTCGGCTTGCCCTCATGCCGGATACCCACCTTGGCCTCCTCGCGGGGTACCGCTCGCAAAACCTTCACTCTTGAGCAGCTTCGAGAGGCGATGGTTGGCAACAAATATTGGAACACCGAAGCGTTCCTCGACGAGATTTCGGCGGCCCATAAGCCCATCGACCAGGTGACGGCTGAGGCGCCTGAGCTCATAACTAACGTGCGCACGCTGCACCAGATGGTGATTGAGAAAGCGACTGGCGCCGCGGATGTCACGTTGTGGAGGAGACTCCAGGGCGCTCCATCTGTGCGCGAGCTTGGCTGTGAGCACGTGTTCGTACAAGGGTCGCTCCGGCACCCGGCACCCAGCATCCTCTCGGGCACACCCTCAGCTCGCCGCAGCACGGAGTTCTCGCAGGGCTGCGCTCTTGGATGGCAGAGGAATCGGCACCTGGTCGGGGTCCACATCGATCGGAGGAATCAGGACGAAACCCCTCTCCGCTTGCTGGATCTCCCAGTGATTGTTGTGGCAGAGCAGATGATGATGTCGGCAGAGCAGGATTCCATCGTCGATGTTCGTGCTGCCGCGGTCTCGCGACCAGTGTTTGGTGTGGTGGGCCTCGGTCCAGGATGGCGGTCGGTCACATCCGGGGAACATGCATCCGCCATCGCGAACCGCGAGAGCTTGCCGTTGCTTACGCGTGTACAGCCGACGGTCGCGGCCTACGTCGAGCGCGTGACCACTGTCGTCGAAAAGAATCGGCTCGATGGTCGACGAACAGAGCGCGCGTTGGATGGTCTCGATGCTCACGGGATCGAGCTGGCCCTCGAGGTGGCCGTGAGCGTGAGGGTGGCCGTAGGCAGGGCCCTGAGTATGGCCCGCGCTCGCACCCATGGCCTCGCCATCGCTCTCGTCGAGAGCCGCATTCAGCACGAGCAGATGCACAACGGGTGCACCCGATCCCAACAGCTGGGACGAGTCGGCAGCCGCACCCTGGCGAAGTAGTTCCACGAACACGTCGGAGGCAAGCTGCGCCGTCGACCGAGGATCGTCGGTGATCTGCTTTGCTCGCTCGAAGTCGGTGCTGCCAGCATCCACGAATCGCGGCCCGCCACGTCGTGGTGACGTTGCCCGATCCCAGAGGTCTGAGGTGATCGTGGCGGTCTCGGGATCCATCAGCCACGTCAATCGGCTCATTCCGTCGGGAAGACGGGTAAAAGTGAGGCAGCGCGCGTCACGTCGCTCGTTCTCACGTTCGGCGATGCCCGCCTCGTCCAACTCGTCCCGTAGTTCGCGGGCACGCCGAAAAAGGCGATCAGTATCGAGAGTCTCCGATTCGCTGCACAGCCGTTTGGTTGCCTCCGCAAGAGCGCTTTCCGAAACTCGGGCGCTCGGTTCGCCGAGGCCGGCCCGGATCGAATCAGCAGCCCCGACAGAAAGGGCACCCTGGCCCACCGCCTGCCCAAGGGCGTGCCGCCAGGAGTGCGGATCGGTAGCATCCTGCACCAGGGTGCCGACGCGCACCGCTGCGGCCGCTTCTCGCCCCGAAAGTCCGGTGGTAACGCGAACCAGCTCGATCGCCGTTCGATAACCGGTGCGCTGGGCTAGCCCATCGTGGCCGAGAGATATGGCGGACCGTCGCGCTATTTCGCCGGCGATCACCGCCGCTGTTGTGCCCATCAGGCGCTGGGCGTCAGCTGATCGTCGAGCGACCTGAAGGAGGGCATCGTCAGCGAGGGCGCGATAGGCCGTGACATCCCTCGACAACGCCTCGGCAGCAGCTACTGCGGAGTTGAACTGTGGAAGGAGGTCGGGGGTGGACATAACTCAATCTTTCACCTTCGAACGTATGTTCGATAGATGAGGTGGCGAATCTGTAGACAACATTTTTGAGGTGGTTTGGTGGAGGAGAGGTGTTCTAGCGGTGTCCACAGGAACACTAGTAGCCGGCCAACAGGAACACTGGTGGCCGGTAAAACGCGAATCGGCCCGGTGGGGAAAAGCTGGCCCAGTGGAAAAAAGGTGGCCAAGAAGAGGCGAGGTGGCGCGACTAAGACGTAATGCGCGCCGGGGAATTCCCGAAGCGGGGTACGAGTTGCGCCTCCCATGAGCAATAAAGTAACCATGTACGGAGCCGAATGGTGCATCGACTGCCGCCGTTCGAAGAAGGTGCTCGACACGCTTGGTGTGGACTACGACTACGTGGACCTCGAAGCAGACCTCACCGGTGCCGACCGCGCAATCGCTATCAGCGGGCGCACCAACATCCCGGTGATCCAATTCACCGATGGAAGTCATTTGGTGGAGCCGAGCGATTCAGAGCTGCGGGAGAAAGTCACTTCTTCTCAATGAGGTGCTTCAGGTGCGCAGTATCCGGTCCCGGTGATCCTCGCTAACGCTTATGGGGTTCGATCCGAGCGCATCGCGGGCTTTCCCAATAGCGCCCCCGGATCCGTCGTAACCACCTGTGTGATTCATTTGTCTCTGCCAGCCAAAGTGCATGCCCGTGCCGCGCACGCACGACAAGGCCCCAACCTCGAGTTGTGATCCGGAACGGGCCACTCAGACCCGGTAAAAGCTAACGCGATCCGGCAAGTGCTCCCGGTGAGTGGCGAGCGGAACACGTTCACTGGGTGAGGGCATGTCGTTCTCGCCAGTCACCAGGCATGCTCGATGGCAACAGCGAGCAGGTGAGTGGGATCGGCCGCACGGGTGAAGGCGGCACGGGTGAAGGCGGCACTGGCGGCCCCGAGGTGACGGTTCTGCTCAACAGTGATACCGACTCCGCTTCAATTCTGACCGGAACTGCCCTCGCTCACCCGGGCACAGGCCACCTGATTATTCCGGTCTGGCCGTGAAAGTCGGCGACACTACTGCCCCAGCACCCGCTCGAACGCGCCCTCCACGACCGCCCAGGGAATTCTCTCCTGCTCGAGGCGCACGGAAGGCCCGTAAGTGCTCGACCGAAGCATCTCGAGAACGGCTTGTTCGGGCTCGGTGAGCAGCGACAGCAACTGCACATTCTGATCCGGTTCGCTCGCCCACAGCGTGCGATTGTCGAGCAGTGTCGTCTCATCCATCAGGATCGACTCTGCCCGCGGAAAATAGCTGCGGAACCGATTGAGGATGGCGAAACCGTGCGTATCGAGATCGCCCCAATACACAATGCGCGCGGATGCAAGCCAGGACAACCGGCTCAGGACATCCACTGCGTAGCCCTGTTTCGCGATCACGACCGCGCCCTCGATATCACCGAATGAGTAGGCACACTGCAGGTTTTCGCAGACGATCACGACCCGCGGATGCCAGCGCAGCGCGGCGAGTACGTCCGGCTCTGCAGAGAAATCGCCCAGGCCAGCGAGCCCTGCTCTGAGTTGGGGATCAAGCACCCGAAGGGTCAGCAGCTTTTCGAGAGTTCGCAGGCCGAACCCCTCCTGCTCGTCGCCCGCGGTCGCCCGCCGGAGCGCTGTGCACAGTGCGCGGTGAGTCTCGAACCATTTGCTGTCGACTCCGGGGATCGGCAGCTGCCGCGGAAGCAGGCCGGAGGTCGGATGCCGCGCGACCCAGCGCAAGAATTGCCGCGTCTGCTGCCACTCGAGCGATGACAGAGACACAAGTCGAGTGAAGGTTTTTCGATCAAGAGGTTGAACCGCGGGCCAGTCGGCTGCCAGCTGCTGCAGCCGCTCGATTGCGCGATTCCACTCCTTCGCCCGCCCGACGAAGGCCGCCAACTCCGGTGCCGAAATAAATCGGATGTGGGTGGGTATGAGTTGCGAGCCGGTGCGCCAGAGTCGTTGTGCCGTCACGATGTGCAGGGAATCCGCGAGGTCCATCCACTGCCGTGCCCACCGCGCCGTCCCCTCGAAATTGGTGAGGGCCTCCTTCTCGTCGGGCGCACCGAGCGCCAACGAGAGGGGCCAGGAGCCGGAGCCGTCGGTCGACCAAAATAGGAAGTTTTTCTCGAAGCGAACCGCGGCCTCGCCGCGCACCGTCGCGAGCGACTTCATGCGGCGGGGCCTGCGAGATTCGTGATTTCGAGGAGACTGAGCGAAGATTCGTTGCGGTTTCGGATGGTGACGAGGGCAGCTCCTCCGATGAATTCGCTGAGCGTCTGAACCATTTTCAACGGTGTCGCGAGAATCATCTGAAACCCGAAGCGCTCGAAAATACGCATCGATCCTTCGGTGAATTCGGCATCCGCCTTGTCGAACGCCTCATCGATGATCACGGTGCCGTACTGCGGGGTCACCGCTTTGCGCCCGCCCAGCTGATAGCGAAGCGCGGCGGCAAGCGCGAAGGTCACGAGCTTGACCCTCTGGCCTCCCGATCGCCCATCCCCGGACGTGTGGATGTCGACCACCACACCGTCGGCGGACTTTTCGAGTCCCTGGAATTCGACGTGTTTCCGCACATCCAGAACGAGCTCTCGCCAGGTGCGGTCGGCAAAGGAACTGCTCCCGAGTCTCGTGACGAGTGCGTGCAGCGCCTCGTATTTCGCTTCGGCCTCGGAGGCGGATGCCGTGAGCGAGTTCTCGAGAATGCCCTGCACATCCAGCCGAAACTTCTTCACCTCTGGTAAAAAACGCTCCTTGACTTTTAATTCCAGATGAGTTCCCGTATTGAAGTCGACGGAGGCAAGTGAATCGTTCACCGGCTGGATGCGCTTGCGCACCTCCTTCTGCTCCTGGGCCATCAGTTGCACCAGCTGCGCGAGGTTCTGGTTTGACTGGGTCTGCAGCAGTTCGCGGAAGCGACCCTGAAAGCGGGGAAGGCCGTCGAATTCGATCGTCTCGAGAATGCGCAGAAAATCCGGTGTGCTCGCGACAGTCGTGTCTGTATCCGCCACGTCGGCTGGCCACTCCGCGGAGAACGCAGTGAAGATACGTACGAGTTCCCCCTCCGCCTCGCCGATCGTGCGTCTCACCGCGTCCAACTCACGACTGATCGCTGTCGTCATTTTTGCCACGGACTCGCCGAGCTTGTCGAGTGCCACCGAGCGGGCGAGCGCGGTGAATCTCTCGTCGAGTCGCAATCGGGTGGATGCCCCTATCGGTTCGAGTTCGGACTGTTCCGACTGCGCATCACCGAGCCCAGTCCGCCGCCGGGCAGCCTCGTCGCGTTCGGCACTCACGCGCACCGCCGCAGAATTGGCGGCCTGCCGTGCTACGTGAGCCTCGCGGCCGAGCGAGTCGAGCCGACGATCGAGGCCGGCCAGCTCACCGGACGCCGCGGAATACGTCGCAACCTGCGTCTCGAGATCGTGGATCCGGACGATGCGGGCCTCCGCATTCACGTCATCCCAGTGCAGGTTTCGGATGTACTGGCAGGCCTCCAAACGCGCGCCGATATCGGCCTGTCTGGAGATCACAGAGTCGAGAGACGCCTTCGCGGCATCGAGCTCGGCGAGCAGTCGAGTCTCGTCCTGTCGATACAGCTCGTTCTTGTCGTGGTTGTCGAAACCGAGCACCCAGGATCGTCGGTCATCCACCGTGTTTCGATCGTCCTTTTCGTGGCGGGTTCGCGAGTGTTTAATCTGGCCGGTCGGCGTGATGGCTCGGTCGCTGGATCGGAAAGCGGCGATACTTTCGGCACAGACATAGTCGAATCGACGGCTCAGTTCGGAGTTCAGCCAGGGTTCGAAATCTCCGACCAATACCCCGATCTTGCGTACGACCGACGTGCTCGAGACGCTCAGCACCGGTTCAACGGATGACGTGGACACACGGTTGTACAGGAGCTTGCGGCCGAGATGGTGAGAGTCGATGTATTCGGATGCCACCGCATAGAGCGCCTCCGGCACGATTACCGAGCGGGAGAACCCGCCGAGAAGCCGCTCAATCGCCCCGCGCCAAACGGCGTGTTCCGCCGGCACCTCGAGGAGTTCCGCCACAAAAGGAAGTCGTTTGGGGGCCACCTTTAGCGCGGTGGCGAGTCGGTCTCGCAGCTCCAGGTCCCTGCTGTCGATGTTGGAGGGCTGGCGAGCAAGGGCGGCGAGCTGGGTTCGCACGGTATTGAGCTCTTCGACGGCATCGCGTTCGACAACGCGGGCTTCAGCGCGGCTCTCGCTCACGGACTCGGCCGCTGCCGCAATCGACTCCGCCTCGCCCTGTGCCTGGGACACAAGATCGGCAAATTCCGCCGCGTTCGACGGCTCGGAAGATCCGAGCATCCGCAATTTCTCCTGGAGCAACACTCGCGCCCGCTTCGGCGCGGCGAGCTGCTCGGTGAGGCTCGCGATCTCGGAGCGCCAGGCCTGAAGCTGGAATCCACCCGCCTGCCCGTGCTGCTCGCGGAGGGCGCGAAGCTGCCCGTCGAGGTCATCTGCAGAGGTGGATGCCTGCGCCATTAGGGCGCTCTCGGCGACGATTTCGCGATCGAGACGTACGATTTCGCGCTCGTGCACCTCGATCGACTTCGCCACGCGAAAGGCATCGGTCGATGCCAGATCGGAGGCCAGCAGGCCGGCAGCGGCCAGCGATTGCTGTCGAAGCCGATCCAACTCTCGAATCGGACCGAGCCGTTCCACTTGCCGTTCGGCGCGCTGCACGGAGCGGTACGCATCCTCGAGCTCGACAAACTGCTCGACGGTGCGCTGTGCCGCTGCGAAAGTCGCGGGCTCGTCGAGCATGAAGTCGCGTAGCAGCGTATCGAGGTTTGCTAACCCCTTCGTCGACTGGGTCTTGTGCAGCAGGCGCAGGGCGCGATCCCCCGAGATGCCGAGCCGTCGGGTGAATTTGTCGGCGAAGCTCGAAAAGTCTGAGGAGGCGAAAATGGGGGTGAGCCTGCTCTTCACCACCCGCAGGTTGAGGCCATCGGCCACGACGTCTTCGAGCGCTCGCAGGTCGAAATCGCTGTCGAAAATGATGCTCGTCTTGGTGATGCTGTCGTCGCTGTTCACGCCGCGCGCAGCCCAGAAAACCCGCACCAGCGTCGTCTCAATGCCGAGGCCGTCGCTGAATCGCAACCCGATCGCCGACCACGTCGCGCCCGGCCGCAGATATTGGGTGGCCACTTCTCCCGAGGTCTCGTCGGTGTTGCGCGACCACGCGCCGCGGATGTAGCTGGTCAGATTGCGGTCTCGTCCCTTCGCGTTCGTGTCGCGGGCGGCCGCATTGAGGTCGAGCCATTTCGCCGGCACGAGCACCACGGAGATCGCGTCGAGCAGTGAGGACTTGCCGGATCCGGATGCACCGGTCAGCAGAAAGCCGCGATCCGAAATCGGTACCGCGTGATGGCCAGCAAAGGTGCCCCAGTTGACGAGTTGCAATCCGACCAGTCGATGCTGTCCGGGATGCGGCCGGCCGGTGCTCTCATGCTCCCAGAACCCGCTCAGGTCGGAGTCATCCAGAATCTGCAGTTCGTCACTCATCGAGGGGGTCGCTCTCTTCCGCTGGCACGTCTTCTGACTCAGATACGTCATCTGACGCCGCGGTGAATTGCTCATTAGAGTCGGTGAATCGCTCGTACGAGTCGGTGAGCGCGGCGATCTGCTCCGGTGGAAACAGGATGCGCAAAACGGGTGAGATCTCGAAGCGCGCCTCGGTCGTTGTCGAACGCAAGATGCCGTTGTCGCGCATTTTTTTGACCGCCCCGTTGATCCGCTTGAGGTGGATCGAATGATCGGATGTTGCGTCCCGCTGGTAGGGCTGGAGCTGGGCCGTGATGTCGTCCAGTCCCACGATCGCCCGGTTGCCGGTGCCGGTGACCGTCGACAGTTGCTGGCGCAGGAAGAGCAGGAGGGCGCTGTCAATGAGGGTGAGCGGCACCCGGCGGAGCAGCTTCGGGAAGGCAACGTCGGCCTCCGATGCCTGCTGGCAGAAGGCAACGCGTTCCGCGTCATCCACCATCAGGGTCAGGAAAATCTCCGAGAGGTACTGCCGCACCACGGCCTGATTACGCAGGAGAGCGGCCCACACCAGCTCATCCGCCGATCCGTCCAGGAAGGGTCCGCGAATGAGCCTGACAAGGGCCCGTCTGGTGTCGACGTCGAATTGGCCGGTGTCGCCGACGAAGAGCGCGGCGGAGTCGGCGTTCTCTTCGGGATGCACCGTTAAATTCGTCTCACTCAGGTCAGTGCTCATCGGTGGTTCCGTTCAACGCAGTGAAGAGCAGCCGGGGTACTTTGGCGAATCTGGCCGGATCAGAATTCCATTGCACTGTCTCTGTCTGCCCGTCTCTCTTGATTGCTGTACCCGAGTCTTGCCGTTGAAGCGCAATGTAGACGAGGCCGACGACGCTGCCGAATCCCTGGGTCGCGGGAAAGCGCGCAAGCACATCCGCAACGCTCACCACGGTCGCGAATTCGAGAGCGGATGCCACGTTCTGCTGCAGCTCGCGCATATCGATCTCGCTCTCCCGGATGATCGCGAGGATTTGGGCGAGATCGACGTCGTGGGCCACGTTCTCGACGAGGCTCGGCGGCCGCTCACCGTCGTCGCTGAATGGCGTCCACTGGCCCACCGAGGAGAGTTCGGACTGGCTGAGTCCGAGCTCGAACCCCGAGAAGCGGTGCACCGGCACGGTCTCACTGATCACCCCGAAACGCCGCTGGGCAACAGTGAGCAGCCGAGTAACCGTGCGCTCCTCCTCGTACTCGCGTCGCTGCACAAAATTGCGAAGCGAGCGAGAAAGTGAGACGTACACCTCGTGCACCTCGCCCCCGCGCTGGCTAAGACTCGGAACGAGATCCCGCAGAAAATCCTGTTGCGCGGTTGTCAGCTCGCTGACGAACGATCGACTGAGCACCGTTTCGATCGCGGCATCCAGCCCGGCGCTGCGCTCGAGATCGGTGAGCAGTGCGTAGAAGGCCTGAAAGCTGCGGCCGGCTTCCTGCTCGGCGAGCACATCGACGCCGCGAAACAGGGCCTCGAGCACATCGCCGCGACCGCCGTCGTTCTCGATGATGTCCTTGCGAAAGCGCACGTTCAAGCGTTCGATCTCGCGTCGCACGCGGGCAAAATCGGCGGGTAGCTGGTCGGCGAGAGAGAGGATGTCCCGCACCCGCTCGAGCGCGACGCGGTCATCGATAGTGCCGGAGCGTCCGTCCCGGATGGCGGCGATGCGCGCATCGAGCCGATCCCTGTCGCGCTCGAGAGCCTCGACCCGAGAGGCGACATCCTCATCCGTGTCGACCACCAGCTGGTCGAGTTGCGACATCACCGTGGTGAGTCGGCTCTCCGTCGCGGCCTTCGGCGGCGTCTCGAGGTCCGACACGATGCCGATGGCCGCGAGTGCTTCGCTGGAAAGCTCGTATGTCTCGTCGCCGCCGATCTCCCCCGGCCGACGCTCCAGGAATCCCTGGTTCAGCCAGGCAGCGCAATACTGCTGAGCGGTCTGCGGCAGGTCGTACCCGGCGCCCCTCAGCGCAACGACGTCATCGTCGATCCGCTCGAAGAGCATCGGCGCCGGCACCCGAGTCTCGCCGGATTCGACAAAGTTACTGCGAAGAATGGCGAGGATGACGTGAGCATTTTGGGCCCGAATGAGCTGCCAGGCCGCTTCCTCGCTCAACCGCCTCAGTCGGGTCGCGGAGGTGACGATCTGCGCCGCGGTCTGGCTCATGTTTCGAGGGTAGTGGCTCGGAAGGGTTGTCGTCGTTCGGGGAGTGCAGGCTTCCCCGCCCGCATCCGGATCCGCATCCCCATCCGCACCTCTGCGGCTGTTAGTGACACGTGCGCCCAAACGTTCGGGCACACGTGTCACTAAAGGGAGCGGAGAGTGTGGTTCTGCCACTACGCACCAATGAAGAAATCAGGAAGGGGTGACCGTCGTTACCCCCTGCGTCTGGAGTGGCCCAGGAACGCTTTCCCGCAAGAAACGCCGCGCCGTAGGGCAGCAAGGACCGCTTGAGCAGGGCGGCCGGAACAAGAGCGTCGAGGTCGTCAGCGTCGTCGAACCCCACTGACAGTTCGGCCTAAATCAATGGATTCAGTTGCAACGGAATACTGCGAGCCGCCTTGGCTATGGCCAGCGCTGACCAGCCGTACCACTTCGGATCTCGCGTCGCGATG
>ENA-OFDM01000277-OFDM01000277.1-metagenomes-genome-assembly--contig:-NODE-277-length-22782-cov-3.170194_pt1 | contig 22782 bp, 19 predicted proteins | sample MGYA00153385_OFDM01 | MGnify analysis MGYA00153385
CCGGAATAGGTAAAGTTCCTGCGGCCATGCGCTCATATAAACGGTGTACTCCTGTAGTTGTTTCTTCGCTCAAGCCCTTGATACCACTAATTAATTCAGGGTATTTATCAAAAACCATGTTTGTTAAATCGCCACCATCATCTAAAATCATGTTTAAAGGTTTGTCAGCACTTCCAAAAAACAATGTCTGTTCAATGCACCAATCAGATTCTGCCTGTGTTTGTCCTTTCCATGCAAAAACACCGGCTCCAGTAGCAGCAATTGCAGCAGCAGCTTGGTCTTGCGTAGAAAAAATATTGCAAGAACTCCATTTAACTTCTGCACCAAGGTGCGTTAAAGTTTCAATTAATACTGCAGTTTGAATTGTCATGTGTAAGCAACCTGCAATTCGTGCGCCTGCAAGTGGTTTGCTGTCGCCAAACTCTGCACGTAGGCTCATAAGTCCCGGCATTTCAGCTTCTGCAAGCATTATTTCTTTACGGCCCCATTCTGCAAGCGTAATATCTGCAACCTTATTTTTAAGGCTGAAATCTATTCCGGTAAAAATTGTTGTTTCCATTTTTTTAAATTAACGTGCAAACCGTTTGAAAATGAATCGCACAGATTTTATAAATAAAATTCTGATTTTTTAATAAGAGTAAAAGTATATTATGTAGGAAGATATTCTGTGTTAAATAAAATGTTTAGAATATATTTGTCAATTTATTGACAATATTAGAATTAATATACAATTTACTATGTCAAAATCAATACTTAAAGAACAAATGCCTACTGCTGCTTTATCCATTGATGCAAAAGACCTTTCTATTTTAGCTTTGCTACAGCAAAATGCGAGAATAACCGTAAAAGAAATTTCAAAGAAAATACACCTGAGCACTACACCTGTTCATGAACGCATCAAGCGAATGGAAAATGACGGCATAATTAAGCAATACGTAACGCTGGTGAATCACAGTAAAGTAAAGCGAGGGCTGATGGTAATTTGTTACGTATCATTAAAAGCACACAGTAAAAGTGCGGGTACAAAATTCATAAATGCTATTAATGAGATGAACGAGATTATCGAGTGCTATAGCATTTCAGGCGAGTTTGATTTTATGCTGAAAGTGGTGGAAGAAAATATGGATTCCTATTATAATTTTCACGTAAATAAATTAAGCCAGATTGAGAATATTGGGAATGTGCAGAGTGTATTTGTGATGGGTATTATAAAAGATACAGTGCAATTGGTATATTGAAAAAAAATTAGCTTTTATACATATATTTAAAAAATTTCTTTAATATGGGTTTTATTTTTTTACATTATTTTAAAAAATGAAAAATATTTTACTACTTTTTATAAATATAATTTCCTTTACGGTTATTTCCTTTGCAGCTGTAGATACCGTTTCTATCTACAGTAATGCTATGCATAAAAATATAAAGGCAGTCGTCATAAAACCGGATTCATATCAAAAAGAAAAAGATTTTCCGGTAGTTTATTTGTTGCATGGGGCTTATGGAAATTTTGCAAACTGGATAAAAAAAGTTCCTGCTTTACAGGCTTATGCTGATCAATATAAAATCTTAGTAGTCTGTCCTGATGGCGCTTCTACAAGTTGGTATTTTGATAGTCCTGTAGATACAACTTTTAAATACGAAACCCATATTGGAATTGAAGTTCCTGCATATGTTGATGCAAATTATAAAACAATAAAAGGAAGAAAATATAGAGCTATTGCAGGGTTAAGTATGGGAGGCCATGGTGCAATCTTTATTGCATTTCGTCATTCTGAAACTTTTGGTGCCTGTGGTAGTATGAGTGGCGCTTTAAACGTAGCAAGTATTACCAAAGGATATGATGTTGATAAAAGATTGGGTGATTATGAAAGTAATAAAACCTATTATAATGAGTTTAGTGTTTTAAGTATAATTGAAAAAAAGCCCAAAGATTCTTTGGCGATAATAATAGATTGTGGTGTGCAGGATTTTATTTGCAGTATGAGCAAAGCAACCCACGAAAAAATGAATAAGCTAAAAATTGCGCATGATTATATTGAAAGACCTGGAAAGCATGACTGGTCTTATTGGGCTAATGCGGTAGGATACCAACTGATGTTTTTTAAAAACTTTTTTGATAAAAGTGAAAGTAAGTAAGCCTAACAATTATAATACTTTTACCATTACATAATCATCCATTACATAGCCATTTTCAATTTCTAATATTTCTTCTTTAAAAACTTGAAACCCTTTTTTGGCGTAAAATATTGTTGCAGGGTTAGATTTATTTACATTTAATTCAAGCAAATTGCCCCTGGCGTTTTTACTTTGTGTGCAAACATAATCTAACAAAAAACTGCCTATGCCTTTTGTATGATGTGTGGTGAGGACATATAATTTATGTAATCTAAATGTTGAAGATTCTTTTTCAGATTTTTGGGAAAAAGATGCAAAGCCAATAGGAATATCATTTGTAAAAGCAATTACGAATTGATGACCTTTTTCGAATTGTATTTTTAATGCTTGTGGGTTATAAATTAATTTGAGCATATAGTTTATTTGCTCACCGGTAATTATGCCCGCATAAGATATTGGCCATATCGTTTCTGCAAGTTTTTGTATTACATGTAAATCCTGTGCCGTTGCAATCTTAATTTCCATTATTTTAATATCAATTTTAAATCTGGCGCATACATTATTCTACCCTGAGGGTCCTTGACAACTACCGCAAAAAAGTACAATTCTTCTCCCGACTTTAAATTTTCCCTTACTGCATTCAACCAAATTGTAGGAAGGGAAGCGGTCTTAAATAAGGAAGATTTTATGGAATATATTTTGCTTGTTTTTCCTGTGTTTTCATCTTCGGTCGTAACAATTTTTTTGTATAAAAACTGGTACGACGAAATTAAATAAGCTACATTTTTAGCATCAGTTATTTTTAGAGGTAGCCCAATAATACTATCTGCCATTTCGGGCAAAATGTAACTGGTATCTTTAAAAGTGCCAAGAATTGTGGTAAGTTTTGGTACTTTAAATTTTACAAATGATTTCGTTGTGTTTTTTTGTGCTGCAGCACTCATTGAACAGGCTGCTATAAAGACAACAAAAAGTAATTTTTTAATTTTCATTATACAATTTAAAGAAGTTTTTAAGCTAAAAAAAACTACTTAAAATATTTAACATGTAGTGTAAATAACTAATTTATACCTAAATAAATATTAAGCTGCTTAATTCTTTCATTGGTTATTTCCGTTAAGCAGTTGTAATATATAAGCGGCTGTATACTGCCACCTTTATAGCTTGCAGATGCAGATTTACAATGCGCTTCTTTATATTTTATCCATGTTCTTTGGGCATCAAGCAATAATTTTTTATCAATGTCGCTAGGTGTTTCTTTTTGTACTTTTTTATAAATAAGTGCCATTTTAGCATCTGCTTTTTTAAAGTTTGTACTGGCCTGATGGTTCATTTCCATTTGTGTTTGCCCAAAGGAAACTACATTAATAAAACACAAAAAAAGGACAAGAATAATAATGTTTTTCATAGATAATTTTTTTAGTTTGATATAACTTTTAAGCTTTCTTCAATAATCCTCAACTTTTCTTCCGCATCTGTTTTTTTCTTTTGCTCCAATGCCAAAACTTCGGGCTTCGCATTGGCTACAAATTTTTCATTTCCCAGTTTCTTTTCTACGCTTATTAAAAATCCTTTAAGGTGATTTAATTCTTTTTCAAGATCTTCCTGCTGACTTGCAACATTTAAAGGTTGCTCCGTTTCTATATAAAATTTATCTTTCCCAATTACAGTTGTTATTGTTCCTGCAACTGCATCTTTAACATAAGTTATAGATTCGCTGTTTACCTGCTTTGCAAGAATACTTTCTATGCTTTTATACACATCATTTTCACTCGTATCTATATGCAGTTTTATTTTTTCTTTTGGTTTTATTTGGTTTTTATTTCGCATATCCCTTAGCCCTGAAATAATATTTTTTAATAATGCGCCTTCTTTCAAAATGCTGCTGTCAGTAACGGAATTTTCTAGGGTAACCTTTACACACAGGTCATCATTTCTTTCATCTAACAAATGGTAAATTTCTTCTGTAACAAATGGCATAAAAGGATGTAATAGTTCCATTAATTGTGTAAAAAAGCCAACCGTTTTGTCGTAAACTATTTTATCAATCGGCTGTTCAAAACCTGGCTTCACCCATTCTAAATACCAGCTACAAAAGTCATCCCATATCAATGAATAAATAACCTTTAATGCTTCACTTAATTTAAACTGGTTCAGCATTTCGTTCACCTCTAATCGAACTTCGTTCAATCTGTTTTCAAACCAGGTAATAGGCCACTGACCACTGACCACTGACAACAGATCACTTCTACCAAAATCAGGTTGTCGGTCGTCCGTCGTCTGTCGTCCATAGTCAATCGTCCTTTCCTCCCACATCTTCACCAACTTCAATGCATTCCACATTTTATTATTAAAATTTCTTCCTTGTTCCAATGCACTTTCTTCAAATAAAATATCGTTTCCTGCCGGCGATGCAATCATAATTCCAAACCTCACAGCATCGGCGCCGTATTGATCAATCAAGCCGAGTAAATCTGGCGAGTTACCTAATTGCTTACTCATTTTTCTGCCTTGTTTATCCCGTACCATGCCAGTAAAATAAACATCTTTAAAAGGTAGTTCCTGTTTAAAAGCATAACCTGCCATCACCATTCTTGCTACCCAAAAGAAAATAATGTCCTGCCCTGTAACAAGCGTTGTCGTTGGGTAATAGTAATTTATTTCTGTATTATTGGGGTTGCTTATTCCTTTAAAAACTTCCATTGGCCAAAGCCATGAGGAAAACCAAGTATCAAGACAATCTTCATCCTGAATAAGTTTTAAGTTGCGGGTTTCAGGTTGCGAGTTATGTAATGCCTCAAGACTTTCAGCAACATAAAAATTTCCCCCTTCATCATACCAAGCCGGTATTTGTTGTCCCCACCAAAGTTGCCTGCTGATGCACCAATCTTTAATATTGTCCATCCAATGTGCGTAAGTATTTTTGGCTTTGTTTGGATGAAATTTTATTCTTTCTTCCGCCACTGCAGATGCAATCTCCGGGTTAAGCGCAATGAACTTTTTCATGTCCATAAACCACTGCAACGAAAGCCTGCTTTCAATCACCGCACCTGTTCTTTCACTCGTACCAACCTGCCCTTTGTAATCTTCTATTTTTTGTAATTGGTTAATGGCAGCAATGTCTTCTGCTATTTTTTTGCGAAGCACAAATCTGTCCATTCCCACGTAACCATAAACCTGCTCACTTGGGTCTTCATCCATCAAATCTTCAATGGTAAATTTTCCTTCCGCATCCAAAGTATTTAATGCTTTTAGGTTATGTCTTTTACCAAGCTCATTATCATTTTTATCATGTGCCGGTGTTACTTTTAATGCACCGGTACCAAAATCTACTGTTACATATTCATCGGCAATAATTAGTATTTTTCTGTTGATGATTGGCACAATAACTTCCTTGCCAATCACCGATAAAAAACGTTCATCTGTTGGATTTACACAAATGGCCACATCACCTAAGATCGTTTCAGGTCTTGTGGTAGCAACGGTTATACCGCCTTCGCTGCCATCAGCAAAAGGATAAGTAACATAATATAATTTTGAATCTACATCCTTAAAAATCACTTCTTCATCACTGAGTGCAGTCTTGCTTGCAGGGTCCCAGTTTACCATGCGTAAGCCTCTGTAAATTATTTCGTCTTTGTGCAGTTTTACAAATATTTCAATAACAGATTTATAATAATCCGGATCCATGGTAAATGCTGTGCGATCCCAATCCAGACTGCAACCCATTTTCTTCAACTGCTCTAAAATGATACCGCCATATTTTTCTTTCCACTCCCACGCATATGCTAAAAATTCTTCTCTGCTTAACGATGATTTTATAATACCTCTTTCTCTCAACATGGCCACCACTTTGGCTTCTGTAGCTATAGATGCATGATCGGTACCCGGCACCCAACATGCGTTTTTGCCCTGCATACGTGCACGGCGAATTAAAATATCCTGAATAGTATTGTTTAAACAATGCCCCATGTGCAGCACGCCTGTTACGTTTGGCGGCGGCATTACAATTGTATAAGCCTCACGTTCATCGGGCACACTTTTAAAATAACCCTCGTTCATCCAGTGGCTGTACCATTTTTTCTCAATTTCCTGCGGCTCAAAATTTTTAGAAAGTTCCATTCGTTGTCTGTCGTTTTTCTGCGGCGAAGGTACAAAAACCGCTTCGCTTTTTTGTACTTATGGATTGAGCAAAGAAGGAGCTATGATGATCTTTTGTGGCAATCCTAATTTGGTGTTTTTTTCTTTTTGGGGAAAAGAAAAAAGGAACCACATTTCATCTTCAAGTTTCTATTAAGTTCTAATTATGCAATAGATGGTACAGTTCCGTTCAGAAAAAAAATGACGAATGGCTGCGGTTGATGGAGCGATGTAGTATTTGCGGCCGTGCGCCAAAGGAGATTATGCCTGCAAATGCTACCGCACAGCGAAAGAGACCGAACCAAAGCTTAGGTAAGAAAAAATGATTACAGCCCTCAAATAAAAAAACCTTATCACTAAATTAATTAGTAATTTACATCCATAATTAACCAATAACCAATCAACGAATTTTGTACGCAATAGTAGATATTGAAACCACCGGCGGCAGTGCAGCAAACAGCGCAATAACTGAAATAGCCATTCATGTGCACGATGGTAAAAAATTAATTCAACATTTTACCACCCTCATAAATCCTGAAAGGAGGGTGCCCGATTTTATAACTGCGCTTACAGGAATTAGCAATTCAATGGTGGCAAGTGCGCCAACTTTTGATGAGGTTGCAGATAAAATTTATGAACTTTTATCTGACAATATTTTTATTGCGCACAATGTAAATTTTGATCATTCCTTTATATATCATCATTTAAAAAAAGCAGGTTACGAATTAAATGTAAAGAAACTTTGTACAGTGCGCCTTGCCCGCAAAGCATTGCCAGGACTGCCTTCTTACAGTTTGGGTAAACTTTGCAGAAGTGTAAACATTTTAATTGATGACCGCCACAGAGCGGACGGCGATGCAAAAGCAACTGTAAAATTGTTTGAAAAAATACTTGCAGAAGGAGGAATGGAGCACATTGATAAAATGCTCAAGCGTTCCTCATCCGAGCAATGGCTGCCAGTGCATTTAGAAAAGAAAAAAATAGAAAATCTACCACTGGTTGCAGGCGTCTATTATTTTCACAACCACAAAGGAAAAGTTATTTATGTTGGCAAAGCCATTAATATAAAAAAAAGGGTGGTGAGCCATTTTACGCACAATGATGCAGGCCATAGAAGACAAAGTTTTTTGAGACTTGTTGCAGATATTAGTTTTAAAATATGCGCCAACGAATTGCATGCGCTTATTTTAGAAAGTACAGAAATTAGAAAACTTTGGCCGCAATATAATTATGCGCAAAAGCAGCCTGTGCAAAAGTATGCGCTGTATTCTTTTGAAGACAACCGTGGTTATATGCGTTTAGCAATTGATAAAAAACGTAAGAATTTACCATCTTTATATTGTTTTAATTTATTGCAGGAAGGGCAGAAGCTCCTGCGAAAAATGATGGAAGAATTTGACTTGCATACAAAACTTTGTTATGTAGATAAAACACTCTTTGCAGAAAGTGATATGGAATTTACAGAAGCGCCACTTTATTACAATGGTAAAGTAAAAAATGCTATTACAAGTCTGCATGCACAGCTACCAACTTTTGCCTTGGTTGATGATGGTATTGAACCCGATAAAAACCTTTGTTTTTTAATAGAAAAAGGAAATTTTTGGGGAATGGGCTATATACCTTCACAATTACAACCCACATCTGTAAACGATTTAAAAGATTCATTAGATCCTTACACCGACAATGATTTTATAAGAAATAGCATTTACAACTACGCAGAAAGAAATCCTGACAAGAAGATTTTATTAAACTAATACGATGTATTAATTGCCTTTTGTTGAACAACGCTGTTTATAAAATTTTATTTTAAATTTCAACTCTTATTTTCGCCAAAATTCTTCGATTATCCTTTATCCGTAATTTTTAATTTGTAATTCGCAATTATATTTCCCATGTTCAACAATATCATCGCACAAAAACTTTCTATTAAACCATCTCAGGTAGAAACGGTATTACAATTATTAAGTGAAGGCAGTACCATTCCTTTTATTGCCCGATATAGAAAAGACAGTACAGGGGCATTAGATGAAGTGCAGATTCAGCAGATACAAGATGAAAATAAGGCAATGATTGAATTTGCGGAGCGTAAATTATTTATTGAAAAAATAATTACCGAACAGGGCAAAATGACGGAAGAATTACAGACGAAAATTGATGCAGCCATAACGATCAGCAACCTCGAAGATATTTATTTGCCTTACAAACAAAAACGCAAAACCAAAACAGTTGTTGCAAGAGAAAATGGGTTGCAACCTTTAGCGGAATTGCTTTTATTACAAAAAGATATTGATGTAGAAAAAGAATCTGCCTCATTCATAAATGAAAAAGTATTGACTGCTGATGCTGCATTACAGGGTGCAAGAGATATTATTGCGGAAACTGTAAATGAAGATATTGCTGTAAGAGGGAAGCTTCGCAAGTTTTTTGAACGAGATGGGTTAATGAAAAGCATGGTGAATACAGACAAAGAGAATGAAGCAATTAAATACAAGGATTATTATGCATTTTCTGAAAAAATTTCCACCATTCCATCACACAGAACACTGGCAATTTTACGTGGTTTTTTAGAAGGGTTTTTAAAAATTTCTATTGAGCCACAGGAAGAAATTGCGCTGGAAATTATAGAAGATATTTACATCACAGGCATGAGTAATTGCAGCGATCAAATTCGCAAAGCCATTAAAGACAGTTACAGACGTTTGTTGCAGCCCAGCCTTGAAACCGAGTTTAGATCTGCATTAAAAACAGCGGCAGATGAAGAAGCCATTAATGTTTTTGCAGAAAACCTGCGTCAGCTTTTATTGAGTTCACCATTAGGCAGTAAAAGAATTTTGGCCATTGACCCCGGTTACAGAACTGGTTGCAAAGTTGTTTGTATAGATGAAAAGGGTGAGCTGCAAAAAACTGCATTAATTTTTGTACACGAAAAAAATAGGATGGATGAAGCAGAGCATATCATCCGATCAATGGTAAAACAATACGAGGTACAGGCATTTGCCATTGGCGATGGAACTGCAGGAAGGGAAACAGAGCAGTTTATTAAAAAATTAAACATCAATATTCCTGTTTATTTGGTAAATGAAGATGGGGCAAGTATTTACTCTGCTTCAGAAATTGCCCGGCAGGAATTTCCAGATCAGGATATAACCATAAGAGGCGCTGTGAGCATAGGTCGCAGGCTGATGGATCCGTTGGCAGAGTTGGTAAAAATAGATCCAAAAAGTATTGGAGTAGGGCAGTACCAGCACGATGTAAACCAGCCAAGGCTGAAAGAAAAATTAGACCAAACAGTAATAAGTTGTGTAAATATTGTGGGCGTAAATTTAAATACTGCAAGCAAACATTTGCTGAGTTATGTTAGTGGTATTGGAAGCACAATTGCTGAAAATATAGTGACTTACAGAAAACAGGAAGGCAAATTTACCAGCCGCAAACAATTGTTAAAAGTACCAAGGCTAGGCGGAAAAGCTTATGAACAGTGTGCAGGATTTTTACGCATACCAGGTGCAGAGGATGTACTCGATGCAAGCGCTGTACACCCGGAAGCGTATGCACTCGTACAACAAATGGCAAAAGATATTAACGCAGATGTAAACACCTTAATGGGTAATGAAGATTTGCTAAAAACAATTACTATAAAAAAATATATTACTGAAAGTTTTGGAGAGCATACCATTAATGACATCATTGCAGAACTTAAAAAGCCGGGTTTAGATCCACGAAGTGAAGTGCAGCTATTTGAATTTGCACAGATTTTTTCAATTGACGATGTACATGTTGGTATGGAAGTGCCGGGTGTAGTTACAAACCTTACAAGGTTTGGGGCTTTTGTAGATATTGGTGTAAAACAGGACGGGCTTGTGCATGTTTCAGAAATTGCACAAAAGTATATTCAGGATCCTTCAGAGGTTTTAAAATTAAATCAACATATAAAAGTAAAAGTAATGGAGGTTGATGCTGCTCGTAAAAGAATTGCACTTTCCATCAAACAAACGGAAGTGCAATCAACCCAAAATACAAAAAATATAAACCAGCCAAAGCCGACACAAAATTTTAAACCGGTTGAAAAAGAAGTAAAGCCTGCCACAATGGGAGATGCTTTGGAAGCGCTAAAAAATAAATTCAGGTAAAAATATTGATTACCTATTCAATCGTTGCATTAATAAGTCTATCGGTAATGGCTTCCTTCTGGGGTTTAAGAATTTCATAACTGCCATTTTTTACAGCATATTTTCCTTTAGTATGTATAAGCATGGCGCATTGTTCTGCCTGTTCCCTTTGGTGTCCGCAAACGTCTATTAATGTATCAATCACCCATTCAAACGTGTTGACTTCATCATTCCAAACAACAAGACTTAAGTTGATAGCTTCTTCCGTAAGCACATCAACATCTTCTGAAGTTTCGGTTTGTGGGTAGTAAGAAAAATTTAAATTATTCATTTTTGTAAAATTAGAAAATGTTTCAATTAATACAAATAAAAGATTGGTATTTGAATAATAAGTAATATTAACTCATTAGAAACTTTATTTTGATGTAAATTTTAAACAACCAAGGCAAAATAACCCAAATTTTTATCAAACAAAATCTCAAAGCGGAACATTTAATTTCAAGATAATTACGGCTATTTATAGTTTCATATTGATGAAACTCTTGATGCATTAAAAAAAATGATTTTTAAAATTTTACAGGATAGAAGTATCAGTATATTTTTTCTTTAATTCATAATATATATTGAAAGGTATTTTTTAAGCATAATTACTTCATTTCATATTTTAAAAAACCAATTATTTTTCATGTATGGTTCTAACTTATTCTCTTAATTTTTTTCCTTCTGTTTTTTTAGGATCTTCTGTTTGATTGCGATTTAAGTTTTGCTTCGTTTGTTTTTCAGCGGAAGAATTAGCTGGTGCTATACCAAACCTCAATTTTAATGCTCTTAAACCTGATTTTATTTCGTTCCATAAATGCGCAGGCTGTTTATAACCATAAGCTCTATATTTTCCAGGCTGCACTTTTCCTTTACTTCCTACAAAATCTGTAAAATTTGAAACCCACTCTTCAAAACTTTGCATATACTTTTTTTCATTAATCGCATCTTCACTTTGATTTTCACTGTATTTTTTTCCTATACCGCTGTCTGCATAAGTCCATAACTGCTCTGGCACTTCAATACCGCCATAACGGCATTGCCAAACCAAAGGGGCGTAGGCTTGCCGCATATCTTTAAAAGGTTCGCTACTCCCATCGAAGTATTCTTTATGCTGCAGGATCTTTGGAATATTATTTTCATCCATTTCATCACCTCCCTGGTCTCCATAGCAAAAGAAACCGGCCGTTCTACCTTCAAGATGATTTATGCTTAATTCTTTCCAAAGTTCAGTGTGTTCCAAAGCCATAGCTTTTTCAGGGTCTTTGTGGGCGATCAATTTTTCATTAGGGTTTCCGCCATTCATACACACCATTCTATCAAACATTAATTTTAAATTGCTGGTGGGAGCATACCAGTTTACGGGACCAATAATTGCCCAGGCATCTGCCATATCCAATCTTGCATATAAATCTGCATTCCACATAAAATCCGCTTCAGCATGGCTATTCTTTTTATAACAATTGCATGGCCATACACACAAAGCCATTGATGTGGAAACACATGCATTGCAACTTTGAATATGTGCACGGCCATAAGCATTACTCAGGTCTTCATAATCAATTTCCCAATCCTGTGGTAACATATCTGCCATCTTTAACATGAGCATTCTTGCTTTTCCATCAATGCCGGGGCAGTTATATTGCTTTCTTGCTGAGCCTGCTATTATTAAAATCCTAAAAGGCCTTTGTTCAGTGGGCAAAGCGGAATTCATGTCATTTGGTTTCATAATTTTATTTTAATAATTACTGGCATTATAATCAACTTTAGGCTTACAATTTGTTTCAACAATTAAATAATTTTTATAACAAATGTGGGAAGCTATTAAGGAATACTATACAACGATTGGTAACAAATACCATGTTGATCCGGTTATATTTTTAGGTATTCATATTGTGGCAACCCCTTTATTCATTTTTACTTCTGCTTGGATTGTGAAAAAATATAAGCAGAAACAAAGTGTTTTTTTACCTGCAATAACATGTGTACTCGTTTTTAATGCTGCCAATATCTACCTGGTTCTTTTTGGAAAAAATATTCCTTGGTTCATTTATTTTATTCTCGCCATCACCAGTATTATTACAGGTTATTTCAGCTATGTTAAAATAAAAAACAAATTAGATAATTAATAATATCAACAACCACACCATCATGATAAAAAAAATGCAAGGCTTTAAAAATATATCATCCATGTTTAATGATTTTAATTTCCATTTTCCATTACCTACGGCTGAGTAATATTTACGATCAATAGATGGCCTTAATCATTTTTAAAAAATGAATTTGCCATTATAATAATTTGCCTTTTTCCATTAAAATACATCTTAAATCTAAAGGCATAAGTGCTGTAATAATTCAATTTTTTTATTAAATAAGTTTGCACAAGTGTATCAACTGTGGAGGCTTTTGGTTTTAAATCGATATGTACTAAGACGGCTGCAGCAATTAATTTCAGATTATATGATTTGCCAATCCTTATATTTTCCTTTAAAATTGGAGTGATTTAAATTGTGTTTTCTTAATTGCATTGGAAAATAATCAGTTGTAAATGCCAAATAAAATTTAGCTGCAGTTGTGAAGGAGGAATACAAGAAAATTGTTAAAGGGAATTAAAAAGGATTACCTGTTGGTAATCCTTTGTGGGAGCACACGGGTTCGAACCGCGGACCCTCTGCTTGTAAGGCAGATGCTCTAAACCAGCTGAGCTATGCTCCCTTTTTTGATTGGGGTGCCAAAGATAGGCGTATTTTTTTCTTGACAAGATTTTTTTAAAAAAATAATAAATTACTTTTTACAGTTCAAACTTTATAGTACGATTGTTGTTAAAGTAAAGAAAGAGAAATTCAAGAAAAAAATAATTTATGATTGCAGAACTAAATACGTACAGAATATTAATTGTTGATGATGATGAGGATGATTTTTTTATAACCAATCAATACATAAAAAATATAAAGGGTTATAATTTTAAAGTTGAATGGCGTTACGATTATAAAAGTGCCATGCAGGATGTCTGTAAAAAGAAATATGATTTATATCTGGTAGATTATTATTTGGGTGCAAAAACAGGATTGGATTTTATAAAAGAAGCTTTTGAAAAAAAATGTGATGAACCAATTATCATTCTTACCGGTAGAGCTGCACCTGAGCTGGATGCTGAAGTAATGCATGCAGGTGCAGTCGATTATTTGATAAAAGGAGAAATGGATACTGAAAAACTTGAAAGATGTATTCGCCATGTAATAGAAAAAAGTTTTTCAGTTAGAACCTTAAAATCAAACGAAAGAAAGTTCAGGCATATTTTTGAAAGATCGAAGGATGCAGTGTTTTTGATTGATGTAGAAACTATGCTTTTTACTGACGTAAATGAAGCAATGAATTTGCTTTTTGGTTACGACAGTGAAGAAATTAAAGAACTTTCAATATTTGAACTTGTGGTGAATGAAGTTGATAAAATAATGATCAAAAATCAACTTAAATCAGGAGAAATTAATGATAAAGAAATACAGATGCTAACAAAGAATGAGGAACTCATCTCTGGAGTTCTTTCTCTTTCAAAAGAAATAGACAGCAATGGTAAAGCTTTTTTGCAGGGGATAATTCACGACATTACTGAATTTAAAAAAATTGAAAAAAATAATGTCCGAATCGAGAAACTTGGTATGGCCGAAAGGCTTGTACGAACTCTTGCGCATGAAGTTAGAAATCCGCTTAACAACATCAATCTATCGCTTGAACAGTTGACGGAAGAAATTAAATCGGAAGATGCAAATCTTTATCTGGAAATAATTACCCGCAACAGTAAACGTATTGAAATACTAATAACCGAATTGCTCGGTGCATCAAGACCGGAAATTATGTTACAGGAAAATGATTTGGTGGAAATTTTTAAAGAAAGCATAGATGCTGCTGCAGACAGGATTATGCTTAGGCATATAAAGATGGATAAAGTTTTCCCAGATAAAATACTATTAATTAACGCGGATAAAGAAAAGCTGAAAATTGCATTTTTAAACATCATTATAAATGCTGTTGAGGCAATGGAAGAAAAAGGCCATTTGTCACTTAAACTTGAAGAATTAAAGGATCGGTATACATTGTCAATTTCAGATAATGGATGCGGTATAAATGAAGAAAATCTTTCCAGATTATTTGAGCCTTATTTTACCGCAAAGAAAAACGGTATGGGTTTGGGTTTGGCAGCAACCATGAATATTTTAAAGTTTCATAACGCAGCAATTGAAGTGACTTCTAAATTAAAAGAAGGAACTACATTTTTAATAACTATTCCAAAAACTATAGAATTAAAAGTCTAAATAATAATCTTTTAAAAGTTCTATAAATTCTGTTGAATATTCCTTTTCACTTTTCTTAATTGATAAGGAATATTCTGATAAATCTTCTTTTACTGTGGAAACCAGCAACATGCTTCTAAAAAAAGGGTGAAGAGGTGAATGAGCAACATTTAATTTTTCTATAATAAAAAGTTGTTGTGTAAATAGAATTTCCTCAAAGTTTTTTACGAAAGAATAGGGTAGTAATACAGCTGCGAGTCCTTTTTTAGTTATATTACTTTTCAAGGTATTTGCTAATTCTAAAAAAGAAAGTGCAGTGGCATGCAATGCTTTATTTCGAATGTTATTATTGCTTTTTAATTGGTTTTCATAAAAAGGTGGGTTGCAAATTATTAATTCATATTTGTTCGATGATCTAAAATTTGTAACGGAAATATGGTAAATATTAATTTTTTCTCTCCAGGCTGATATTGTAATATTTTCCTTAGCCTGATCAAATGCATCTTTATCTATTTCTACAGCATCTATTTGTGCTATTGATTTTTGCGCAATTATTAATGATAGCAAGCCAGTTCCACAACCAATATCCAAAATATTATCAGCTTTAATTTTATTTTCTTCAATTTTTTTTGCTACCCAAGCCCCAAATAAACAGGCATCGGTACACACTTTCATGGCAGACTTTTCCTGATGAATTGTAAACTGTTTAAATTCAAACCAAGTATTCATTTTGATAATTAAATAAAAAATATAATTAAAATGAACTGTTTGCTGTTGGCGTAATATCAATTGCCGCAAACTCTTTTGCAAGATATTTATGGTATCCGGTAACTGCAATCATTGCTGCGTTATCTGTACAATATTCAAATGCTGGAATAAAAGTTTTCCACTCAAGTGCTGTTCCTGTTTCTGTAAGTTTTTTACGTAACGCACTGTTGGCACTTACGCCACCAGCTATACAAACATTTGTAATTCCCGTTTGCACAACAGCTTTTTTTAATTTATTTATAAGGATACTTATAATCCTATCCTGAACAGACGCACAGATATTATTCAAATTTTCATCAATAAACTTTTTTCTTTCTTCTGCATTTACTGTCAACTCTTTTTTATAAACATTAGCAGTACCGGCATTATTCAAAAAATAAAGAATTGATGTTTTTAAGCCTGAGAAACTAAAATTTAAACCTTCAATTTTTGGTTCAGGAAATTTATATATTGCTTCTCCCGATTGTGCATATTTATCTATTAATGGTCCACCAGGGTACGGCAAGCCCAATAGTTTTGCTGTTTTATCAAATGCTTCACCTGCAGCATCATCCATGGTTTCGCCAATAACTTTCATAGAAGTTGCAGATGTGCACAAAACTATTTGTGTATGACCACCGCTAACAGTTAAACATAAAAAGGGAAAAGCAGGAGGCGGATTCTGCAACAAATTTGCGAGCACATGCGCCTGCAAATGGTGCACGGCAATTAAAGGTTTGTTTAGTGCAATAGCAAGGGATTTTGCAAACTGGCCTCCAACAAGCAAAGCTCCAATTAAGCCTGGCGCCTGTGTAAATGCAATGGCATCTATATCTCTTAAATCTAGCCCAGATTTTTTCATTGCTGCATCTACAACCGGAACAATATTTTCCATGTGTGCACGGCTTGCTAGCTCAGGGACAACGCCTCCATATTGTTCATGAATTTTTTGTGTAGCAATTATATTGCTTAAGATTTTGCCCTCGCTGTAAACTGAGGCAGCTGTTTCATCGCAGGATGATTCTATTGCAAGAATATTTGGTTTTAAGTTGCTCAGGGATTTAAGTGTTGTAAGTTTTATGATTGAAATTTCGGGTTGTTGGTTACGGTTTTTTAATAGTTAGTATTTATTGTCTGTTGTTTGATGTTCACCGTTTAAATTCAATTTGCAATTTATAAAATGAATCTCAGGTTAAAAAATTAGTACGTTGGCTTATTGAAAAATTATCACATTAACTTCTTATTGCTACCACAGGGTCCATTCTTGCTGCCTGCCTTGCCGGAATAATACCCGCAAGTATACCAACGACAATACAAATTATAACAGTTGCAAACATAAGCGGCACCGAAATAAATACGGGAAATTTTAACGGACCCGAAAGAACGAGTGTAAGAAGCCACACAAAAAATAATCCTATAGCACCACCTAAAATGCACATCAGTGCGGCTTCCATTAAAAACTCAAGCAATATGGAAGAACTCTTTGCACCAATAGCTTTTTTTAAACCAATAACAGAAGTTCTTTCTTTAACTGTTACAAACATAATATTGGCAATACCAAACAAACCGACTATCAAACTGATTCCGCCAATAAAACCACCCACAATATTCAGCGTTACAAAAAAACCGGATATTGCTTTGCTAAAAGCTTCCACACTGTTTAATGAAAAATTATCTTCTTCCCTTGGCCCCAAACGCCTTACCTGCCGCATAATTCCTCTTAACTCCTGGTATAATGCATCTGTAGTCACACCATTTTTTCCTTTTACGATTAATACCGGATTAGCATTTTTTTCGTCAAACAATTGTCTGCAATATTTATACGGCATCATTATGCAATGATCATAATCCCAGCCAATCGTATTTTTTCCTACTTTTTTTATTACACCAACAATTGTCATCACTTTCCCTTTAACTTCCACCTGTTTTCCAGCAGCTCTTTCAGCAGAACCAAATAAACTTTCCGCATTTTCAAAACCAATTATACAAACATTGGTACCGTTGTTAAATTCATTCGATGAAAAATAGCGGCCTGCATCAAAAACCAATGGCTGCAATGCAATCTGCGCTTCATTTATACCATATACAGCCACATTACTCAATACATCATTTTTATAAGATAAACTTCCACCCGTTTGCATTAAAAAAGTTACGTCCTGTGTAAGTTCCGATCGCTCTTTCACCATATTCTGTTCTTCATATTTCATTACGGGTCTTGCCCTAAGTTTCCAGAAAGGTTTGTTAGGACCACCACTGTAATCCCATTTGTCAATATAAATTGTATTGCTGCCGAGGCTGCTTACCTCATTCTGTATGTTTTGTTCCAGACTGTTCACTGTTGCCAATACCCCAATAATACAGAATATACCAAATGCAACACCGGTAAGGCTTAGCGCCGTTCTTGTTTTATTTACTTTTAGTTCCTGCAGTGTAAGCCGCAGAGAATTCCCGAGTATCTTTAGCATTTTTGCCATGTGGTAAAGTTAACAACAAAAAATACTTCGTGTTATCCGGAAAGCTATTTAAAATTGCCGTTTATATAATTAATAGCCTTTTCAATTTTTAGAAAGAATACTTAACTTATCATAATTCTTATTTTGTTTTAGAATTGTAAGCCACAAATTTTTTAAAAAAATTTTGTGTCTTTTTTGTCGAGATAGAAGTAGCCATATTAAACTTCGGTGGCAAATGTATTTTGTTGTTTTTTTCTTTTTGGGGAAAAGACAAAAGGAACCATATTTCATCTTCAACTAAATGTTTGGCTTTTATTATGCAATAGATTAGAGGTTAAATACTGTTATCGGCTCTTCTTTGAGCCTTGCACTTCAAAGCTTACCTTTACGCTCGCAAAAACAGCAGATGAAATACACTTCAGAAATTAACCGCCGCAAAACTTTCGCCATTATTTCTCACCCCGATGCAGGAAAGACCACACTTACAGAAAAGTTTCTGTTGTTTGGTGGTGCCATTCAAACTGCCGGTGCGGTTAAAAGCAATAAAATTAAAAAGCATGCAACTTCCGATTTTATGGAAATTGAAAGGCAGCGTGGTATTTCGGTAGCTACATCTGTAATGACTTTTGAATACGATGGACATCTAATAAACCTTTTGGATACGCCTGGTCATAAAGATTTTGCTGAAGATACTTTTCGTACACTTACCGCAGTAGACAGTGTGGTTTTGGTAATAGATTCTGTAAATGGTGTTGAGCCACAAACCAGGAAATTAATGGAAGTCATTGCCATGCGCAAAACGCCGGTAATTGTTTTTATAAATAAAATGGATAGAGATGGTAAAAACCGTTTTGATTTGATGGAGGAGATTGAGAATGAATTAAAAATTCAACTACACCCAATGACGGTTCCTATTAACAGCGGTAAAGATTTTAAAGGGGTGTACGATTTGCATAAAAAAAGTCTTGTGTTATTTTCTGCAGGTACAAAAGCAAATGATGAAAATGTTTTAGAAATTACTGATATTAATGATAAAATTTTAGATGCTAAAATAGGAGAGAAGGATGCAAAAACTTTGCGTGATGATGTTGAATTAATTGATGGTGTTTATGGTGAATTAAATTCAGAAGATTATTTAAGTGGAAATACTGCACCTGTTTTTTTTGGAAGTGCAGTAAATAATTTTGGTGTAAAAGAAATGCTTGATACGTTTGTAAGAATAGCGCCAACACCACGCCCTCGGCACACTACAACAAGGGATGTATTACCTGAAGAAGAAAAATTTAGCGGATTTATTTTTAAAATACATGCTAATCTTGATCCCAAGCATAGAGATAGAATTGCCTTTTTACGGGTTTGCAGCGGCAGATTTGCACGCCATACGTATTATAACCATGTTCGCTTGGAAAAAGATATGCGTTTTACAAATCCATACAGTTTTCTTGCCCGGCAAAAAGATGTAATTGAAGAAGCTTACCCGGGCGATGTTGTTGGTTTGTTTGATACAGGTAATTTTAAAATAGGAGATACCCTTACGGAAGGAGAAGATTTTTATTTTACAGGGATCCCAAGTTTTTCACCGGAAATTTTTAAAGAGGTAATTAATAAAGACCCAATGAAAACCAAACAACTTGAAAAAGGCTTGAACCAGCTTACAGATGAAGGTGTGGCGCAGCTTTTTACGCAATTTGGCGGAAACAAAAAACTAATTGGTTGTGTAGGTGAATTACAGTTTGAGGTTATACAATACCGTTTGCTGCAGGAATATGGAGCTTCAGTACAAATGAATAATCTTCCTTTTTTTAAAGCCTGTTGGCTTACGGCAACAGACCCTAAAAAGCTAGAAGACTTTACAAAATATAAACAGGCAAATATTGCAGAAGACAAAGATGGTAACGTCGTTTATCTTGCCCAAAGCGAATGGTTTTTAAATACAGAAATAAGCAACAATCCAGATATTGCTTTTCATTTTACAAGTGAAATAAATAAGGTGTAATGTGAAATTATATATTTTGACTATTGTAAATGTTACCTGATTAAAATTACATTACCTTTTCTTACAATATCCCCGCAGTTTGTTTTTGTATTAATATAATATACACAGTTTCCAATTTCAACCGGATGACCTTTATATTGTCCATTCCAGCAGGTATTAATATCATTTGTTTCAAAAACTTTTTCTCCCCATCTGTTGTAAATTATAAAATAAATTTTTTGAGAGGAACCGAAACCTTTTAATCCAAAACAATCATTTTTTCCATCCCCATTTGGCGTAAACGCATTTGGTAAATTGAATGTATTATTCCCCAGACTCGCCAAAACTGTTATTTTATCTTTACCATTACACCCGTTACTATCGACTCCGGTAACAATATATTCAGTATTAATTACAGGGTTTGCAACAGGGGTTGAGATAAATAAATTATTTAAGGTAGAGGATGGATCCCATGTATATTGAATCGCACCCGTTACATTTAATTTTGCAGTAGGTATTGAACAAGTTATATCATACGATTTTGTTGCATTTAAAATTGGTAGGGGATTAGCAATAACCATTACTGAAAAATTGCTATCGTAATCACAAACCCTGTCTTTAATGTTTAAATTATAAGTAAAATTTCCAGGCGGGTTTGCTACAAGATTTATTATAGTTGAATTGCTTAAATAAGTGTACGTGCTCCAATTGTAAGTATACGCATTCCCATTATTTCCATTAAGTACAACGCTGCTGTTTGTACAAAAACTTTTGTTGGGTGGTGCTATTATTGTTTTTGGTTTGGTAACAGAAACTACAACAGTATCTTTTGTGGTGCAACCATTGCTTGCTGTTCCTGTTACAAAATAAATAATACTGGAATCTTTTAAAAAAGTAGGGTTGGAGGCACACTAGTGTCCTGTAAAAATATATAAAAGTTCTTCGACATTCTTGATAGACGTGTATTACAGCGGACAAACAAACGGTGACGATTTGAATTCAAATTATTTCCGCTAAAATTCCAGATGAATAATGGTAAATATGTATTTACACAAATCGCTTCTTTTCTGCCTTCACGAATTTTTGATATGTGTGTTTCAAAATATGAAGTCAACAAATGGGTAAAACATTTCAGTTGCTGGAATCAACTCATGTGTATGATGTTTGGTCAATTAAGCGGTCGTGAAAGTTTAAGGGATTTGCTTATTACGGTCAGTGCCCATTCTAACAAATACTATCATTTAGGCTTTGGAAAAAATGTATCCCGTACTAATTTAGCGATAGCTAATGAGCAGCGGGATTGTTGTATTTATGAATCTTTTGCCTATGAAATGATTGCCATTGCTAGAGGCTGCATAATGGATGAAACTGATTTCACGCTCTTGATTACGGGCAATGTATATGCTTTTGATTCTACCACAATTGACCTTTGCTTAAATGTATTTTGGTGGGCAAACTTTCGAAAAGTAAAAGTAGCTATAAAAATCCACACACTTTATGATGTCAAAACTTCCATTCCTGCTTTTGTACATATAACCGAGGGGAATGTTCATGATGTAAATGCATTAGATGTTCTGACTTACGAAGCAGATGGGTTCTACATTATGGACAAAGCCTATGTAGATTTCAAAGGCTTGTTTACTATCAATCAATCAAAGGCATTTTATGTTACAAGAGCCAAAGAAAATTTTAATTTTAAGCGAATCGGTTCTCTAAAATCAGACAAACCAAATGGCGTTATTTGTGACCAGACAATAAAACTCAAGGGGATAAAATCTTCAACATACTATCCGGTTGTTTTAAGAAGAATTAAATTTTTTGACAAAGAGCAACGAAGAACATTTGTATTCTTAACCGATAATTTTTCTCAATCTGCTGTCGATATTGCGATGTTGTATAAGTGTAGGTGGAAAGTAGAATTATTTTTTAAATGGATAAAGCAGCAGCTGAAAATAAAATCATTTTGGGGTATATCAATGAATGGAGTAAAAACACAAGTTTATATTGCAATAATTACCTACACTTTGGTTGCAATTATGAAAAGTAAACTAAAAATAAAAAGGTCAACATATGAAATATTACAGATAATGAGCGCTTCGCTTTTTGACAAAGCACACCTAAATGAGTTATTGCAAAGTCCTATCAATAAGAATGTCAAAGAACAAAAATGTTAACAATTAAAATTTGAATTAATTTAACGGGACACTAATGAATTGTGTTGTAAAGAAATAACCGTAGCCTTTGTTTGAATTCTTCAATAAAATAGCATCACTGATATTTCGATTGCTCAGCGTTGTAACATTGTAAATTTGTGGCATGGTATATCTCAAACGATTGTCAGCACCTGCTAAATTTGTACCTGTTGAAGGAAGATTAATAATTTGAAAATAAATTAAATTTACATCCTTTGTAAGATTACCTTCTATTGTAACGGTATAGTTTTGCGGCAATTTATGATCTACACCTACATTCGGTTTAAAGTTTTGCGGATACCTAAATTTTTTATCTGTTACAGCTAGATTACAAGAGGTAGCAAGAGCCCCGCCGGCGGTGTGAAATGGATCAACATTTGGTGAGAAGGGAAGGTTAGCCATTGTACCATTGCAGAGAGAAACCGAACCTAATTACACACCGTTGTTACCTGCCTGGTTACTTATCAATACAAAAGGTGGAGGTCCGGCAAATAATCCTAAGCCACCACGTATCTGTGTTTTTTTATCATTTTTCACATCCCAGTTAATTCCTAATCTTGGACTAAATATCGCTTGTGTTGCAGGTGCCTGTCCAACGTCAATTTTCTTACCGTCTCTAAAAGTCAAGGCTTTTAAACTGTCGTTTGTAGAAAATTTATTTTCAAATGTAGGTACGTCAACTCTTACACCATAGGCTAAGGTAAAATTATTTTTTATCTG
>ENA-OFDM01000279-OFDM01000279.1-metagenomes-genome-assembly--contig:-NODE-279-length-22688-cov-11.092697_pt1 | contig 22688 bp, 20 predicted proteins | sample MGYA00153385_OFDM01 | MGnify analysis MGYA00153385
AGGCGATGTTGTATTCGACCGTGTCGTTGAACAGCACCGTGTCTTGCGGCACGATGCCGATCGCCTCGCGCAGGCTGCGCTGCGTGACGGTGCGGATGTCTTGACCGTCGATCGCGATGCGGCCGGCGTTCACGTCGTAGAAGCGAAACAGCAGCCGCGCCAGCGTGCTTTTGCCCGAGCCCGACGGGCCGACCACCGCGACGGTTTTGCCAGCCGGGATCTCGAAGCTGATGTCGTGCAGGATCGTGCGATCGGCGTCGTAGCCGAAACGCACGTGCTCGAAGCGAACCGTCACGCCGAGCGTAGCGCCCGAGCCCTTTGCACCGTGGTGCTGCAACGGCTTCGCATTTGGCGCATCGGCGATCTCGCGGTTCTGGCCGAGCAGCGCGAACATCTTCTCCATGTCGATCATCGACTGCTTGATCTCGCGGTAGATCACACCGAGAAAATTCAGCGGGATGTAGAGCTGGATCATCAGCGCGTTGACCAGCACCAGATCGCCGAGCGTCATCGTGCCGCCCACGACGCCGAGCGTCGCGCGCCAGACGAGCAGCGTGACGGTGCTCGCGATGATCAGGCTCTGGCCGAGGTTGAGCACCGAGAGCGAGGTCTGCGACTTGATCGAGGCCTTCTCGAGTCGGTGCAAGTTCTCGTCGTAGCGGCCCTGCTCGAAGTGCTCGTTCGAGAAGTACTTGACGGTCTCGTAGTTGATCAACGCGTCGACCGCGCGCGTGTTGGCTTTGGAGTCTTGCTCGTTCATCGCGCGCCGAAATCCGGTGCGCCATTCGGTCACCGTCACGGTGAATCCGATGTAGAGCACCAGCGCACCGAAAGTGATGGCCGCGAACCAGCCGTCGAACTTGGCCGAGAGCAGGCTGATCACCAAAGCGATCTCGACCAGCGTGGGAAGGATGTTGTAGATCGTGTAGTTGAGCAGCGACTGGATCGAGCGTGAGCCGCGTTCGATGTCGCGCGAGACGCCGCCGGTCTGGCGCTCGAGGTGAAAGCGCAGGCTCAACGCCAGCAGGTGCTCGAAGGCTTCGAGCGAAACGCGCCTTGCGATGCGCGCCGCGACCGGGTAAAACAAAAATTCCCGCAGCTCGGTGAACAGCGTGATCGACAGCCGCAGCGCGCCGTAGGAGAACAGCAGCGCGACCGGCACCACGAGCGCGCTGCGCGGGTCGCCGGGCTTGAGGTCGAGCGCATCGACGAGCTGCTTGAGAACCAGCGGCACGCCGACGTTCGCGAGCTTGGCTGCGACCAAAAAACTCAGCGCGACCCCCACTCGCCAACGCCACTGCCACACGTAAGGCAGCAGCTTGCGCAGCGTCGACCAGTCGGAGCGAGGCGGGCGGGCGGTGTCGCCGGCGTTGGCGGGCGGAGCAGGCGGGGAAAGGGTCGAAGGACGCATCGGAGAAAGTCAGGCCTCCAGCCCGTACTTGCCCTCGACCACCGGCCGGTTGTCGTTGAGCCGGATCGCGCCGATCACGAGCCGGTAAATCACCCACACCGTGTCGGCAACCAGCACGAGCCAGCCGACCAGCACCAGCATCAACACGAGGCCGATGACCGCGACGATCAGGCTGATCCAGAAGGTGCGGATCTGCCAGGTGAAGTGCGATTCGAGGTAAGTGCCGGCCACGTCGCCGCGCTTGACGTAATTCATGATGATCGCGGCGATGCCCGTGACGCCAACGACAAAGCTCGCGGCATAGAGGCCGTAGATGACCCAGGTGAGGGTCTTGTTCGAGCGCAGGCTTTCGGCGGCTCTTTCGGCGGTCGTCAGGTCGGTCATCGGGTCCTCCGGTTTGTTTTGATTGGCGGCATCGTGCGGGGTTATTGTGCAAGAGGACCGCAAGAATCTTCGCATGGCGTCGCGCGCAAAGGTGGAAGAATCCGGGCAAGAACAACAAGCAGGTGAACCGGATGCCCCACGTTCGAGCCGACAGCCCCGCGCCCGATGCGCCCGCGAAATTGCGTTTGCCCGATGACCGCCAGCTCGTGCTGCGCGTGATGCCGATGCCGGCCGACGCGAACGGCAACGGTGACATCTTCGGTGGCTGGATCATGGCGCAGGTCGACATCGCCGGCGCGGTGCTGCCGGCACGCATCGCGAAGGGCCGCATCGTCACGGTCGCGGTCAACGAGTTCATCTTCAAGCAGCCGGTGTCGGTCAGCGACCTGCTGAGTTTTTACGCCACGGTCGAGCGCATCGGCCGCACCTCGGTGACGGTCAACGTCGAGGTCTATGCCGAACGCGATCCGGCGAACCTGCAGGTGGTGAAGGTGACCGAGGCGAACCTCACCTATGTGGCGATCGACCAAAACGGCAAGCCGCGGTTGATTCCGACAAGCTGACCGGCCGCGCCGGGTCGGGCTTCGACAGGCTCGGCCCGAACGGACTACGCGAACAGCATTGGGTCAAGCTTCGCTGCGCAGGCGCGGTTCGATCGCCGAAAGCGCATCGAGAAAGGTCTTGCGCCACCAGTGCACGTCGTTCGTGCGCACCCGCGCGAGCAGCGCTGCTTGCCGCTCGCACCGCTCGGTGAGCGACATCTGCAGCGCGCGCTGGATCGCCTGCGCGGTGGCAGGAATGTCGTACGGGTTCACCAGCACCGCCTCGTGCATCTGCTCGGCCGCACCGGCGAAGCGCGACAGCACCAGCACCCCTGGATCGGCTTCATCCTGCATCGCCACGTACTCTTTGGCGACCAGGTTCATGCCGTCGCGCAGCGGCGTGACGAGTGCAACGCGGGCGCAGCGGTACAGCGCCGGCAAGCGGCGTCGCGCCCAGGTGCGGTGAAGGTAGCGGATCGGCATCCAGTCGAGTTCGCCGAAGTCTCCGTTGATCTCGCCAGCCAAGCCTTCGAGGTCGTGCAGCAGCTCGCCGTAAGCGTCGACCGTCTCGCGCGTCGGCGAGGCGATCTGGATCAGCGTGGCGCTGTTGCGGTTCTCGGGGTAGTTCTCGAGCAACTCGCGGAACGCGCGAAAGCGCTGCGGCAGGCCCTTCGAATAATCGAGCCGGTCGACGCCGACCAGCAGCCGGCGCTTGCTGTACTGGTCACGCAGCATCGCCTCGGTATCGCGCGACTCGGTGCTGCCGGCGAGGCGCTGAAATTCGTCGAGATCGATGCCGATCGGAAACGCACGCGCGACCACGCGCCGGCCGAAGGCCTCGAACTCACTGTCACCGAGCGCAGTCGCCTTCGCCTCTTCGACCACGAACCGCGCGAAATGATCGGCGTCGCTTTGCGCCTGAAGGCCGACCAGGTCGTAGGCGAAGAACGAGCGCATCAGCCACTCGTGACCGGGGATCGCCGCGAGGATCGGTGGTGGCGGCAACGGCACGTGCAGGAAGAAGCCGATGCGCTGGCGGCAGCCGAGCGCACGCAACTCGGCGGCCAGCGGGATCAGGTGGTAGTCGTGCACCCAGATCACGTCGTCGGGCTTGAGCAGCGCGGCGAGCTTGCGTGCGAACAGCCGGTTCACGCGCTGGTAGCCGGCAAAAAAACCAGCGCCGAAATCGGCCAGATCGAGCCGGTAGTGCAGCGCCGGCCACAGCGCTTGATTCGAGTAGCCGGTGTAGTAGGTATCGTGGTCGACGCGCGAGAGGTCGATCGTCACGAGTTGCACCGCGCCCGCGCGATGCGTGTGCAGCTCGGCCTCGCCCGGTGCGCCGGTTTCGTTGACCTTGCCGCTCCAGCCGAACCAGACCCCGCCGCTTTGCGACAACGTGTCGCCGAGCGCGACCGCGAGGCCTCCGGCGGCCGCCTTGCGTGGGTCACCGACCCGGTTCGATACGACGACGAGACGGCTCATCCGTGCGAGTCCCCCGATGCCGACAGGCCCGTAGCCACCGCTGCCGTCAGCCATGCGCCGACCGCCTCGGTATCGGCCAACCGAAAGCGCGCCTGCGACGCGCCGCCGCCGACACGCACGCCGTAGCCGCCGGCCTCCTGCACGGCCACGATGCCGTCCTCGTCGGTCACGTCGTCGCCCACGAACACCGGCACGCGCCCCGCGAACGGTGCCTCGGCCAGCAATGCACGCACCGCCATCCCCTTCGACACCGAACGCTGCTTCAACTCGAACACGAAGTGGCCGTGCAGCCATTGCCATACGGCCGCGGCCTCGGGTGCCGCGGCGAGCGCGGCGAACAACGCATCACGACACTCGCTCTCGAGCTCGGGGCGAGCGCGGTAGTGAAGCGAGAAGCCGCTCGGCTTCGATTCGAGGATCAGCCCGACGTGTTTGGCAACGAGCACGCGCGCGGCCTGCAGCACGGTCGGTGGCGGCTCGCCGGGTTCGCGTTGGATTCGACCGGTAGCGCCGCGCCACTCGGCACCGTGCGCACCTGCCAACGGCAGCCGCAAGGGGGCGATGAATGCGTCTATCTGCGCCAGCGGCCGGCCGCTGACGATGGCGACCGCTCCGCCGAGCCGGCTCGCCAGCGCCTGCAGCGTAGGCCGCACCCAGCTAGGCACACGCACATCCTGAGGGCGCGGCGCCATCGGTGCCAGCGTGCCGTCGAAATCAAGGAACAGCGCTGTCTGCGCCGACGGCGGAGGGGGGTCTGTCAATGTCATCAGACGCGGACGCTAGCAGACCCTGCGGCGCGAAAGTCTGCGCGCCAGCCCCGCATCTTCGGTGCGGCGTGCGGCGCGGTAGCCACTCGCGCGCGTCCGGATCAGTCGACGAAAAAGTCGGGGATGAAGTCGGTCGTACCGGGCGTCACGCTGTATTTTTCGAGATCGATGACGCCGTGCTGACGCAGCAAAACGTCGTCGATGAAGAAGTTGCCGGTGGTCGATTTGGCATCGCTGGTAAGCACGATGTAGGCGGCATCCGACAGAATTTCGGGCGTTCGGCACCGCGCCAAATCGACCCCGGGGATCATTTGCAGCGCCGCCGTCGCGATCGCGGTGCGCGGCCACAAACTGTTGACGCCGATGCCGTACGGCCTGAACTCACCGGCGTGGCCGAGCGTGCATTCGCTCATGCCGTACTTGGCCATCGTGTAGGCCACGTGCGGGCTGAACCAGTGCTCGCGCATCGAAAGCGGCGGCGACATGTTCAGCACGTGCGGGTTGCGCCCGGCCTGCGCCGACTTGATCAGCTCGGCCAGGCAGCTCTGCGTGCACAGATAGGTGCCGCGCACGTTCACGCCGAACATCAGGTCGAAGCGCCTCATCGGCGTTGCGGTGGTCGGCGTCAGGCTGATCGCGCTGGCGTTGTTGACGAGGATGTCGATGCCGCCGAAATGAGCCACCGCGCTGGCCACCGCAGCGAGCACGCTGGCCTCGTCGCGGATGTCCGTCTTCAGCGCGAGCGCGTGGCCGCCGGCGGCTTCGATCTCGGCCGCGGCGGAATGGATGGTGCCGGGCAGCTTCGGGTTCGGGTCGCTGGTTTTTGCGGCGATCACGATGTTGGCGCCGTCGGCCGCAGCGCGCTTGGCAATCGCCAAACCGATGCCGCGCGAGGCGCCGGAGATGAACAGGGTCTTGCCCTTGAGGCTTGTGTTGGACATTTCATGTCTCCATCGGAAGGATTTTGTCGACCACGAAACGCGCGAGCGCTTCGCCACAGGCGCGGTAGACCGGCTCGCCCGGATGAAAGCCGTCACGCGACATCGCCGCCGGCGCGAGCTGCAACGCGATCGGCGTGTGAAACACGTGCGTCATCGGCATGGCCCAGCGCGCCATCGCTTGGTCGTGCAGGCGCGCGTCGTCGGCCATCACGCGGCGCAGCAGCCGCGGCAGCAACCAGAACTGATCGATCGGCGGCAGCGGCGCAAACAACACATAGCGCGCCCGCCCCTCGCCGAGCAGCCACTCCGCAAGTGCCGCGCGGTGCTGCACCGCGCGGCGCGGCGGGATCAGGTCGATCACGTCGTTGACGCCGGTCAGCACGACCGCGACGTCGGCCACGGGCGGTGGGTCGGCGCGCAGCAGCGCGTGCACCTGCTGCGTCGTCAGGCCCGATTTGGCACGCAGGCGCCAGCGCAGCGCACGGCCGCTGCGGCGGTGCAGCGTGCGCGTGAAGTGGCCGGCGAAGGCGTGATCCTGGCTTGACACGCCGACACCGGCCGCCGACGAATCGCCGGTGATCAGCACGCGCAGCGCGTGGGCGCCGCTGCCGAGTTGACCTTCACGCGCTCCTTCGGCCTCGGGCAGTGGCGGCGCACGGCGCCGCGCACGCTTGGCCTGCACGATCAGCAACGGTAAGAGCACCAGCTTGAACGCGGTTCCCATCAATGTACGCGCGGCGCACCCCTCGACAAATGGATCATGTCACGCCACATGTTCTTCAGCCTCGACCATGCCGCCCACTGTAAGGGACCGCGCCGACGAGCCGGCGCTGCGTGACAGCGCAGGCGAGACGACGCTATGCGGCAGCGACCGCGGGACCGGCCGATCGGCCGCCTGCTTGCAAGGCCGGCTGTTTGTCCGCCGACGCCCTGCCCGGCTTTAGGCGCAGCGCAGGCGCTTCGATGACGCGCCAAGACACCCACGCGATCGCAATCGCCTGCACCAGCACCACGGCCAACTGCAGCGCCATCGGTAGGTGCGGGTCGAGCCACAACCGCGTCACCTGCTTGACCGGATACGACCAGAGGTAGATGCCGAACGAGAGATCACCGAAGCGTGCGGCGGAGCGAAGTCCGACCCACGACCGTTGGCCGATCCAGACCGCCGCGGGCGCGATCACGAGCAGCAGACCAGCCGTGCGCTCGCCACACCACAACAACGCGACTCCACATGCGACAGAGGCGGCCACCGGCAGCGAGCGCCGCAGCTGCGGCACTTCCCGAAGAAGAATTCCGAATGCGAAAAACCCGCCGAAGTAGAACGACCAGCAGTCGAGCAAGCCGCCGGTTGCCGACATGGCCTGCGGCGCCCGCAATGCCAGCAACAGCAGGGCCGCCGCAGCGACGATCCGGCAGCGCCGGCCCAGCAGCGCCACGGCCGCGAACGCGATGTACATGTCGACCTCGAACGGCATCATCCAGAGCGACTGGTTCATGAACGGCGCGCGGCCCGCGAAGAACGACCAGTCGAAGCCGGCGAACCAAAGGTTGCTGAGGTAGAAGGCCGAGGCCAGCCGAGAAATTTCGGGCATGTCGGGCGCAGGAAACGCGCAAGTGACTGCCGCACAAATCACGATCAGCGTAGCGTACGCGGGCCAGATGCGCAGCATGCGCCGGGTCAGGAAACGGCCGACATGCGGGTCGGCTTGCCAGCTCCCGGCAACGAGAAAACCGCTGATGGAAAAGAACATCACGAGGCGCAAGCCGGAGGTTCCGGTCTGGTCGAGCATCTGGTGGCCGTAGACCACCAGCAACGCCGCGATCAGGCGCAGCCCGTCGAAATTGTTGCGCGGCGTGGCGAGCGGCGCAGCGGGTTGCGGCGCCGCCGCGATGCCGCTCATTTGCGTGGTGCTCGCCCACGGCACTTCGCTCTGTTGCCAGACGCTCGAGCCGCGTTCGAAGTTCTTGCCGCCCATCCGTTGCACCTCCGCTGCGCAGTGGGCTGTGGCACCCGCTGACATCAGTGGCTAGATTGTGCCAAGACCTGCTCGCTAGAGCGTGGTCGTGGCGCGTCACGCCACTGCTTTCCCCCTAATCGAGGTGCTCGGTAATCGCGTCGCGCCAGAGTGCATAACCGGCAGCGTTCAGGTGCAGGCCGTCGGCGCGAAAAAGCTCGCGGCGCACGTGATCGGCCGAGTCGAGCATGACCGTGAAGACGTTCACGAAATCGAGCCGGTGGTCGGTCTCGGTCTGTGCGGCGATCAAGGCGTTGGTCATGCGGGCCAGCGGCATCAGCGCCTCACGCAACGGGCTCGGCTTGATCGACACGAACACGACCTTGGTCGCGGGCAATGCGGCATGAACCTGCCGCACCAGATCGGCGTAGGCCGCGGCGATCTGCTCGGGCGCTACGCCGGCGGCCAGATCGTTGTCACCGGCATAGACCACGACCACGCGCGGCCGGTACGGCAGGATCAGGCGATCTGCGAGGTGCGCGCAATCGGCCATGCTGGCGCCGGCCAAACCGCGCTGAACCACGTTGTGCGCAAGGAACTGGGCTGGCAAGTCGTTCCAGAAACTGATCGACGAACTGCCGACGAAGACGACACCGCCTTCGGCCGGTGCGTGCGCGCGGTCGCCTTGCTCGAAGCGCTCGACGCTCGGCTGCCAGCGCGCCCAAACACCCGACCGGCCGCCCTCAGCAGCCGTCGACGCGCTCGTGTCGAACACAGCATCGAACGCACCGAGGAAATCAGCGTCCAAACCCTCGCTGCCATGCGCCGAACTGACGGCCAAAGCCGCGCAGCTCACCAGTGCGCCGAGCAACAGCTTGAGCCGGAAAATGCTGGAATGCAGCTCGATCACGTCTGAACACCTGACACCGAAGACCTCCGTCGCATCCTGCAATATTCAGCAAGATTCTCTGAGCGTTATCGGCAGACGCAGCCGCACATTGAAGGCGCGCGTGCACTGTGCCCGTGAACAATCTGACGCCCGGCCGTGCAGCGACCCGGCTGCCACCGGCGACCGCTCAGAACGTCGAGAAGTCGGGCTTGCGCTTCTGGAAAAACGCGCTGAACGCCTCTTGCGCCTCGGGGCTGCGCAGCCGCTTGCCGAACACCTCGCCCTCGGCCGCGATGGTCTCGGCCGCGAGCTTGGCGCGGGCGCTGCGCATCAGCCGCTTGCTGTCGCGCACGGCGCCCGGTGGCAGCGCGTTGAAGCGCTCGGCGATGCGGCGTGCATGGGGCATGACCTCGGCGGATGGCAACACCGCATTGGCGATGCCGCAATCGACCGCGTCGGCACCGGTGAACGGGTCGCCGAGCAGCAGCTTCTCGGCCGCGCGCACGTTGCCCATCAGCTGCGGCACGATCAGGCTCGACGCGAATTCGGGCACCAAGCCGAGGCTCACGAACGGCATCGCGAGGCGCGCTTCATCGCTCACGTAGACGAAGTCGCAGTGCAGCAGCAGTGTCGTGCCGATGCCGATCGCCGCGCCGGTCACGGCCGCGATCACCGGCTTGTCAAATGCCATCAGCGCCTTCATGAAAACAAAGACCGGCGATTCGGTCGTTCCGGGCGGGCGTTGCATGAAGTCTTCGATGTCGTTACCCGAGGTGAAGATGCCCGGCTGCCCGGTGATCAGCACGGCGCGCACGGCCGGGTCGGCCTTGGCAGCGTCGAGTGCGTCGGCCATCAGTTGGTACATCGCGCCGGTGATGGCGTTTTTCTTCTCGGGGCGCGCGATTTCGATGGTCGCGACGCCGTTCAACGTGGCGGTCTTGATGGTCATGTTGCGGTTTCCTTGATTGAGGTGTTCATGCCGTGACGACGACTTCGTTCCAGTGGTTGGCCAAATGCATCAGGTGCGCGCGCGTGTAGGCCGGTTTGTCGAGCGCACCGTAGGCGAAGTGCGGCTGCAGCGGGCCGGCGTAGGCGTCGAAAGCCCGCAGCGCCGCGACGGCACGGTCGACGGCCGGGCCGAGCGGCTGGCCTTGCGCGATTCCCGGCGCGCCGGGAATCGGCTCGGCCACGTCATGCGACATCGTTCCGCGCGAATCGAACAGCACGAACGCATAGCGGCCCAGCGTCGCGCGAACCCACGCGGGCTTGAGCGCCGGGAACCCCGCCATCGAGTACTCGATGCTCTGCGCGGTGTGGTGCAGCACGTGGGCCAGATCCCAAGCGCCGCTCATGCGCGGCGCGGCGGTCTCGAGTCGCCTCAGCGTGTTCAGCGCCGCATCGATCGACGCGAAGCGCTCCGAGCCGAGCGGCGCCGGCCGCACCAGGCTGACGACGACCGGCGCCGCGAGCGCGCCGATGCCGATGACGATGCCGACCTTGCGCACGGCGCTGCGACGCTGCGCATCCATCCGATCAGACGCGCTCGAAGATGCCGGCCGCGCCTTGGCCCGTGCCCACGCACATCGTTACCATGCCGTACTTCAGGTTGTGGCGGCGCAGCGCATGAATCACGGTCGCGGCGCGGATCGCGCCGGTGGCGCCGAGCGGGTGGCCGAGCGCGATCGCGCCGCCCATCGGATTGACCTTGGCCGGGTCGAGGCCGACGCTCTCGATCACCGCGAGCGACTGCGCCGCGAAAGCCTCGTTCAGCTCGATCCAGTCGATGTCCGAGAGCTGCAGGTTCGCGTACTTCAACGCTGCCGGAATCGCCTCGATCGGGCCGATGCCCATGATCTCGGGCGGCACGCCGCGCGCCGCGAAGCTGACGAAACGCGCCAGTGGCGTCAGGCCGTAAAGCTTCACGGCCTTCTCGCTCGCGAGGATCAGCGCACCCGCGCCGTCGCTGGTCTGCGAGCTGTTGCCGGCGGTGACCGAGCCCTTGGCGGCAAACACAGGGCGCAGCTTGGCCAGGCCTTCGAGCGAGGTGTCGGCACGCGGGCCTTCGTCGAGGCTGACGGTGCGAGTCTTCGTGCCTTGTTCACTGGTGAGCAGGTTCGGAAAGCGGTCGACGATGTCGATCGGCGTCATCTCGTCGGTGAACTCCCCCGCGGCTTGAGCCATGATGGCGCGCAGGTGCGACTCGAGCGCGAACGCGTCTTGCGCCTCGCGCGAAACCTTCCATTGCTTGGCCACGTTCTCGGCCGTGATGCCCATGCCGTACGCGATGCCGATGTTCTCGTCGCGCTCGAAAATCGCCGGGTTGAACGACGGCTTGTTGCCACCCATCGGCACCAGGCTCATCGACTCGGCGCCCCCGGCGATCAGCACATCGGCCTCACCGACGCGGATGCGGTCGGCCGCCATCTGGATCGCGGTAATGCCCGAAGCGCAGAAGCGGTTCACGGTCACACCGCCGACCGGCTTCGGAAAGCCGCACAAGGCGACTGCGATGCGCGCCATGTTCATGCCTTGTTCGCCCTCGGGGAAGGAGCAACCGATGATCGCGTCTTCGATCGCCCCGGCGTCGAGCGACGGCACCTGGCGCATCGCGCTTTTGATCGCCGCGACCAGCAGGTCGTCGGGCCGAGTGTTCTTGAAAAAGCCGCGCCCCGAACGACCGATCGGCGTGCGGGTGGCGGCGACGATGTACGCCTCTTGAACTTGCTTGCTCATGGTTCAGTCCTTTGTATTCACTTCCTCTCCCGCACACGGGAGAGGATGGGCATTGACTCCCTCCCCCGCACGCGAGAGAGGATGGGCATTGACTCCCTCTCCCGCACGCGGGAGAGGATGGGCATTGACTCCCTCTCCCGCACGCGGGAGAGGGTTGGGGTGAGGGTGATGGACAAGCAGCCACTGCAGGATCGACGCCAAAACACCGTCGTGCTCGACCAATGCCTGCCGATCGTCGAACCGCTGACGTGAAGGCCATTCGGCTTCATCGCGCGAGTGCGACGCGCATCCGCTTCGATCGCCTCGGCCTCGAGGTGCTGCCCGCCGTCGAGCTCGACGACCAGCATCGCTTCGACGCACGCGAAGTCGGCGAAGAACCGACCGATCAGGTGCTGCCGACGAAACTTGTAGCCGTCGAGTTGGCGGCTGCGCAGGGCACTCCAGATCGCGCGTCCGGCGTCGGGAGACGATCGGCGCAACTCGCGCGCCCTCACCCTAACCCTAACCCTAACCCTCTCCCGCACGCAGGAGAGGGTCGGGGTGAGGGTGTTCGGTCATCAATTCCGCACCGGCTTGCCCGTCTGCAGCATGCCCATGATTCGTTCCTGCGTTTTCGGGTGGTCGAGCAATGCGCAAAAGTGCTTGCGTTCGAGTGCCATCAGGAACTCCTCGCTGACCATCGAGCCGGCATCGACATCGCCGCCGCAAACCACCTCGGCAATCAGCGCCGAGATGTGGAAATCGTGCGCGCTGATGAAACCGCCCTCACGCATGTTCGCGAGTTGCACCTTGATCGTCGCGATGGCATTGCGGCCGGCGACCGCAAACAGCGACCTCGAAGGCGCGCGGTAGCCCGACTCGTGCATCGCCTTCGCCTGTTGCGAGGCGACGTGCAGCAACTCGTCCTTGTTCGGCACGACCACGTCGCTCCACAACAGGTAGCCGAGCTTGCGCGACTCGATTGCGCTCGTGCCGACCTTCGCCATCGCCGCGTTCGTGAAGCCATCGCTCAGAAACTTGAAGATGTCGGCGCCTGCATTTCCAGCCGACGCCATCTCAGCCGCACGCCGCGCGATGTAGGTCAGGCCGCCGCCAGCCGGGATCAACCCGACTCCGACTTCGACCAGCCCCATGTAGCTTTCCATCGCCGCGACACGCTTGGCTGTGTAGACCGCGATCTCGCAGCCACCGCCGAGTGCGATGCCGCGCACCGCCGCCACGACTGGCACCGCGGCATAGCGCATCCGCAGCATCATGTCTTGCAGCTTCTTCACTTCGGGCAGGATGCCTTTGCCGCCGCTCTTCATGAAGACTGGCATCATCGACTCCAAGTTCGCGCCGGCCGAAAACATGTCGTCGGGCGACCAGATCACGAGGCCCTTGTAGCCGGCCTCCGCAAGCTCGATCGCCTTCGACAAGCCTTGCGTGACGTGCTCGCTGATCAGGTGCAGCTTCGCGGTGATGCTGGCGATCAGCACTTCGCCGTCCAGCGTCCAGACGCGTACTTCGTCGTTCTTGAAGACCTCGGTTCCCGAGGCCAGAGGCATCTGCGCGCCGGCGCCGAAAACCGTTTCGCGAAAGGCCTGGCGCTGGTAGACCGCCAGCGTGCTCGGCGCGACCCAAGTCGAGTGCGATGCGCTCCACGAACCCTCGGCACGGTGCACGCCTTGGTGCGCGGCAACAGGGCCCTCGAACACCCAATTCGGCAGCGGCGCCGCGCTCAGCGCCTTGCCGGCGTCGATGTCTTCCTTGATCCACTGCGCAACTGTCTTCCAGCCGGCCGCCTGCCACAACTCGAACGGGCCCTGGCTGACGCCGAATCCCCAGCGCATCGCGAAGTCGATGTCGCGCGCGCTCTCGGCGATGTCGGCCAAGTGAACCGCCGCGTAGTGAAAGCTGTCGCGCAGGATCGCCCACAGGAACTGCGCCTGCGGGTTCTTCGATTCGCGCAGCAGCTTCAGGCGTTCGGCCGGCGGCTTCTTCAGGATGCGCGCGACGATCTCGTCGGCCTTGCCGCCGCCCGTCACGTATTCGCCGGTCGTGGGGTCGAGACGTTGGATGTCCTTGCCGACTTTTTTGTAGAAGCCGGCCCCGGTCTTCGAGCCGAGTGCGCCGCGCTCGATCAGCGTCGCGAGCACCTTCGGCGTTGCGTAGCTCGAAAAGAAAGGATCGTCGGCAAGGTTGTCTTGCAAGGTCTTGATGACGTGCGACATCGTGTCGAGCCCGACCACATCCGCGGTGCGGAAGGTGCCGCTCGACGCACGGCCGAGCTTCTTGCCGGTCAGGTCGTCGACCACGTCGTAGGTGAGCCCGAAGGTCTCGGCCTCCTTCATCGTCGCGAGCATGCCGGCGATGCCGACGCGGTTTGCGATGAAGTTCGGCGTGTCCATCGCGCGCACCACGCTTTTGCCGAGCGCAGTGGTGACGAAGGCTTCGAGCTGGTCGAGGATCTCCGGGTTCGTCGTCGGTGTGTTGATCAGCTCGACCAGCGCCATGTAGCGCGGCGGGTTAAAGAAGTGAATGCCGCAAAAGCGCGGCTTGATGGCCTCGGGCAGTACTTGCGACAGCTTCGTGATCGACAGGCCCGAGGTGTTGCTCGCGACGATCGCGTGCGCAGGGATCGCCGGCGCGATCTTTTCGTAGAGCGCGAGCTTCCAGTCCATGCGCTCGGCGATGGCCTCGATGATCAGGTCGCAGTCTTTCAGCAGATCGAGGTGCTCTTCGTAGTTGGCCTGCTGGATCAGCGCCGCGTCTTCAACGATGCCGAGCGGCGCCGGCTTGAGCTTCTTCAAGCCTTCGACGGCCCTCGTCACGATGCTGTTCTTCGAGAAACTGGAAGACAGGGCCCCTGCCCCGTCTTTGTCCTTCGCCGGCAGATCGAACAGGATCACGGGTACTTTGCAATTGACGAGGTGGGCGGCGATCTGCGCGCCCATCACGCCGGCGCCGAGCACGGCGACCTTGCGGACTGGGAATCGGTTCATCTTTGTTCCTTCGATTCAATGCAGATTGCTTATTCGGCCCTGATCCAGGTCTGCGTGCGGCCGATGATCGGCGCGCCGATGTAGCCGCGCACCTTGAGGGTCTTGCCGGCCTCGCCGGGCGTCAGGCGCACTTTGTAGGTCTTGCCGTTGTCCGGATCGAGGATCTCGCCACCGTCCCAGCGGGTCTTGTCCGATTCGCTCTGCTTCACACCGCGGATCAGCATCATGCCGACGATCGGCTTGTCCTTGCGGTCGTCGGTGCACTTGTCGCAGACCGCATCGGCCTTCGAAGCGGGGTCGAGCAGCCTCTCGATCCGACCGGTGAGAACGCCGCCCGACTCGGTGATGCGGATCAGTGAAGTTTCCTTCTTGCCATCGTCGTCGACCGTCTTCCACAGGCCGGCCGGCGTGGCCTGTGCATGGGCGATCGAAGCGACCAGAACCAAGCCCAAGGCGGCGGCGATTCGTCGGGGGTAGCGAGCCATGGTGTTGTCTTTCTTGGTTGTCGAGTCGCGCGATCAGAACAGCGCTTCGTCCATCTCCATCAACGAGGCGGAGCCGGCGCGCGCGGTGCGGATCAGTGTCGCCGTTTCGGGCAGCAGCTTGGCGAAGTAGAAGCGCGCGGTGATTAGCTTGGCCTTGTAGAACGGGTCGCCACTGTCGACCTTGGCCAACGCGACCTTCGCCATGCGTGCCCAAAAGTACGCGAACACGAGGTGGCCGCACACGCGCAGGTAATCGACCGCCGCAGCACCCACTTCGTCAGGGTTCTTGAACGCTTTCATGCCGATCTCGGTCGTGAGCTTCGTCACCTTGTCGCCGAGGTCGGCAAGCGGGTTGATGAACTCCTGCATGGCTTCATCGGTGCCTTCGTCCTCGACGAACTGCGAAATCAGCTTGCCGAACTTCTTCAGCTTCGCGCCGTTGTCGCCGAGCACCTTGCGGCCGAGCAGGTCGAGCGACTGAATCGTGTTCGTGCCCTCGTAGATCATGTTGATGCGGGCGTCGCGCACGTACTGCTCCATGCCCCACTCGCGGATGTAACCGTGGCCACCGAACACCTGCATGCAGTGCGAGGTCGCGATCCAGGCGTTGTCGGTCAGAAAGGCTTTCACGATCGGCGTGACGAGCGCGACCATGTCGGCGCACTCGGCGCGCACGGTTTCGTCGTCGCTGCTGAGTTCCTTGTCGATCTGCAGCGTGGTCCACATCGCGAGTGCACGGCCGCCTTCGGCGTACGCGCGTGCGGTCAACAGCATCTTGCGCACATCGGGGTGCACGATGATCGAATCGGCCGGCTTGTCGGGGTTTTTCACGCCCGAGAGCGAGCGCATCTGAATGCGGTCTTTCGCATACGCCGCAGCGTTCTGATAAGCCACTTCGGTCAGGCCGAGCGACTGCATGCCCACACCCAAACGCGCCGCGTTCATCATCACGAACATCGCCGCCAGGCCCTTGTTCGGCTGGCCGACCAGCGTGCCGACCGCGCCGTCGAGGTTGATCTGGGCGGTGGCGTTGCCGTGGATACCCATTTTGTGTTCGAGCCCGCCGCAGAAGATCGGATTGCGCGCGCCCGGCGTGCCATCGGAATTGACGAGGAACTTGGGCACGACGAACAGCGAGATGCCCTTCGAGCCGGCAGGCGCATCGGGCAGGCGCGCGAGCACGAGGTGGATGATGTTCTCAGCCAAGTCGTGTTCGCCGGCCGAGATGAAGATCTTGTTGCCGGTGAGTCGGAAGCTGCCATCCGCCAGGGGTTCGGCCTTGCTGCGCAACAGCCCGAGGTCGGTGCCGCAGTGCGATTCGGTCAGGCACATTGTTCCGGTCCACTCGCCGCTGGTGAGCTTGGGCAAGTACATCGCCTTTTGCGCTTCGGAGCCGTGCGCTTGGAGCGCTTCGTACGCGCCGTGCGACAGGCCGGGGTACATGGTCCAGGCTTGGTTGGCCGAGTTCATCATCTCGTACATGCACTGGTTCATCACCATCGGCAGGCCCTGGCCGCCGAACGCCGGGTCGCAGCTCAACGCCGGCCAGCCACCCTCGACGAACTGCGCGTACGCGGCCTTGAAGCCGGTCGGCGCCTTGACCTCGTGCGTGGTTTTGTCGAGCACGCAGCCTTCTTCGTCACCGCTCTGGTTGATCGGCGCGAGCACGTTGGCGGCGAACTTGCCGCCTTCTTCGAGCACCGCATTGATGGTGTCGGCATCGATGTCGGCGTGCCTGGGCAGCGCCTTGAGTTCGTCGACGACGTTGAGCAACTCGTGCATCACGAACTGCATGTCGCGCAGGGGCGGCGTGTACTGGGGCATGAAAACTCCTGGAAGTTGAAATCAGAGTGAGTCGGGGCTGCCCTTGCGGCGCGCCACGGGGGCGGCACTTGCGGCAGGCGCGGCGATGTAGTGGGAGAGCACGTTCTCGAAGCCGGCGCGCGCACGTGCATCGGCGCCGGGGCGGCGCAGGAAGCGCGCGTCGTGGTGCAGCGCGAGGATCAGGCCGTGCACCTCGAACAGCATTTGCTGCGGGTCGGTGTCGGACCTCAAGTGGCCTTCGTCGATCGACATGCGGATGGCGCGCTCCAGCGCTTCGTGCCAGGTCTGAACCATGGCGACGAGCGCGTCGCGCACCGGGCCGGGCCGGTCGTCGAACTCGACGGCGCCGCTGATGTAGATGCAGCCGGCGTCGATCTCGACCGAGACGCGCTTGAACCAGCGGTCGTACATCGCGCGCAACCGCGGCAGGCCGCGCGGGGCCGCGATCGACGGCTCGAAAATCTCGGCCTCGAACTTCGCGTGGTACTCGCGCACCACCGAAATTTGCAGCTCCTCGCGCGAGCCGAAATGCGCGAACACGCCCGACTTGCTCATTTGCGTGACTTCAGCCAACGCGCCGATCGACAGGCCCTCGAGCCCCATGTGCGACGCCAACGCGAGCGCGGCTTCGAGGATCGCGGCGCGGGTCTGGCGGCCTTTGAGCAACGGGCGCGCAGGCGTGGCGTGCGCGACGGCGGTATCGCGGGCCGAATCGGTCAGAAGCGTCGGGGAGTCAGTCACTTGAGGCGGCCAGCCGGGCTGGATATTAAAACGAACGATCGTTCTATTTTGCAGACGATTGGATGACTGCAGTGTTTCGCCGGCCGCGGTTTCCGGACTTTTTCTAGGCGCTGCCGCCTAGAACGCAAGCTGCGTCGCTTGTAGCCACGGGTTTACCCGTGACTCGTTCGCCCCCCATGCGATTGCTACCATCTCCCGCGAACCAACGGACGGCCAGCGCGCCGAGTGCATCGAATGAAGATCGCAGTGGTGGGGCTCGGCGCCGTCGGCGGGCTGATGGCGGCGAAGTTGGCGGCGGCTGGCCACGAGCTCAGCGCACTCGCACGTGGCGCCCCACTGGCCGCGGTGCGCGAGCACGGCCTGCGGCTGGTGATGGGCGGGCACGAGACGATCGCGAAGATCGCCGTCACCGACGACGCTGCCACGCTCGGCCCGCAAGACCTGGTGATCGCCGCGCTGAAAGGCCCGGCGCTGGCTGCTGCAGCGGTGTCGATGCAGCCATTGATCGGCCCCGAGACGGTCGTGATGCCGGCGATGAACGGCGTGCCTTGGTGGTTTCTGCAAACTGCACCGGCTTCTGTTTCGCTCGCCGACCGCACGCTCGCCAGCGTCGACCCCGGCGGTCGCATCGGCGCGCTGCTACCGCTCGAACGCGTGATCGGCTGCGTCGTGCACCTGACTTGTTCGAGCCCCGAGCCCGGGTTGATCAGGCACGGTTTCGGCGATCGGCTGATCGTCGGCGAGCCGGCCGGCGGTGCATCGGCCCGCGCCGACACGGTCGCCGCCGCGCTGCGCAACGGCGGCTTCACCACCGAAGTCAGCACCGACATCCGGCACGACATCTGGTTCAAGCTCTGGGGCAACATGACGATGAACCCGGTCTCGGCGCTGACCGGCGCCGAGAGCCACCACATCATCGACGACCCATTGGTGCTCGCTTTCATGCTCGGTACGATGGAAGAGGCGCGGCGCATCGGTGCGCAGATCGGTTGCGCGATCACGCAGTCGGGCGAGGAGCGCATGGCCATCGCGCGCCAGCTCGGCGCGTTCAAGACTTCGATGCTGCAAGACTCGCTCGCCGGCCGGCCGCTGGAGATCGACGCACTGGTGAGCGCCGTTCACGAGATCGGCACGCAGCTCGGGACCCCGATGCCCAATATCGGCGCCCTGCTCGGCCTGACGCGGTTGATGGCCCGCGAGCGCGGCTTGTATCCCACCTGAGCGTGACGCGCCGATGCCGCCGGGTGATCGACGACACTGCGCCGGCACCGCGCGAGTGCCATTTCGAGACAGCGCGCGGCCCAGCGCGCCGAAGCGCATGATCAGGGGTTGAGGAAACCCCACTTGATGCATTACGCTCGAAACCTCATGGAAGTATTGCAACTCGACATTTCCGGTCGGCCGCAAGCCTGGATCTCCGCGAAAGAAGCCGCGGTGATTTACGCGAGTGACGGCGTGTCATGGACCTTGGGTGATGCGTTCTTCGTTCTGCGCGGCGGCATGCAGCGCCGCACCGGGTTGCAATCGCGCATCGAGGTGCACCCGATCATTGCGGTTAAGGGCTCGGTGCCGAGCCGAGCCTGGCGCCAGACGCCTGCCCTCTCGAACCCCAAGCTGTTCGCGCGTGACCGTGGCATTTGCGCGTATTGCGGCCACCGCTTTCACCTCGAAGACCTGACCCGAGAGCACATCGTGCCGACCTCGCGCGGCGGGGTCGACACCTGGATGAACTGCATCACCGCATGCCGGCCGTGCAACGGTCACAAGGGCAACCGCCTGCCCGAAGAATTGAGCATGTCGCTGATGTACCTGCCCTACGTGCCCAACCTGCACGAAGACATGATCCTGCGCGGCCGCCGCATCCTGGCCGACCAGATGGAGTTCCTGCTCGCCAGCGTGCCGCGGCACAGTCGACTGCACGGCTGATTCGCTGCACCGCGCGCCGGCCGCGCGCTGGCTGACTGCTGGCGAAGCAGCGGCCGCAGCCGACCCCTTCTAAAAACCTCGGCAGGGTTGTCGCCTGTGCGGTCCGATACTCGGGGCAACTCCCCCACCGAGAACCGTCCATGACGACCCCCAAGCCGACGATCATCTACACGCTCACCGACGAGGCGCCGATGCTGGCGACCTTCGCCTTTTTGCCCATCGTTCGCGCCTTCACGTCGCCGGCCGGCATCGAGGTCATCGAGACCGACATCTCTGTCGCAGCACGTGTGCTGGGCGAGTTCAGCGACCACCTGACCGACGCGCAAAAGCGCCCCGACAACCTGGCCGAGCTCGGCCGACTGACGTTGAAGCCCGACACCAACATCATCAAGCTGCCCAACATCAGCGCCTCGCAGCACCAGCTGATCGGCGCGATCAAGGAGTTGCAGGGCCGCGGATTCGAGATTCCCGACTTTCCGGAGAGCCCGAAGACCGATGCCGAAAAAGCGATCCGCGGCCGCTACTCGAAGATGCTGGGCAGCGCCGTGAACCCGGTGCTGCGCGAAGGCAACTCCGACCGCCGCGCGCCGCTCGCAGTGAAAAAATTCGCCCGCAAGCACCCGCACGCGATGGGCGCATGGAGCCAAGCCTCGCGCACCCATGTGGCGACGATGAAGACCGGCGATTTTTATCACGGTGAAAAATCGATGACGACGGCCAGGGCGCGCGATGTGAAGATGGAACTCGTCTCGAAAACCGGCGCGAGCATCGTGCTCAAGCCCAAGGTCTCGCTGCTCGCCGGTGAGGTGATCGACAGCATGTTCATGAGCAAGAAGGCGCTGCTCCAGTTCTACGAGCAGGAGATGGAAGACGCGCGCCAAACCGGCGTGATGTTTTCATTGCACGTCAAGGCGACGATGATGAAGGTCTCGCACCCGATCGTGTTCGGCCATGCGGTGCGCATCTTCTACAAAGAGGCGTTCGCCAAGCACGGTGCGCTGTTCGACGAGCTCGGCGTCAACGTCAACAACGGCATGGTCAACCTGTACGACAAGATCGAGAGCTTGCCGACCTCCAAACGCGAAGAAATCATCAAGGATTTGCACGCCTGCCACGAGCACCGGCCCGAGCTGGCGATGGTCGACTCGGCCAAGGGCATCACCAACCTGCACGCGCCGAACGACGTGATCGTGGACGCCTCGATGCCCGCGATGATTCGCATAGGCGGCAAGATGTACGGCGCCGATGGCCGCGCGAAGGAAACCAAGGCGGTGATCCCGGAGAGCACGTTCGCCCGCATCTACCAGGAGATGATCAACTTCTGCAAGACCAACGGCAACTTCGATCCGGTGACCATGGGCACGGTGCCAAACGTCGGCCTGATGGCGCAGCAGGCCGAAGAGTACGGCTCGCACGACAAAACCTTCGAGGTGCCCGAGGCCGGCGAAGCCCGCATCGTCGACCTCGTGACCGGCGAAGTGCTGCTAATGCAGACCGTGGAGGCCGGCGACATCTGGCGCATGTGCCAGGTCAAAGATGCACCGATCCGCGACTGGGTCAAGCTCGCCGTCACACGTGCGCGCAACTCCGGCATGCCGGTGATCTTCTGGCTCGACCCGTACCGCCCGCACGAGAACGAGCTGATCGAGAAAGTCCATACCTGCCTGAAGGACCACGACACGAACGGCCTCGACATTCAAATCATGTCGCAGGTGCGCGCGATGCGCTACACCCTGGAGCGCGTGGTGCGCGGGCTAGACACCATTTCGGCCACCGGCAACATCCTGCGCGACTACCTGACCGACCTGTTCCCGATCATGGAGCTCGGCACCAGCGCGAAGATGCTCTCGATCGTGCCGTTGATGGCCGGCGGCGGCATGTACGAGACCGGTGCCGGCGGCTCGGCGCCGAAGCACGTGAAGCAGCTCGTCGAAGAAAACCACCTGCGCTGGGATTCGCTCGGCGAGTTTTTGGCGCTGGCCGTTTCGCTCGAAGAGCTCGGCATCAAGACCGACAACGCGAAGGCCAAGCTGCTCGCGAAGACGCTCGACGCCGCCACCGGCAAACTGCTCGACAACAACAAGTCGCCCTCACCCAAGACCGGCGAACTCGACAACCGCGGCAGCCAGTTCTACCTTGCGATGTACTGGGCCGAAGAGCTGGCCGCGCAGACCGACGACGTGGCACTGCAGGCCCGTTTCGCACCACTCGCGAAGTCGCTGGCCGCGAACGAGCAGACCATCGTCGCCGAGCTCGCGGCGGTGCAAGGCCAGCCGGCCGACATCGGCGGCTACTACCTCGTCGACGCCGAGAAGTGCGCCGCGGTGATGCGACCGAGCGCGACCTTCAACGCGGCGCTGGCGGCCGCGGCTGGCTGACGAGAAGAACCCTCCGCGGCGAGTTCGCTGCGGAGGGCGTTGCCGTCAAGCGCTGGCGATGTTCGCCTGCGTGAAGGGCATCTTGCGCAGCCGTTTGCCTGTTGCCGCGAACATCGCGTTCGCGACTGCCGGCCCGATCAGCGAGGTGGCCGGCTCGCCGATGCCGCCGGGTTTCTCGGTGCTCGGCACGAGCGTGATGTCGCCGTAGAGCGCCGCCGTCAGCCCGAACACGATGCTCGACTGGATCTGCGCTTCGACCGTGTCGGGGTTGACCATGCGGCCGAGGTCGGCCACGACCGTCACCTTGTGTACGACCGGCGCGCCGTCCTTCATCGAGATCTCGGCCACCTGCGCCATGTAGGTGTCGTAGCCCTCCATGAGCGCGATGCCGCGAAAGCGGCCTGCTGCCGGCGGCCTGCCCCAACCGGCCTTGTCGGCGGCCATTTTCAAAACGTTGGCGAAGCGTGGCTGGCTGCCGAGCAGCGACATGCGGTAGGCGTAGGGATCCTGCTTCGCAGCCGCGGCCAATTCGTCGATGAAGCTCGCGTTCGCGAACGCGTTCAGCGCGTGGCTCACCGAGCGCCAGTAGCCCACGCGCAAGCCCGCGTCGTGCTTGACCATCTCATGTTTGGTCGCAGGGATCTCGTAGGCCGCGAACGCCGCCTCGGTCATCAACGGGTCTTGCACATCGGCAGGCAAGCCGAAGACACGGCCGGTCACCGATTGCGAAACCATCTTGAAGCTCATCGCCGTGGGCTTGCCGTTCTCGCCGAGGCCGGCGGCCAGCGTGTGCACCGACTGCGGCCGGTAGAAGTCGTGCGTCATGTCGTCTTCGCGCGTCCACAGCAACTTGACCGGCTTGTTGACGGCCTTGGAGATCTGCGCCGCCTGGATGATGTAGTCGATGTCGATGCGCCGGCCGAAGCCGCCGCCGAGGAAGGTGGTGCGAAGGGTCACGTCTTCGGGCTTCACGCCGAGCGTTTTCGCGACTACGGCTTTGCGCCGCGTCTTGCCACTGGGTCGGGCCGATCAAATCGACCTTGTTGTCGTGAAAATGCGCGGTGAAGTTCATCGGCTCGAGCGGTGCGTGCGCAAGCAGCGGCATCGTGTACTCGGCGCGCACGACCTTCGCGCTGTTGCGGATCACCGCATCGGCATCGCCTACCGCTTTCATCGGTATGACCTTGTCGGTGGCCGAGCCCGTGCGGATGCCCGCGAGCATGGTCTTGTCGTCGAGCGTGGCGCC
>ENA-OFDM01000285-OFDM01000285.1-metagenomes-genome-assembly--contig:-NODE-285-length-22464-cov-2.634968_pt1 | contig 22464 bp, 24 predicted proteins | sample MGYA00153385_OFDM01 | MGnify analysis MGYA00153385
AATACTAATTGCTGACTTTAACAGAGCCAATAAGTTGAGAACCCAGATCCCCGACTTCTTAAAGAAGTCGGGGATCTGTCTCAACTATTTAACCCTTATCGCGGAAACCTGATAACCAATCACGGAGTTGTTCGGAAGCGACATCGCGCCCACCCAAACCGAAGGAAATCGCCAACGCTACGGCAATTGCGCCCAGCAATAAACCAAAAGCTAAGTTAACGATACTAGCAGCGATGCCCATCTGCTGTAATGCCATCGCACCTACAAAGATGATGATTGCCAATCGAGCAGCCTGTCCGAGGACTTGTGACTGTTGAGTACCCGAACTACTGACTACTTTTTGAGCTAGATTTGCCAGATATAGACCGATCGCAAAGACTACCACCCCAGACAGAACTTGTCCAGAGATGAGCAATAATCCATCGACAAGGTTATTGAGCGATGGTATCCCCAATACTTCCGTAGCGGCGACTGTAGCAACGAGCATCACCCCAACTCGCGCAATCAATCCAGCGACCTCAGATGGAGTCTGCTTGGTACTAGGCGGAGTGATTTCGCTACCAGTGACGGAAATAACGGGATTCGCGATCGTTGTATCGTGGAGAGCATTGAGTCCCAGCGCACGAAAGATATTATTGAATCCTAATCCACTGAGTAAGTTGGATACTAACTCACCAATGAACTGACTGACTACATAAGCGATCGCTAAAATTGCTACTGCGGTGAGAATTTGAGGAATAGTATCCAATACTCGTTGGAGCATGGAAGTTGCAGGTCTGGAAATCGCTGGTATCTGAAGCGCATCGAGTGCGGCTACCGCAGTTGGAATCAGTACCATCAAGTAGACAAGTGTGCCTAATAATCCTGATAGTGATTGACCTGGAGCAGCTCTGTTCAAGCCAATTTTTGCGGCTAGTCGCTCGGTGCCAGCCGCCGCCAATAAGTTCGTGACCAATTCGCGCACGATCCTTGCCACAAACCAACCGACAATCCCAATCAGCCCTGCTTTAAAGATATTTGGCAGCGCACTGAGAATATCATTGAGCAGATTTTGAACGGGTGCGAGTGGCCCTCTCAGGTCGAGCACGTCGAGGATCAGCGGGAGGAAAAATAAGAAGACAAACCAGTAGAGTGCATTCCCCAGTGTTTCACTAGGTAGGACTTGATTTTCACCCACCGCCAATCGCCGAGACATTGCTGGCATCAGAGTTCCCGCTGTCCGAATCACGATCGCTTTGACGACTGTTGCCAATAACCAGGCAACACCAGCCAAGGCAGCCGCTGAAGCCAATTTCGGCACAAATGCCAGAACTTGATTTAAGACATTATTGAGCGGGGAGGCGACAACGGTTAAGTTTAGCGCGTTGAGAAAGCCTAAGAGCGCGAATAGAAAAATCAGCCAGAAGACAATATCACCGATTAATTTTTCGGAATTAATCGACGACCTACCTGTGGTGCTACCAGTTGCCCAGCCGACCAAGCGGTTGTCTAGGTCTGTCCGCTTGAGCAGATTTTTCACGACTGATGAGACGACAGATGCGACGATCCAGCCGACAAGTAATGTCACGATCGCACCGATTAAACTGGGTAAAAAAGCTCCGATTGTACCACTAGTCTGTCTGACAAAATTTTCAACATTGGAGGTAGAAAAATTTGGCGCGACGGTGGTTGGTACTGCGACCTGAGCCAATCGCCAATTTGCAGCAATAAGCTGACTAGTTCCAGGTAACGTACTCAAGAGTTGCCAAGTTTCGTTCATATTGTTGCTATGTAGATTTTAAATGCCACGGGCTGTGTGTGAGGTCAAAAATCTCGACTACTAGGCGATCGCTCATCTCTAGTAGGGCAGCTCGGACTTAGAAATGCCATTTTTTTGCCGCGATCGCGAGTGATAACTGCCAAGATCTAGATCTAAATAATGACCGCTAGAACGATCGTGACCATCGGTGAGTTTCTAAAGAACAGGTAAATTGTGTTGAAATATACCGACTTTTGGCTCGTGCTTGCACTTGTAAATCCAAGTTAAAGGTTCTTTAACTTATCATCGATTTGGGGCTTTAAGTAATTAGATCGGTGCTGGTTAATGGACACTAAAAGTATACATCGATCTGCACAGAGAATCGATCGGTATTAACGACTAAAGCTAGATATTTGCTACTTTTTAGCGATTCGATCGGTGCAATCGAATGTTAGGGACCACGCTTTATCGAGCGTGACATCCCTCGAAATGAGTAGATTTAACCATTTTTGCATCGACCTAATTACGTTGACTTTGCTTAAAGAACTGATACATTTCGGGTAGTCGATTGACGATCGCCGCAGTTTTGAGCCAAAGCTTGTGGGAAACTGCGGGATAGCCTGAGACGATTTCACCTGGATCGACATTACGATGAATCCCAGTTTTGGATGAAGCGATGGCGCGATCGCCGATGGTGACTTGATTGGCTACGCCGACTTGTCCAGCGAGTAAAACTTGGTTCCCAACTTTGACACCTCCAGCTAGCCCGACTTGGGCGGCGATCGCGCAATTAGAGCCGATCTGACAGCCATGTCCGATATGCACCAAGTTATCTAGCTTGGTATCTCGACCGATCCGAGTTTCGCCTACGGCTGGTCGATCGACAGTACTATTACACCCGATCTCCACACCATCCTCCAAGACCGTGTAACCCGCCTGTTCCATCTTGAACCATCCCGTTGCCGTCGGTACGAATCCAAAGCCCTCTGAACCGATCGCCGCACCACTATGGATGACACAATCAGCACCGAGCCGCACTCGTTCGTGAATCGTACAGTTGGCATAGAGGATGGTGCGAGATCCGATCTCAACGTCGGGATAAATAACTACATTGGGATGGATCGTGACATCGTTGCCAATCTTCACCCCAGACTGAATCACCACATGGGCACCGATCGATACATTTTCGCCGATCTCAACGCCTGACTCGACGATCGCGCTAGGATGAATTCCTGGCGGTAGCCGGAACGGTTGATAAAATAGCTTGATGACTTGGGCAAACAACAATCGCGGCTCACTTGCAGCGATCCACGCAATGCCGCGATCGGTTGCTTGACTTTGAATCGCCTCATTCATCGGTAAAATTAAGGCACTCGCCGCCGTACTACTGACACATTTAGCAAACTTATCACCTTCGATATAGCTAATCGTCCCCGAACTGGCTGTCTCGATCGGTGCCAATCCAGTTAAAATTGGGTTGAGCTGGTTGGTGTCCAAACTACTAGCGGCGATCGCCGAGCTTAATTTGGTTGCTAGTTCGCTAAATTGCATCATAAATTTGAAGATAGAGATTAATCAAGTGTCACAAGTTGGGCTACTACTCAAAATGTTATTACCATCTGTCGCCATCTCGATCGCGATTAACTACTTTGGCAAAAGTCTCGCTCCAGTCCCGACGACTGGGATCGCACTGCTGGCTGTCTTTTTGCCCTCTAGTACGATCGCGCTATTTCTATGGTGGCAAAGTTACAGATCGGTGGAGACTCAACCCCTAAACCCCAAACCCTGAATCTTAAACCCTAAATCCCAAACTCTAAAGCCTCACATATTACACCAATAGATAAGAACTAGATAATAGCGTAGATAGGGTACCCATGAAGGGCACCCCTACAGGTTAATTGTGTAGGGGTGCCCTTCATGGGTACCCTGGATCTACGTTTATTACTAATATTTGTATACTGGTGCAAGATATGAGAAGCCTAACTCCTAAACCCTAAAGCCTAACTCCTAAAGCCTAAAGCCTAATTCCCAAAGCCTAATCCATGAGAATATGGAAAGTGATCCTCAAGAGTAATCTAAATTTAGACTGTGCGTAAAGTTATTATTGCTGGTAATTGGAAAATGTATAAAACTCAGAGTGAAGCCTCTGAGTTTTTGATGGAATTTATTTCCCAAATCGATGATGCTCCTGAAAACCGTGAAGTGGTTTTGTGTGTGCCATTTACAGATTTAACAATTGTTAATAAAAGTCTGCACGGTAATCGGATTCGATTGGGTGCCCAAAATGTTCACTGGGAAGATTGCGGAGCCTATACGGGCGAGATTTCTGCCAGTATGTTGACCGAGATGGGTGTCAGATACGTCATCATCGGACATAGCGAACGCCGTCAGTACTTTGGTGAGACTGATGAGACAGTAAATCTCCGACTCAAAGCTGCTCAAAGCAACGGGTTGATTCCGATTCTCTGCGTTGGGGAGACAAAGCTGCAACGAGATGCTGGTGAAACCGAGCAAAAGATCGATCTTCAGTTGGAGCGAGATTTGGTCGGGATCGACCAAACAAAGCTGGTAATCGCCTACGAACCAATTTGGGCGATTGGCACTGGCGAAACTTGTGAAGTCAATGAAGCCAATCGCGTCATCGGGCTAATTCGCGATCGATTGACCGATGCTAGTGTCACAATTTTGTACGGTGGTTCGGTCAAGCCGAGTAATATCGACGAAATCATGGCACAGCCCCAAATAGATGGTGTCCTAGTTGGTGGTGCGAGTCTGGCTGCTGGTGATTTTGCCGGAATTGTGAATTACAAATAACCCCAGTATAGATACTCTAAATTGAAGATCCGCAACATTGATTTAATGGACGTTACGGATCTGAGATATGATTATCTATGTCAAAAAATTAGCTCCCATCTGCCCTGCTCTCAGCTCATTTCTCTATCTGCAAAAAAGACTGCTGGGCAAAGGCGTAAAGATCGGTGACATCACGATCGCAAAATGGGCACCGAAAGCGGTACAATCGACTAAAATCATTCAGTGTTAAATTAAAAAACGATAGGGCAAATGCCTGAAAAAGCTATCAATCCGAAAAATGCCACAGGTTTTCTGCTGATTTTGATCCCAGCAGCACTGGCGATGTCTGCGCTGTTTGTGGCGTGGCCGTTGATATTGGGCATGACTATTCTCATCGCTGGTGGCAATGTTTGGCAAGGCTATGAATGGTCAAAGACCGCTCGCTCGCTCGATCCGGTTTTTCAACAACTAATCATCCAAAATCGTGGCGAAATCACCCCGCTCGATCTTTCTCTCAATGCCAAAGTTTCTGGGGCTGTATCCAATCGGTATTTAGCCGCTAAAGCCAGCGAATTTGGCACTGGTAGTCGTCAACATCCAGACGGTGGGCAAATTTACTATTTTGTCTCGATTAGCACTCTGGGCAGGATTTTTGACGATAGTGATGAGGCACCGATGCCGACAATTATGCCAGCGACAAGTCCGGTTGTTGCCTTTTCACCTGCGTTCATTCCCGCTGAATCTCAGGTCGAAGTATTACAACCCCAACTCGATCCGCTGGCTAATGCCGCATCGATCCCAGTCGTGGCACCCATCCCACCGCTAGAACCGACCCCTGCCGCTACTCAGTTAGAATCCCCACCAGCTCCACTAGCTGTTGAATCGCCCCTCAGTCAAAACCTCGACGAACAAGCTACACCATCGATCGATCTAGCCAGCAGTGAAGCTGATGAGCCACCAACAGTTGCAGCACCTAGCTTGGTACCGACTGAGAGCAAGCTAGTCACGATTATTCAGTCCGAACTAGCCAAGCGGTTGGATGTTCACGCTAGTACTGTCTACAAGCGACGGAGCGAACCAAACTTTACTGACTGGACGCGCAACCGCGATCCTGAAGGTTTAGCTTGGGGATATCTGGAGGCAACCAAAGAATATTATCGGATCGATAGTTAGACAGTTGACAGTTGACACTTCGGCTACGCTCAGTGCAAGCAGTTGACAGTTGATAGTTGACAGCGATTCGCCACACTTGATCTTCTGCCGAAGGTTTAGCGATTTCGGTCAAGACAAGAAAGCAAGGTGGGGAATTTAAACCCCTGGGCTTTGTTAAGTCAATGATCTATGGATCGGCTCACAGGAATGGGTCAATTCGATCGATAGTTTGTGAGTGTGAATCTGGCTCCCTACTTTAGCTCTTGGAAATAAAAAATGTCTGTAATGATTTAGCAACATTACAGACATTTTTTATGAGAATTTATTGTTGAGCGTGGAAACCTGACTAACTCACTATTACAGTGCTGCTATTGCTAAAAATCGATCGAGCTAGGTGTCAAACCTTAACCTATTGTTAACCAAAAAACACTTACGGTCGATCTATGCTCAATGTAATTAAGCATAGAATTAATTAAGGTCTAATTTAAGTACTTCAAGAGCGATATAGCAATCCTATCTGAGTAACGAGCGGCAATGTTGACTTATGGGGACAGTGCTGAATTCCTGTCCGCTTGGGGTTAAGCTACTCGTTTGAGATAGATATTAAGCTTCGATATCTTAAAGATACCCACAGATTAGATTCAACTAACGGATTCACGTACTTTTGGTCGTGAATATTTTGAACAATCTAAACAACAATAAATTTGAGGAGAAATGAGTATGAACGGCAAACAACTAAATCGCTTAGTTGGCGAAAAAACCGACTCAAACATCAGTAGGTCACTCATGATTCGGATACCGCTCGCCCTGATGTTCGGGCTATCCGTGTCCGCTTGTACGCCCAAGAGTCCCGATGTCGCCACACCACCATCAGGCGGGGCTGCACCTAGTGGGACTGCTAGTGGGGCTGCACCCGCCGCAAGTGGCAGCAGTTCGTCTCTGAGCGGTGCTGGGGCATCATTTCCCGCTCCTCTATACCAACGTTGGTTTCAAGACTACAACAAAACAAATCCTGGCACTCAAATCAGTTATCAGTCTGTAGGTAGTGGTGCTGGGGTAGAGCAATTTTTGGCAGGTACTGTGGATTTTGGCGCGACAGACGCACCGTTGAAGCCTGAAGAGCGGGCGAAGTTCAAAGCAAAATATGGTGCCGAACCAATTCAGGTGCCGATGACTGGCGGAAGCGTCGTGTTTGCCTACAATCTGGATGGAGTCAAAGATCTGAAACTATCTCGTGCAGCTTACTGTGGGATTGCTGGAGGTAAGATTACGAAATGGAACGATCCCGCGATCGCTAAAGCCAATCCTGGTGCCAAACTGCCCGACCAAACTATTCAATTTGTCCACCGTTCCGATGGTAGTGGTACGACTTACCAATTCACAACTCACCTCAAAGCTGCTTGTGGGGCTGGATGGACGGCAGGGGCTAATAAATCTGTATCTTGGCCCGTCGGTACAGGTGCCAAAGGTAATGAGGGTGTAGCCGCACAGATCCAACAAACGCCCAGTTCGATCGGGTATGTTGAGTACTCATATGGGAAACAACTTAATTTAGCAATGGCAGCGATCGAAAACAAATCTGGTAAGCTCATCGCGCCATCCCCAGAATCAGGTGCTGAAGCATTTGTCGGCGAAAAAGTGCCAGCCGATCTCGCCCTGACAGTAGCAGACTCTGCCAACCCTAAAGCTTATCCCATCTCTGGTCTGACTTGGCTATTGCTATATCCACAGTCCAAAGATCCCGCCAAGCAAACAGCATTGAAAGGAGTGATTGATTGGTCACTGACTACAGGTAAAGCTACAGCCACCGAGCTAGGCTATGTACCACTAGAAGCTGGATTGGTAACTAAGGTAAAAGAAGAACTCAACAAAGTCAAATAAACTTTTATGACTGCAAAACGTTCAGATCCCCAGGAAACATCTCTCTTAGAGGCATCGACTAGATTCAATCTAGTTCGATCGATCGACAAAAATTTTCGGCTGTTAACCCTGGGATTAGCGATTTCAGTTGGTGCGATCCTGATTTGGATCGCTTACTCCCTGCTGGAAATTGCCCTACCAGCGATTCAGGCATTTGGCTTGGGGTTTTTGTTTGATAGCACCTGGGACCCAGTTAAAAATATCTATGGGGCGTTACCGCATGTGTATGGTACTGTCATGAGTTCCCTCCTGGCACTGATATTCGCAGTACCTCTGGGCGTTGGCGTGGCGATTTTCTTGACCGAAAACTTTTTACAACAAAAAGTTCTCCAGCCGATCGCTTTTACGATCGAACTACTAGCGGCGGTTCCGAGTGTGGTTTATGGCTTGTGGGGATTATTTGTGTTCCTCCCGGCGATTAAACCGCTCTTACAGGGACTAAACCATAATTTTGGCTGGATTCCCTTTTTCTCCACTGAGCCAGGTGGAAGGCAGCTTTTTGGTGCATCCTTGGTATTAGCCATCATGATCTTACCGACGATTATTGCGATCTCCCGCGATACATTGACTTCCTTACCGCCAAAACTCCGTCAGGGAGCCTATGGATTGGGCGCGACGCGGTGGGAAACCATCATGCGAGTGCTGCTACCAGCCGCACTTTCAGGGATTATTGGTTCGATTATGCTAGCACTAGGACGAGCATTGGGCGAAACGATGGCTCTGACGATGTTGGTTGGCAATGCCAATGTAGTCAATGTATCTTGGCTGGCTCCAGCTTCGACGCTTTCTTCATTAATCGCCAACCAGTTTGGTGAAGCTAGCGGTCTTCAAAAGTCATCGCTATTTTATGAAGCCTTGATTTTGATGGTGTTGACGCTGTTGGTAAATGTATTGGCACAAGCACTCGTCAGTCGCTTTCAGCAGGTTGAATAAATTAGTTGAAAACTAGGACTAAAAATTAAAGCCCTAAAGCCTAAAACCTAAAGCCTAAACCATGACTCCTTTATCTTCTGAATCACCTGCTCAATCCGATCTCAATAGCAATCAGTTTGCTGTTGCTCCCAATCGTCAGCTATTTGGAAAAGTGATGACTGGCTTGGTGTTTACTTGTGTAGCGATCGCGATTATTCCCCTGGCTTCGATTCTATACATGGTCATCGCCAATGGACTCGGCGGCTTTTCGCCAGCAGTCTTTACCGAACTGCCGCCAGCGGCAGGGATGACAGGTGGCGGGTTTAGAAACGCGATTGTCGGCACTCTTTTGACCTGCGCGATTGGTGCTATAATTAGTATACCTTTTGGTGTTTTAACTGCTATTTACACCATCGAATTTAGTCAGGGTAACTGGATATCGCAGTTTGTGCGTTTTTGCACCAATGTACTTAGCGGTGTACCCTCTATTATTGCTGGGCTATTTGCCTACGGAATTGTCGTCTTATTGACTGGTGGTTTTTCGGCTGTTGCTGGTGGTGTTGCACTCTCAGTTTTAATGCTGCCTACCATCATTCGCACTGCTGAAGAGGGACTTAAATCCGTACCCAAAGCTACTAGACTCGCCGCTGTAGGTGTCGGAGCAACTAACTTTGAAACTGTCACCCAAATCGTTTTACCTGCATCGCTGCCATTTATTGCCACGGGGGTAACACTGGCGATCGCCAGAGCGGCGGGGGAGACGGCTCCGCTACTATTTACCTGCTTGTTCAACCAATATGACATCAACGGACTTTGGCAGCCTACAGCCACCCTGTCGGTGCTGATCTACAACTTTGCGATTTCTCCATACAAGAATCAACAACAATTAGCTTGGGTAGCTGCTCTACTGATCTTGGTACTGATTTTAGTAGTCAGTATCATGGCTCGGATTGTTTCTCGTCGCAAGGTTTACTAGATTTTTAATGGTGTAGCGTGGCAAATAAATTCGATCGTGCGCGGGAATGCTGTGTAGAGCCGTCCTCTATTTATGTAACAATAGGCACATTAGAGCAAGCCAAGCTGACTTGTCAGTATTAAAAAATAATTGGGAACTATCCTCCATTTCGTTGGCGTAGCCTCTCCCTTAGGAGAAGCGCACTACTATCCTCTATCCCTAATTTTATGGCAGCTCTGACGGACAACGAAATCGTCATCAAGACAGATAACGTCTCAATTTTTTACGGTGCTTTCCAGGCGGTGCGGAATGTCTTTCTAGATATTCCCAAAAATAATGTCGTCTCTTTCATTGGCCCTTCAGGTTGTGGTAAGAGTACTCTGCTACGTTGCTACAACCGCCTCAACGATCTGATTCCGAGTGCTAAAGTGCAGGGACAAATCACCTATCGGGGCACCAATCTCTACGACCCCAAAATCGATCCTGTCGAAGTGCGACGAAGGATTGGGATGGTGTTTCAACAGCCAAACCCTTTCCCCAAATCCATCTATGAAAATGTGGCATTTGGGTTGCGAATCGCTGGCTTCAAAGGCGATATGGACGAACGAGTCGAGCAATCGCTCCGTAAGGCGGCTCTATGGAATGAAGTTAAAGATAAACTCCAACAAAGTGGCTTGTCGCTCTCTGGCGGTCAACAGCAGCGTCTGTGCATCGCTCGAACGATCGCGATCGAACCTGAAGTCATCTTAATGGATGAACCGTGTTCGGCACTCGATCCGATTTCGACCGTGCAGATCGAAAATCTGATCCACGAGCTAAAGGAGCGGTTCACCATCATCATCGTCACCCACAACATGCAGCAAGCTGCACGGGTATCAGACAAAACTGCCTTCTTTAATGCCGAAGCTGGTGAGGGCGGTAGCCGTTTTGGTTACTTGGTGGAATATGATGATACGCGCAATATTTTTAGTTCGCCCAAGGAAGAGCGAACTCAAGAATATATCAGCGGTCGATTTGGTTAGGATAATTTGGCTGCTATTAACTCAGATCCCCGACTTCTTGGAGAAGTCGGGGATCTGTCCTCACGACTGCTATATTAATCCCCCTGCGGACATTCTTCCCAAAGATTGGTATTTTGACGCAAACTGCTCCAGTTACCACCACCTAAAATCAAGTGATCTAATAAGGGGATGCCGAGTAACTTTGCGCCAGCTAGCAATTGCCGAGTGAGTTCGATATCTGCTTGGCTGGCTTCGGTGCTACCCGATGGGTGATTGTGTGCGACGATCGTTTTGGTGGCACCTTGCTTGAGAATAGCGGTGAATATTTCTTTGGGTGGCGCGAGTGTTTCGGTAGCAGTACCGATCGTGATTAACTGAGTACCGAGCAACCTATTCTTGACATCTAATAATAATATGGCAAATCGCTCTTGAGTAGACCACATCAACTCTTGACTCAGAGCGGCTGCGGCAGTATCGGGACTTTCTATAATAGCTCGATCGGGTGGACGCAATACACAAGCCCTCTGTCCCAATTCTACAGCAGCTAGAATTGCCGTCGCTTTGGCAGGGCCGACACCAGGAATATCCATCAACTCTTGGGGATGAAGATCGCGCAATCTTTCTAAGGGATCTCGCTGATGTTGTCCTAAATGATTGAGAATATACTCACCCAACCCGATCGCTGATAGTTTACCAGGGCCTTGTCCCGTCCCCAACAAAATCGCGATTAGTTCCGCATTCTTGAGATGTTTGACTCCATGTGCTAGCAAGCGTTCGCGGGGACGTTCGTTACTGGGGATATCGATGATGCGAAGGCTGTAGGTCATGCCATTGAAACGTAATCGGTGCGTAGTTAAAATTACTTGTCACTTTACGATGATTCGCGATGCGATCGAATCCATACAATGGCTGAATTATTCTCGATCGATAAAAATACTCCGATCTCTAACCCCCACTCAATTTAGCCTTGTAGCCCAATTTAGTCACGATCTCTAATAATTTTTGGCGATGGTCGCCTTGAATCTCGATCGTATTATCCTTCATCGCTCCACCACTACCACACTGATTTTTGAGTGCCTTGGTGAGGCTAATAAGTGTCTCTGGTGACACTTGAAAGCCACTGATGATGGTAACTGTTTTACCACCTTTGCCTTTGCGAGAGACTTCGATCTTGAGTTTGTGCTGGTTGGGTGGTAATTCGGCTGTCTCGTCGGTAGCTGGATCTTCGTCGCCGAATTCTCGGTAGGCGATTTTGTTCATCTATTTGAGTGTAGGGAAGGATTTATCTCTCTTCTTGACCACAGCTCTATTAGGCATTGTAGCGAATAGAGGTAGTTTATTTATGCTCGATCGGGGAGTCAGCTATCTTGAATACTAGGAATCATCGCTAGACTATGTGCGGCTTTCTGCATTGAGATAACCTCATCAGCACTCCAATCATAGGTAGATTGACAGTTGTGAGCGACGAGCAACCCCCACAATCCTCTCTCCGTCAGAACTGGCACAACTAGATTGGCTTTTACTTGTAGATCCCGCAAGAAGTCACGGTGACAGGGTTGAATCGGTTCTGTTTCGATATCAGGGATGGCGCGGACTCTTCCCTCCTCATAGAGTTTGGCATACTCACCATTAAAACATTGGTCTGGCCCAGTAGCACCCAAAATCGAAAACTGGCGATCGCTTAATGATTCAAATGTGACTCGTCCCGACCATTTATAGTAAAAGTAGTATAGTACCAATCGATCGGCATTCAGAGCCGATCGCAATTCGTCGGTAGTTGTTTGAATTCTGATGTCTCTGGCTAGATCTCGACACAAGCGATCGAATATTCTTTGGAGCGATGGATCGGGCATAACCTATGTAATGGATATTGATTTTTTAGCGATCGGATTAGTGCAATAACCAATAGTTACTCAAACTATGCGACTAAATACAATCTAAAATCTGATGTGCCATCTCTAGTTTAGCGCAGGGCAGAATCTCAAACCGTTCGCCATTTTGTTTTAGTAGTACTGCTTGATTGCGATCGCTACCAAAGCCGCTGTCTGCTAAATCCACTGGATTAGCTACAATTGCATCTAATTGTTTGCGTTTTAACTTCTCTAGAGCTGGAGTGACAATATCGCCAGTCTGAGCTGCAAATCCAATTAATTTTTGATGAGGTTGTTTAATCTTACCTAACTCAGCAATGATATCGGGTACTAGATCTAATTTTAACTCAGTTGGTAAGAGTTTTTTTGGTAATTTGTGGACGCTATAATCAGCGGGTTTGACATCAGCAACCGCCGCTGACATGATGACTAAATCGCTATCTGGGAAATACGCCAGCATTTCGCGGTGCATTTGCGCGCTATCAATTACGGACACTGTTTTGATTCTTTCATCGATCGAGACATCTGGCAAAGTACTATGAACTAGTGTGACAACTGCGCCCCGATGAACTGCTGCTTGTGCCAGAGCTAATCCCATTTTTCCCGTCGCCGGATTGCCGATAAACCTGACGGGATCGAAAAATTCTCGCGTTCCACCCGTACTAATCAGGACTTTTTTGCCCAGCAGATCTAGTTTGCCCCTAGTGTGCAGGAGTGAATTTAGATATGGCAAAATCTCTGTCGGTTCAGCCATTCTCCCACGCCCGACTCGATCGCAAGCAAGTAATCCAGCCGCAGGCCCAGCAGCATGATAGCGCGGATCTTGACACAATAACTTCCAATTTCGCCTGACCGATACTTGCTCCCACATCTCGGTATTCATCGCCGGAGCAAGCAAGATCTGACAAGTGGAAGCTAAGACTGTATTTGTTAATAAATTATCTGCTAATCCATGCGCCAATTTACCCAAAGTATTCGCAGTCAGTGGAGCGATGAGGAATAAATCCGCCCATTCCCCCAATTCGATATGCAGGGGACGATGGTGAATTGGTTGCCAAAAATCGCGATCGGTATAAGCTGGGTGACGTGACAGTGTCGCCACAGTCAGCGGTGTAATAAATTGCTCTCCGCCTGCGGTGAGGATGACTTTCACCTCAATTCCGACTTTAAATAGACTGGAAATTATTTCACATACTTTGTACGCCGCAATACCACCACCAATACCAATTAAAACCCGCATCAATTATGTATAAATTTGGTGTTTTTGGCGATCGATCTTTACCCGACCCTAACCCTCCCCTTTATAAGGGGAGGGGACAAGCCTGGTAGGGTGGGCACTGCCCACCATCTAGATTTCAGTGATTATTAACAATTAGAATATTAATGCTGTCGCCGTTGCTAGATCTGCTGAAGTTGAGCTGGTGGGCACTGCCCACCCTACATCTCTACATCTCGATTTAGCTGTCAACTGTCAACTGTCAACTGTCAACTAACTTACGCTTCGTCGTAGGCTTCGAGATCGAGGAGATGAATGTATGGTTCGACTAAATCTGGACGCTGAAAAGCGATCGCGCGTAGGAAATGCCAATCTTGCAATCCATCAAACGGGTTTCCATAGTCATCACTTTCCAGCCGCAATGCTAGTACTTCTACCTCTTCTGTAGTCAGATTGGGGATAGTATTCCGTTTAGACATTTCGATCGTGGTCATAGGTCAAACCTCCGTACAAATACAGCAGATAGCAGCTACCTTTAATCTTAGCCTTACTAGTTATTATTACCCGATAATCGGGTCAGAATTAACAAAATTACTGATAATTGCTGAGGCTTTTGGTTAGTTGGTAACAAAACCTCTAACTGCATCTAAAACTTCAGGCGCGATCGAGTGTCCCATATCAAACTCTTGGTACTGGACATCAACACCCCACTGAGTCAGGATTTCCCGACTTTTTTGGGCAGCAGCGATCGGTACGACATTATCTTGTCTCCCATGCAACAGGAGGACGGGAGGAGCCGATTGGGGTGGTTTGGCTCGGTTTTGATGCAAATAACCGCTGAGGACGATCAGACCCGCTACAGGCAAATCTAGCCCGATCTCCAGCGTCATCGCCCCACCCTGAGAGAAACCCGCAATCCAAGTCCGATCGAGTGGGATACCTGTAGACGCTGGGAGCGACTCGATCCAGGTCGTCAAAACCTCCCGACTAGTGGCTAATTGGGTGAGACTGCGATCGTTTAATTGTCCCGCACCTGTAAATGAATACCACATTTTCCCCGTCTCACTATATTCATGGTCGAAGGTACCATTGGGAAACAAGAATTGATATTCGGGCAGCTTAAAATAAGGCACGAGTTCGCCGAGATCGTCATGATTGGCACCCCAACCATGCAGCACCACGATCGAGCCAATGGGTTTACCAGTCTGAGCGGGGACGAAAATAATATCTAAGGGACTGTTGGCATCGATTTGAGTCATAAGTGAGGAGCTAGTTTGGGTAAAATTTCGTGGTGGAGCAAAAAAACTCGATCGGGCGACTTTTGGCGGTCATTTATGCCCTAATTCGTACTATGGTAGGGCGTTTAGAAATATGTAACCCCTCTCCCTTGGTAAAATCATGACACTACTACGCCTCGTTCAAAGAGCCAGTATTCTCGCTGGGATGACTTTTGCTAGTCTTTCTGTTCACAGCAATCCAGCCCACGCTGAACCAGAGTTTTGTATCGTCGCTAGTAATGGCAAGACTCTATGCGGCAAGACAAAAGGGATCGAGCGGATGTGTATAACTACAAATGGTAGCAATACCATCTGTGGCAAGTTCAAATCAGCAAAAGAAGGGCAGGAGCAAGGGCAAGAAGCTAGACAACCCATTCAAGGAAATAGTCCTCGAACAGTAGTTGATAATATTGCTTTCTCATTAAAAGGCTGTAGCAGGTCTGATACAACTGTGAAGTGCAGCTTGTTGGTAAAAAATAAAGGCGCAGAGAAAAATATTACGATAGTTGGATATCAGGCTACAATTACGGACTCATCAGGAAAAACTTACAAAGGCATCTCGGTAGAAATTGGAGGTAGAATCGATCGTTATAACACTGTCAAAGTAGCTCCAGAAATAGATTATGAAGCTATCATAACTTTTGAAAATATACCAGAAGGAGTAAGAAAAGTACAGGTTTTATCTATGCCTTTTGAAAGTAAAACAGTTAATTTAAGAAACATTACTATTTCAAACTGAGCTGAAGTGATTTAAAAGAAATCGCGATTCGATAAAATTCAGATAGTTGTCGATCGCGATCTAGAATCTGTAGGGGTGCCCCTTGTGGGTACCCTGATTGATGCGGGGTAAGCACGAGGCATTACCCCTACAAGTTATTTGTGGGTTTGAAGTCTGACGAGTGCTTCATTTCAACATCACGGAAAACTGCATATATCTATCGATCGCGATCTAGAATCTGTAGGGGTACCCTCAGATCTACGCTATTACTAGTCTGTAAAGATGCTTTTTCTTAACCCGAACTGACGTTAGCCTACGCCAATATTCAATTACTTTCGCAGGAGGTTTACTGATGCGCGTATTCGTTACTGGTGGATCGGGTTTCGTTGGTGGTAATCTCGTCGCACTGTTGGTCGCCGAGGGCTATGATGTGCGGGCTTTGGTACGCCCCAATAGTTCCCAAACACAGATCCGAGATCTGCCCGTGGAAATCGTAATGGGCGATCTCAATGACCCCGATCTCGATCGATCGATGCGCGGCTGTGATGTGGTTTTTCATGTCGCGGCGCATTACAGCCTCTGGCAGCGCGATCGAGAGTTACTCTACCGCAGCAATGTTGCGGGTACGGCAAATGTCCTCGCCTGCGCCCGAAGTGCTAGCGTCGAGCGGACGATCTACACCAGCTCGGTAGCCGCGATCGGGGTACGCGGTGACGGGGCACTAGCCGATGAAACTTACCAGAGTCCGATCGATCGTCTGATTGGTGATTATAAACAGTCCAAATTCCTGGCGGAACGAGCGGCGATCGCGGCAGCACAACAAGGGCAAGATGTCGTCATTGTCAACCCTACTACTCCGATCGGCCCAGGCGATATCAAACCCACGCCCACTGGCGAGATTATCCTCCGTTTTCTGCGGCGACAGATGCCTTTTTATCTCCCCACGGGGCTAAATTTCATCGATGTGCGGGATGTTACGGGGGGACACCTCCTCGCCCTAGAAAAAGGACGGAGTGGGGAACGCTACATCCTCGGTCATCAGAATTTATCGCTTAAAGCCATGCTCGATCGCTTGGCAGAGATTACCGGACAACCCGCCCCACAGTATGCGCTCCCCAATTGGATACCCTACACCGCCGCCTGGATCGACGAACATCTACTCGCGGCGATCGGCAAAACCCCCAGCATCCCTGTCGATGGGGTGCTGATGGCCGGACAATATATGTATTATGATGGCTCGAAGGCAGTCCGCGAACTCGGTTTACCGCAGACCCCAGTGGATCTTGCCCTGCGCGATGCAGTGGATTGGTTTTCAACGCGAGGGTATTTAAAGTTGACAGTTGACAGTTGACAGTTGACAGCGGCTTGCGTTTGGGTTAGCGACGCATCGACAGTGTAAACCCGCTTGCCATGTAAGGTTTTCAGACCGAACTTTTCGGCCAAGTAAAGTAGAACGTTGTACCCCTACCAAGCTCGGATTCTAGCCAAATGGTACCGCCTTCGGCTTCGATGATTTTTTTGACGATCGCCAGTCCAATTCCCGTACTATCCGATCGCTTTTGGGGATTGACGGCTTGGAAGATTTTAAACATCCGCTCTTGGTGTTCTGGCGCAATCCCTGAGCCATCATCAGCGATCGCAAATTCATACCACTCTCCCCGCTCCGCGATCGCAATCCTAATCTTACCAGCCTCGGAATGATGGTGTTTGATGCCATTACCGATTAGATTGACAAATACCTGGAATAGTGGTGTGCGTTTGGTGATGAGGGTTGGTAGCTCGGTAGGGAGATCGATCGTAAATGTGGGTGGTGGAACCACCGAATCGATGACCTCCGCCAGCAATCGCGCCACGGCGACGGATTCGATCGCATCCTCATCGCGACCGACGCGGGCATAGTCGAGCAGTCCATCGATCGTCGCTGCCATCCGATTTACGCGGCTCCGTAAGAGGTTCATTTGCGATTGGGTATCGTCGGTGAGTTGTCCGTCCAAGTCGTCTTCAATCCACTGAGAGAGATTGGCAACTGCCCGTAGGGGTGCTTTGAGATCGTGGGATACCACATACACAAATGAGTCTAGCTCTCGGTTGCGATCTTCAAGATCGGCTTGGGCTTGCTTACGATCGGTGATGTCGTGGGCTTCTGCCACGATCGATTCAACTTGTCCAACGTCATTAAACATCGGTTTGAGCGAAAAGTCGGTAATCATTACCCCGCCACTGGGATTGAGAAATTCTACTTCGTAGCGCACAAATTGACCACTGGCGGCAGTGGCGATCGCGTCCCTGAGTGGCTGCTGGAGTTGCTCTGTATGCCACCAGGGAGCATCCCAAAAGCTTTTACCGATGATTTCGGACTCTGGAGCCGCGATTGAATCTAAGGCTGCTTGATTGACCTCTAGCAAGACTCCTTCCAAGCTCACTAATCCCATTAACTGGAAAGTCTGGTTGAAAATGGCACTAAACTTCCGCTCGCTCTGAAGTAGTGCGGCCGATTGGCGTTTGCGCTCGGTGATAACTTCCGAGAACATAATGATGCCGCCAACTTCATCGGTATCGGTGTACCAAGGACGAACTTCCCAGCGCAGCCAATCGATCGAGCCGTCCTCACGCGGATATGGATCTTCTTCGCAGCGTTCGATCGCTCCGGCTAGACACCGCTGGTGAAGTTCTTTCCATGCTGGCAGATCGGGAAAGATGTCGTAATGACATCTTCCTACCAGATCTCCATCAGGCAAATTATAGTCGGCTCGGTAGACATCGCTAGCACTCAGATAGCACATCTGTCGATGGGACATCGCTAGTCCCACTGGTACGTATTTAACGAAGAGCTGCAATTGTGATTCCCGTTGGCGCAATTGGGCTTCTAGCTGTTTGCGAAGGGATATATCGCGACCGACACCATACCAACAATTGCTCTGCTGATATGGTGTCGCATTCCATGACACCCAGACAATTGAGCCATCTTTACACAGACACCGATTCTCGAAGTCAACTACGCTCTGACCGTTTGCCAAGCTGTGAGCGGCAGCCAGGGTAGATCCGAGATCGTCGGGATGCACGAAGTCGCTAAAGGGTCGGGAGACAAATTCAGCTTCAGTAAAACCTAACAGTCGCTCGAAAGCCGGATTGATCCGCTCGAAATACCCCTCGAAATTGCCGATCGCCAATAGATCGATCGACCGATCGAAGAATCGATCCTGCTCTTGCTCGGCGGATAGTCGCGCCGCCTCCAGCCGTTTGCGATCGGTAATCTCTCAATACGGTTCGGATAAGCTCTCCAAAACCTTTTTTTGCGAGCTGGATGCTGCAATTCTTCGTCAGTCGAGGAGGTAATTTTAATTTAACCGAACCGTATTGGAATTCCACTGGGTAGTTCTAGCCAAGTTTTTAACCAGTCTTGTTTCGTTCGACCATATTCGGCAATTGCTTCCCAGTCATTAGCACCACAGATTGTCGCACAGATGGTGATAATCAGAATGTCTATGAGTTTTAACGCCCCAAAATGTGTCTCAATCAATGCTGCTGGACTAGCCGCTGTAGTCATAGAATAAATCTCCCGCAATTCGTTGGCGGAGCCTTTCAGAATAAGAATCGATTCTCCTACTTCAACACATTCCCTATTTTCTGTCAGTTATTTGTTAAGAAACATGTGCGGTTGCCCTGTTGGAGCATCGGCATGAATAGACCCACAGTCACTAAGACTGATAAAATAAGATACGACAATGCTCCGCAACAATACAAATATTCATGATTTCCAGTAATGACTTTAGACCTGGTGTATCCATTGAGTGGAAAGGAGGCGTATGGAAAATCGTCGAATCTCTCCATGTTAAACCTGGGAAAGGTTCCGCTTTTGTAAGGACAAAGCTCAAAAATGTCCAAAGTGGTAGCGTGGTAGAAGAAACCTTCCGCGCTGGGGAGACTATGCCCCAAGCTACGTTGGAAAAAATTAAGATGCAGCACACCTATAAAGATGGCGATCAATTTGTGTTCATGGATATGGAATCTTTTGAAGAATCCAATCTCACTCCTACCCAAATTGGTTCTAATGTAAAATACCTCAAAGAAGGGATGGAAGTTAGTATCGTCCGTTGGGGCGAGCAAATTATGGAAGTGGAGCTGCCAAACACCGTAGTATTGGTCGTGATCGATACCGATCCTGGGATGAAGGGCGACACAGCTACAGGCGGTAGTAAACCAGCGATCGTTGAGACAGGCGCACAAGTTACAGTACCGTTGTTTATCAGTATTGGTGAAAAAATTAAAATCGATACTCGTACCGACCAATATGTTGGCAGAGAAAGCTAATTAGAACACCGAGCTAGTCCAAAATTCACTCTCGGCTCGATCTGTAAGTGAATTTTGTTTTAGTTACTCCCTTCTCAGTGTCAAATTAGACATTTAGGGTAGTGAGTGGATGGCGAAAAGTGCGGGAACAGGGGTTTCCCAACTGCGCGGGGTACCCGACCAGACAAGTGGAACACCTTTTCAAGACAGTGAATGGTGGATGGTGGCTCGCGTTCCCGATAGCCTCTCCCCTCTGATAATTTAATTTAGATCTATAATAGTTACGCTTACTTCATTAATAATAACTATTAATTAACCAGAACTGAATATGACAATTAATTTTAAAGAAATTAGCGAACTATTAGCCGCGATCGCTAAAAATAATATTACTGAATTAACACTTAAAAACGCTGATTTTGAATTGACAGTCAGCCAAGGTAATCCACTAGCAACCAGTAGCTCGATCTCAACAACGATTACAGATATTAATTCTCAATTAATATCTTTACCAACTCCCGAATCATTGGTGGTAAATCAACCCGCTACACCATCGATCGACAAAAATTGGATTGCGATCGAGTCGCCGATGGTAGGTACTTTCTATCGCTCTCCAGCCCCAGATGAACCAGCATTTGCATCTACAGGAGATCGGATCAAAGTGGGGCAAACAGTCTGTATCATTGAAGCAATGAAGCTGATGAATGAGATCGAATCTGAATCAGCCGGACAGGTAATGGAGGTATTAGTTGAAAATGGTCAACCGATCGAATTTGGTCAACCACTAATGTATATCAACCCTAATTAAGGATTTGGATTTGGATCTGGATTAATCGGGAAATCTTGGTTGTAAGTTTGACGCGTAGTTGGTTGTCTGATTTCTACCCCAACATCTCCGAGTACTTCCAACTTTTTACCTTCGACGGTAATCCATACAGGTGCATCGGGATTTTGAGCTGTGGCGGTATAAACTACTTGACCTAATCTCCCAATCATGGAAGTCGCACCAAATCCTTGGGTAAACTCCTTGGATAGATCGACGTGGATGCCATCTGCGAGAATTTTGGCACTCAATAGCTTGGTTCCCACCGGAATTGTGGAAGTCAACTTCCCATCTGGCTTACCTGCTGAAGCGATCAAACTAGAGAGCGATCGATTGACGCGTACCTCGGACTCGTGGGTTTCACTGAGGGGACAACCGCAGTTGGGTTTGGTGCTGTGGTAATGGGAGCGACTTGTGGCGGCTCTACTCGAACCGGATCTACTGTAACTGGATTAGGAGAATTAACTTTGTTAGGGGTACTCACTTGGGGGCGGTTATTTTGGTGGATCGTAAACCATGCTAATCCGCCACCAATAATAGTTGCTGCTACAGCTAGGGCTGATATGGTAGCAACTACGCTTTTAGATCTAGACTTTTGTTCCATGATTAAAATTCCTATAGATCGTTAGAACCAGTAAACAGTAAACAGTTATTTTAGAACATGGTGCTTGGAACTCGATCGGGCAAAGCCTATACTGTGCCTAACAGCAGGCTTCTGCCACCGCAAACGAGACAATGCAAGGCAAACAAGACTTAATAACTAGCAACTGGTAAGTGCTCTTATGTTCGACCTGCTTTCGTCACCCAAAGTACCCTTAGTTACTCCATTAATAGTTTAACTGGTAGAATCCAGATTCGGTAACGATCGATCTTCAACAGTTAGCCGCTGGATCGATAATGGCACAGACCCAGGAGCGATCGGTTACTGCTGGGTACCAGATACCCGTACAAAAGCTGACAGTTCTAGCTCTTGGGGACTGACTTTGAACTGAAGAATTCGGGTAGTCAGACCGCGCTGTTCGAGTAGATCTACACTAAGTCGATCGCTGATTTCAGTAGTCAAGCCAGCTAATAAAAAAGGTGGAACTTGAGTACCGCCGACTGTCGCAATAGGTGCTACTAACTGAAACTTTCGCCCACCCATAACACTCACACCAGTTTCGAGATTAATCGCCAGTTTTTCACCCGATCCAGGGTCTTTCAACTCTGCTGTAATCCCCAATCGATTATTGCCCAAAAACTTCAATTGAGGGTTGGTGATTTGATAATCTTTATTGAGCGAACTAGCAGCAGCACCGAAGGTACTAGTCGTCATTTTTTGAAGCTGGGCGACTGAAGCCGGAGATTTTAAGAAATTATTTAGATCTGCTTCATTAAACTTAAACTTCACCCCCGCCTGAATTGGTTGTTGAAGGGATGAAGAGCGCGGGTTTTGTCCATCTGCTTGAATTGCTTGGAGATTTACCGCAATCGGATCTGTCTCCACTTCTAGGGCATCGATCCGCAGATCCTTGTTCACCCACACGCCCCGTCCAGCAATCCGCAATTTATTGATCTTACCATTGATTATTTGGTGAACTGGAGCATTATCAACTCTCACTTGTAGTTGTTCGGCACGATCTAGCTGCGATCGCAAGGCGGTTTCCACAGTTTTATCGACTACGACTCCAGTGAGTGAAAATAAGGAGGTGATACCGGACAAGAGGATAATGATTAGTTCCATTTGTTTTAGGTGTTAGGCTTTAGGCTTTAGGCTTTAGGCTTGAAGAGACAGATTTGAGATTTAGTTTCGTGTTTTCTA
>ENA-OFDM01000299-OFDM01000299.1-metagenomes-genome-assembly--contig:-NODE-299-length-22067-cov-2.597674_pt1 | contig 22067 bp, 15 predicted proteins | sample MGYA00153385_OFDM01 | MGnify analysis MGYA00153385
CACCGTACCACACCATCGCAAGCCTACAGCCGATTTTCGACGTATGCCCGTGTCTCGGGATCGAGGATGCAGATCGAGCAACCCTGCATCCCTCGCGTGAGGAGCACGCGGTACGCGTTCTTGACCACGTCGATGAACCGCTCGCCGCTGCGCGTCTTGACCACGTGGTCCCGTGAGGCCGACTTTTGGCCGACCCAGACGCCGTTCCGGATCACGAGGTCCTCGCCCCAGATCACGCCTGCGTAGCCGAACTCGAAGCCCTGCGCCGTGTATATGCAGCCGACTTGCGTTGCGCCGCCCGAATCCGTTGCCCAGAACTGCGCTTTGGGGATGCCGGGAGCGAGCTTTCGCGCATCGGGTTGCGCGTTCCATGGGCGCTCGAACGCACCGATCGTGACATCGTTGACGAGCTGCCCGTCGGCCATGGGCTTGGACCAGGGCCAACAGAAACCGGCCATCATCCGGGCGTTCTGGCCCGCCGCGTTGCGCTGCTCGATCGTGGCCGCAAGGGCCATTGGGTCGGCGACGATCTCGACTTCGAACGCCGATGACGCGAGCTTCATCACGCCGGTCTTGCGGATTTCGAGCAGCTGATCGACCCAGTCGATGTACTCGTCGGATCCGGCGCAACGGAACTGCGTGCGGAGATCGATCGCTTTGAAGCGGGCTTCGTTTCGGATCGCCGTCTCGTGCAAGAGGAGGGTACTGCCGATCTCATCGGCGCGGACCGCCTGGGGATCGTCGATGAAGAAAATCGCGAACTTCCGTTCTCGAGAGTGTGCGGTCTACAAGAGAATATGCCACGCGTCTGGCATCGCGGACCACTATAGTTTACGACGGAGGGTGCAGCTTGCGAGATGAATTCGACACCGATCGCAGGTTCTTGGCACGACGACGTTCTCGAGAGCCGATCTTGTAAGAGCGTCGCGACAACTACTGCGATAAGGAAACATGTTCCGTGCAACTTCTTGATGGCAGTTTCGTATTTTCCGCGACCGACCTCAACAATTATCTTGAATGCCGTTACCTCGTTTCGCAGGAGCGTAAGGTCGCGAGGGGTACACTATCGCGCCCTCGCCTCAGCGATCCGACGGCGGAACTCATTAAGCGCAAAGGCGACGAGCACGAACGTGCGCAGCTCGCCGAGTATGTCGCGAATTACGGTGACGGTGTCGTGGTATTTGCTTCGCGTGCGACGAACACGACAGCTGGTTTGCTCGAGGCTGAAGCGCGGACGCTTGCTGCGATGGAATCAGGGGCGAACATCATCTATCAAGCAACATTCTTCGACGGAACCTTCGTTGGACACGCTGACTTTTTACGGCGCATTGAAACGCCGTCAAAACGGTTCGCTTGGAGCTACGAGGTCCTCGACACGAAGCTCGCACTCTCGGCGAAGCCGTACTTCATCATTCAGCTTTGCAATTACAGCGAGCATCTCACGCGCTTGCAAGGGACCGCTCCCGACCACGCTTATATAATCTTCGGCGACGGAACCGAGCGTGCTTTTCGCATGGCATCGTTCGGCGCGTACTACCGCCATCTCAAATCGTCATTCTTGCAGTTCACCGATTCGCCCGACATTCCGTACCCGCTTGAGGTGCCCCACTGCGGCACATGCGCATGGTCATTATCGTGCGAGCAGCGTCGCGAGGTCGACGATCACCTGAGTCTCGTCGCCGGCATTCGCGCCGACCAAATTGCGAAGATCGAAGCGAGCGGCGTCTCCACGATGGCCGCGCTCGCTACGATAACCATCCGACCGCAACAGATGACGTCGACAACCTTTGGAAATCTTCGAATGCAGGCAGCATTGCAGGTCGAGCAGCGTCGAGCCACGACGGGCGGTGATCCCTATCCATATCGGTACCAACTGCGCGAGCACGTTGCGCAGCCCGAAACATCGGATGCGTCGATCGCGGCCGTAACAATCGGAACGGAGGACGTGGCTCCCGTTGCCGATTCAGCAGCGCGTATTACGATGGGTTTCGCGAAGTTGCCGGCGCCGAACGAAGGCGATCTGTTTTTCGATATCGAGGGCGATCCACTTTATCGTCCCGATCGCGGGCTCGAATACTTATTCGGCTTTTACGTTCCGAACGAGAACCGCTACGTGGCCTTTTGGGCTCAAACTCCGACGGAGGAACGAGCGGCTTTCGAAGGGTGCGTCGACTTCATCGCAGATCGTCTCAAGCGCTATCCCGGCATGCACGTTTACCACTACGCAGCGTACGAACGCAGCGCCCTGTCACGGTTGATGGGCGAATTTGGCTCGCGCGAACGCGAGATCGATCGCTTCCTCACGATGGGGGTATTCGTCGATCTCTACACCGTCGTGCGTCAAGCGCTCTGGATCTCGCAGCCCTCTTATTCGCTAAAGAAAATCGAAGCGTTTTATGCCTGGAAACGTGAGACGGAGACGAAGGGCGGCGCCGATTCAATCGAGATGTTCGAACGATGGCTCGTCACGCGCGATGACGCTATTTTAGAAGATATCGAGCGTTACAATAAAGACGACTGCCAGTCCACGCACGCCCTCCGTGAATGGCTCCTGGCTCGACGCTCCGAGTATAACGCGAGCCACACCAACGCGCTTGGATGGCGACCGACGGTTGAGGCACCGGAGCCGGAGGCGCCGCTAGAACGAACCGCACTTGAACAAAGACTTCTCGACGATTTGCCCGTCCCTGATGGGCCAACAGCACTGCGTGCGTGGCCAGAAGAGCTACGTGAGCGCTGGCTTCTCGGTAGCCTGCTCCAATATCATCGGCGCGAGAACAAGCCAGGATTTTGGGAGTACTTTGCGCGCTGCGAAAGTGTCGAAGAGCTCGCCGAGTTTGATCGTAGGGCGATAGGCGGGTTACAGCGACGCTGGGATGTCGATCCTTACAAGCGCGGCCGCGAGAGAAATCTTATTTATACCTTCACCTACCCGATGCAAGAGCACGATTTGCGCGGAAATTTCGAATGTCCCGATATCCGATCGGGGCGATCGTGTCGCATGATGAAGCGTCTCGGACCTTGGAACTCAAACTCTCTCTCGAAATGGCGGCCTTGCTGCGCGCCTTGATTCCAGGCAGACCTATCCAACACAAGACGCGCCAGGTCGGCATCGAGCGTATCGCCACAGACCTACTGGAAGGCCGCCTCGAAAATGAGCATCCGGCGACGTCGGCACTCCTACGCGCCTCAATGCCGCGTCTGCGCGGTCGACCGCCGGGCTCGCGGTTGCAGCCTACGTCCGTCGATGCCGCGTCGCTTGCAGCGGCGTTCGATGCACTCGACGGCTCGTATCTCTTTGTCCAAGGCCCTCCGGGCTCCGGCAAATCGACCCTCGGCGCCAATGCGATTGTGTCGCTACTCGCCGCGGGCAAGCGCATCGGCTTGATGGCGAATAGTCACAAAGCGCTCCACAATCTGTTAGCGAAAATTGAAGAAACCGCGGACGCGCGCGGCGTCACGTTCGTAGGTTTCCATAAAGCGAGCAGCACGACCGAAGATTCACACTACATTTCAAAGCTAGATCACCCATTCGTACTCAGCGAAGAAGATGCAACCGCAACTGTAGGTGGGCAGCTCGTTTCAGGGACGACGTATTTTTGGCCTGACGAGTCGCTCGTTGCAGCGTTTGATCTCATGGTGATCGATGAGGCGGGGCAAGTTTCACTCGCTGATGCCCTGAACGCTTCGATGGCAGCACGCAACGTCGTGCTGTTGGGCGATCCGCGCCAGCTCCCTCAGGTTGTGCAAGGATTTCATCCTGTCGGCGCTTCCGCTTCGATTTTGGAGCATCTATTGGGCGAAGAGGATACCGTAGCGCCGGACCGCGGCATTTTTCTTGACCGGTCGTTCCGCATGGAGCCGAGCATCGCTGCGTTCGTCTCGGCGACGAGTTACGAAAATCGACTCCGTTCGGGCGACAATACGATTGGCAATCGCATAGATACGCCCGGCCTATCCGGCGGCGGCCTCGTCTATCTTCCTGTCATGCACGCCGGTAACAGCCGCTACTCGATCGAAGAAGCCTCGCGCATCGCCGCCGAGATCACGAAGCTGGTCCAAGGAACGTACATACGCGACGGCAACCCTGCTCGTGCTCTCACCGAAGGTGATATTCTCGTGGTCGCGCCATACAATCTGCAGCGCCAACGCATTCGTCAGCATCTCGAAGCAGCTGGCCTACAGGGCGTCGCCGTCGGTACCGTAGACAAATTTCAAGGTCAACAAGCGCCGGTCGTTTTTTATTCGATGGCTACTTCGAGTGACGATGACCTACCGCGTGACATGGCCTTCCTTTTCGACCGCAATCGATTTAATGTTGCGATCTCCCGTGCGCAATGCATGAGTATCCTTGTCTGCAGCCCGCGTCTGCTCGACACACGCTGTCGGACGCCGCAGCAGATGTTACTGGTCAACCTACTCTGCATGTTTCAAGAAGCGAGCCAATCGGTTATGAGGCCTGATGCGAGACCTCGCGCAACGCAACTCGTGGACTACGGATGCGTCGCAGCGCTCTTTGGAGGCCGATTACATTTATAACGATTGGCTACACCCGGTCTGTACAAGCCGATTGGCGCGAGCTAAAAGAATCGCAGATGCGCCCATACTAACACGTTCAGAATTATTTCCACGGTTCGAGATACCCAACGGCTGCCGTCTCCGCGTAATGCTTGCCGGCAATCGTACCGTTTCGCATCGGGCATGCAATTAGTTAGTAATCCTCGTTTAGAAGTGTTTTACGAGTGACCCGTAAGTTCGTATGCCGAGAATCTCGGTCGAGCATCGCATGCGGAACGTTATTGCTGGCATATTCGATGATACGATTACGTTTATTGAGCGCCATACGTTAGACGATCTGTTGTAAATCCGCCTTGCGATCGAAGAGTCTAGGACTTGGGGCGAGTTCTTCCACTTGTTACAGCCGCACATAACTTCTGGCGTCAAGTCCAACCTCGATGCATCTTATGATCCCAAGCGAAAGTTTGAAGCGGATGAGGTGCCGGGTTATGCAGACGGAGATTGGCCGGCCTTTCCCAATCAACTCATGATTGATTTTCTTCCGAGATCGTTGATCGCGATGAGAAAAATTGAGTCAACCATTTTCAATGGAGATCAACTCGACATCCCGGAGCGTAACGTCTCCGCGGCATGTGCGGAGTTGCGGCGTCCGGGGTGGAACGTCGAACGTGATGATCAAAAAGTGATAAGGGCCGTTGGGTACACAGAGAGCAACTGAGCTGGAATTTACGTCGATGTTTGAGAGCCCGCTCGGTTCGTGCCATCCGTGTGGCAGGCGGTCGATGTACCGTACAGACATGGATATGCCACAACCAGATCCGTCCCGACGTTTGCGCTCGCTTCTTAAAGCGGCCGGCATCACCTCGTTCCGACTCGGCGACAACATTCGCGGAGCCATCTATAGCGGCCGCACGCGCGAATGGCTCGTCGGCACGCGCATGAACGAACATTGGTTCAACGCCTACGCTCGCGTCTGCAACTTGCCGGAAGAACCGAGTCTCCGTGCGCGATTGATGGATACCGTCATGGACATGAACCGGCAGATGCAGCTCACGAAGTTTATCGTCTCGTCGGGCCTCGTGCTCGAACTCGACTATCGCGCCGAACACGTCGATGCGGAGGTCCTCGGTAATCTCATCCGATTACTCCACGCGAACGCCGAGATGCACTATCCGAAAATCTTCCGCGTCGTCTCGGGCGACGAAACGCTCGCGCAACTCGAAGCGCAACTCATCACCGCGAAGGCAGCGTGAGCACCTACGTGCGGGCGGCCCGCTTCCGCGACCGCGTGCTCGGTGCGATGATCGGCGCTGCGATCGGCGACGCGCTCGGCTCGGCCTTCGAGTTCGTCGATAGCGCGTCGATCGTACGCCACCTCGGCAACGACGGAATCGTACGAAGCGGCGTTGTCGGGATCGCTCCTCGCGCCCCGCGCGCCCGGAAAGCCGACCGACGATACGGCGATGGCGCTCTGCGTCGCGGGAGTGATCGCGTCGAGCGACGAGCCGACGGCGAGCGCGTTCGCAACGAGCTTCACGACGCGTCTCCGCCACGGTTCTCGATCGCGCGTTGCCAGGATGTTCTGGACGGGCGGTCCCGGGGGCGCGACTACGCGCGCGCTCTCGCGACTTGCAGCTGGCGCCGACCCATCTACATGTGGCGCACCGAACGACGGCGGTAACGGCGCGGCCATGCGCGCGCACCCGGTAGCGATGCTCGTAAACCGCACGGCCGCGCTCCGTGTCGCCGCTCTCCAAGCACGTGTGACGCACGGCCATCCCTCTGCGGTCGAAGCCGCATGCGCCGTCGTCGCAATCGTTTGGGATGCCGTGCGCCTCGATGCGTTCGCCGACGTGACGTTGTCAGCGAATCTGCCGGAAGGCATAACCGACCCGACCTTCGTTCGCGCATGGGAAACCGCGCACGCCGTCGGACGTGCCGAGGGCGATGCACTTCCGATGCACTTGCGCGACGTCGGGATGAGCGGTTGGGAAACCGTCGCTGCTGCACATGCGATCGCGATGCGATATCCCGATCCCATCGAAGCAATCGGTCGCGCGGCGGCATCGGGCGGTGACACCGATACCATCGCCTCGATCGTCGGTGCGATCGTCGGCGCACGCGACGGGCTTTCGCATCTGCCCGAACGACTCGTCGATCGACTCGACGACGGTGGACTCGTGCTCGAAGCTGCCGAGGCGATAGCCGCTAGCGGCAGTACCGGATTTTTCATTAATCCACGGGCGGCTGACGTCGATACGAAAATCCATAGATTTGCCGAAGCCCTATCCCGCAAACACCAACGCGGTCTTGGCATCGACTCGAGCGAACGGAACGAGAGTTCGTGATCGCTACGCCCCGCGCGGTACCACGAAGGTGCTCCCTTCGAGCATCGGTGTCACGTCGAGGCTCTCGCAGTCGTCGAGCTCTTTGAACGTTCCGAACCTAACCGTCGTAAGACCGCCGCTCTCCGTATCGACGACGAGGTCGACGGAATCCTCAAGGCCGAGTTGCGCTATCGCTGGCTTTGGCAGAACGATTCCGAGAGAGTTACCGATTTTTTGAATTGCAACTTTCATTCCGTACACTGTACGATACAAGGTATATTTTCTTGCGAACGGTTCGGATCGGGAGTGAGGATGGAGAATAAAGCCGTAGGCATTTGCAAATCGACCTTCGCACCGAGGACGAGTTAACGCCCGACCGGGCGCGCTGCGTGTTTAAAGCCGAAAGCGATTCGAAAGTCGGCCGGTCCCTACTCGCACTTTTCACTACGAGCGCGCCCTCCAACCCGAAACGGACGATCGGTGGCTCGTCGCCGTGCCTCACTCATGGCGTCACCAGCTCTCACTCATAGCCCGACGTCATACGGCTGGCCAGCTCGTCGACGTCATTTTGACGTAAGGCCTATCGCCGGAAGCCGCAGCGGCCGAGTTCGACGTTCCTCTCGAAACCGTGCGCGAGGCGCTCGACTACTGCGAGCGCCAAGGTGATCTCGTTGCAGCCGAGGCCGCGAAGGAACGCCGTCGCACGGAGACGTTCCTTCCAACCCACGACCTCGACGGCGTTGACGGTGTGGGGCTTCTGCTGCAAGAAGAACTCCGTTAAGACCGGCTTTATGCCGCGATGAAGTCGTTATAACGGCGGCCACCATTTTCGGTTTTTAAGACATCGATAGTAAAGCACGACACCATGATCGCGATTCATCCGATTTCACCGGAAAACGAACTGCGCGTCGCCGAGCGGCTGCGGGATTCGATCGTGCGTGCGTGGCCGGGGATCGACACGAATACGGGTGACCGTATCGAGCTTCTCGTCGGTGTGCGCACGCCGACCGATGTCGATCTCCTCGTGCTCGTACGCCTCGCCGAGCCGCGCATCATCCCACCGCAGAAACGCCGCCGCGCACTTCCGTCGCCCGCGGCAACCGTGCAGACCGCGCTCATCGCGATCGAACTCAAAGCTCTCGATCTCTCGCAATTCGATCGCCTCGGCAATCAGCTCTTCCCGATCTATCATGGCCACGTCGAGAAACGAAGCGTCGCGAAGCAGGCTTGCGATTCGGCTTTCGGCGTCTCGGGTATCGCGCGCATTGCGGGCACGCACCCCTACGTGCACGGCCTTGCGTGGCTCACAGAAGTCGACGACGACGCGCTGCTCGATATCGAACCGATCGTCCTCGGGGCAGAAGCAGATTGGTACGCGATCCTCGATGCGGCGATGCGACAGCGGCCCTTCGTCACCGCGGAAGCCGACGTCATCGCGACGGCGCGTGCCGCCGAGATCGTCGGCCGCACGTTGCTCAATCGGCGCATCGAAACCAAACGCGATCGAGCGCGCGTCGAGTGCCTCTCACGCGATCTCGCCGCACGTGCGGCCGTCGACGCGCTCGTGCCGCGCGCCGGCACCGCGCAGATTCGCCTGATCGGCCGCGGCGGCTCGGGGAAGACGACGTCGCTCGCACTCATGGCCGTCAGTCTCGCCGAAACCGGTGCGCGCGTGCTGATTCTCACATTTCACCTCACGCTGCGCAGCGATATCGCGCATCTCATCGCATCGATGTCAGCGCGAAGCGGCATCCCACCCGATCGCATCGCGGTGCAAACGACCGCGAGCTTCTTACTCGGCGCACTTGCGGATCTCGGCGTCGACGCACCCATGCGCGACGGCGTCATCGACTACAGCACGCTCGACGCACTTCTCGACGAAACGCGCGGGCAACTCATCGAAACGCACGACGGCATCCCGGGCGATGCCGAGCACCTCCGCGCGATGTATCCAAAACGATTCGGCTGGGACCACATCTTCATCGACGAGTCGCAAGATTGCACCGATAGCGAGCGCGATTTCTTGCGCGCCCTCTACGGGCATCGCCGACTCGTGCTCGCCGACGGCGTCGATCAGTTGCAGCGCCGACAGATCGCTTGCGACTGGATGCGCGACATTCCCAAGAACGAAATCATCGAACATCGTCTCGACAAGTCGCTGCGTATGCTTCGCAACGTTGCGACGTTCGTGAACGCGTTCGCTCGTGCGCTCGATCTGCCGACGTGGCGCATCGAGCCGCAAGCGGATCTGCCAGGCGGCCGCATTATCATCGCCGTGGGCGATGCGATCTCGGGCGATCTCTTGCGCGCGATCGTGGCGTCGGCCGCGCAACAGAAAGCGGATGCCGCCGACTGCCTCATTTGCGTCCCGCCGAAGATCAATGGTGACGATCGCGTGCGTTTGTCGCTCCTGGCTGCCGGAGCCGATGCGGGCATCGCGCTTTGGGATGGCACGGATCCCGCGCAGCGTACGATCGCGACGGCGGGTACGGGGGCGTTGCGACTCGTTCGCTACGAATCGTGTCGCGGTCTCGAAGGGTGGGTGACCGTCGCGCTCGATCTCGACGTCTTCGCACGCAATCGTCAGGCGCACCCCAATCTCGGGCCGAACGAACCATCGCTCGACGCATCCTTCGTCGCAAATCGCGCGATGCTCATTCCACTCACGCGCGCGGTCCACACGCTCGTCATCACGGTGCGCGATCCCGCGAGCGAGGTCGCGATGAGATTACGCGCCGCAATGGACGATCCCGCAATGCCGCGCGACGCGATCGCGTGGGTCGACGCGAGCGAACTCGCGCGCGTGCTGGCGCCGGTCGCTTCTAGCTCGCGTTCGTAATCGAAGGGGCGATCTTGCTTTACGTACGAAGTAATTTCATCGGATACATCGCCATTTGCGAATCGAGCGATTCGGCGTGCGTTATAGCCGTCTTAAATTTCGTAAGCGACACGAAAAGCGAATCGGTTTTGTTGCTTTCGTACGCGCGAACTCAAAGCTCCGAGACTAAAACGGATGCGATCCGACTCGGCGAATCGACATTTGGGTAAATCTCATCAACCCACTTACCGCGCCACTCTCGGAAGTTAGCACCTCGCCCAGTGGATTTTTCTTCACGGATCATGACGTCATCGTCTCGGTTCCGAAAACATCGGACATCCCCGACATCGGGCCACGATCGTATCGGCTGATCGAGACGACGAGTCAGGATGAACTCGACGAACTCGTTTGTTCGTGGACGATTGCCTACCGCATCGGAGAGCGCTCATATACCCGATCGTTCGGCGCAGGGAAAGCGCTGCAAACGAAACCGGGCCTCCTCGCACACGGCTAAAATTTCGTTCCCCCCTGTACTCGGGAGCTTACGCGTTCGAACCGAAGCCCTAAAAATGACCGCGCGCGCATCGGACACCAACTCCACCCCCGCGTTCCCTACGGGACACGCGAAGCGCTCGACAAATGAAGCGAGTGCGAGCGTCGCGCGCAAGGTGACGATGATCGTCGACTTACTCACGCAACGGCAGGTGCGTTTCAGCGACTACGCGCGCACCTACGATCGCGACTATCGCAGCTTCCAACGCGATCTCCAGCAACTCCGCACGATCGGCAAAGACGCTGGATTCAGCATTGCACCCATTAAGGACCGCGAGATTGCCGCCCTCACCACCGTCGATGCCAAGAAGCGAGCGCTCAACCGCGGGCCTAAGCGCATCGAGATCCTCACCGCGACGATCGCACGCGCACTCGGCGAACCGATGGCTCGCGAACTCGGCACCGAACCCCAAACCGCGCTCCCCGACGACGATTTCTACCTCATCGCAACGCCGACGCTCGCGGAAGGCACGGCCGTGAGCGATATGTGTCAGACGCTCCGCGAAGCGCACGCGGGCCCGAATGGCCGCGCGTTCGTGCGCTTCACCTATCCCAGTGGCGATACGAAAGTCGCGAAAGAACGCCTCGTCGAGCCGTATCGTATTGCGGTCCGCTCCGGGTGCTACTACCTCATCGGCTACGATCGTGGAAGCAAGGGCTGGCGCACGTTCGCCCTCGACCGCTTCCGCTCGAACGTCGTCAAAGCGGGCTCGTGTACGATCGCGCGCGAACTTCCGCCCGAATATGCGTCGCGTGATGTCATCGGCTTCATGAAGAGTATTGGCACCCGCATCGATGTGACGGTCGAACTCTCACCACAGGTCGCCGCATCGGCCTCCGCACGCGTCTGGCAAGCCGATCAACGCGTCGAACATCTCGCAGGCGGGCGAACGCAGATGACGTTCGCCGTCGCAGACGTCACCGAGGTCGTTCGTTGGGCAATGGGCTTCGGCGCCGATGCGAAGATCGTCGCTCCGCCAAAGGCGATTGAAGCGGCTCTCGTGATGGCGAAACGCATCGCATCCGCGTACGACGAGCCGATCTCGCCCTAACCGACCGCAGCGTTATGACGATGTAACCTCTCGAACCTCGAATTTCCAGAGCAAGGAACCCACAGCGTCTTGCGACATCGCGTCGCTCGCCTTAGGGAAACGCTCGAGCCTTCGAAGGCTTATCCTTAAAATGCAACATGACACCTCATGTTCACGCATTCGGCTTGGACCATCGCACGATGTATAGCATATAAAGCAGTAAGCAGCGGGACCTGACTGATGCGGATCTTTAGCTATGCCGCGCCCGGGATTACGTTCGATGCAGACGGATCCGAATGCAAAATTTTGTCGCTAGGAAGCTTCCGGTTCGGCTACGAACTTCCGTGTAAACGTCTCGATCCCGTCATCGCACACACTCGCTTTATCATACTCATTTTTTGGCTCGGCTATGCCGATGAAATGCAAAATGCGAGAAATACCTTTCGAGCGCATTATCGCGATTACGCGCGACATTTTGAGCGTTCAAGACCTCGAACCGGCGCTCGAATCGATCGCGCACGCCGTGCAAGAGATCTACAAATTCAAATATGTGACGATCGTCGCCGCCGATGCGAGCGGCGAAGATATGATGCGTCGCGTGATGCTCGGTTGGTCTGAAGACATCGTAGCGGAGCGTAAATACGAGCGGATCGTTCGCTCGGAGATCGTCAAGATTCTCGACCCCGCGTGCGAGATCGTCGAGAACGGGTTTTTCATCCCCGCCGAGCGTGAGCTCGAATGGGCCAAATCGATTTACGCGGGCGAAGCGCCACGCGAGGCGCCGCGCGAAGCGCCCGACCGTTGGCACGAACGCGACGTCCTCATTTTCGTCTTGCCCGATAACAAGGGCGATATGCTCGCGTACATTAGTGCGGACGAGCCACTCGACGGCAAGATTCCAACGCTCGAAACGCTGACCTCGATGCAGCTCTTCGTCAATTTGATCGGACTCGCCGTGGCGCATGCGTACGCGCATGTGGCCGAGGTCACGCGGCGGCGTCTCCTCGAGGCGAGCCAAGCGCGCCTGCGCCACGAAGCCACACACGACACGCTCACGGGACTCCCCAACCGCTCGCTCTTCGGCGAGCGCCTCGTTGCGAAACTCGCGCACGCCCGAATGCACGTAGACGGCGTGAGCGCGGTTCTCTTCGTCGATCTCGACGAATTCAAATCGATCAACGATAGCCTCGGGCACGTGGCGGGCGATGTCATGCTCGGAAAGATCGCCGAACGGATGCGGACGGCCGTCGGGCCGACGGACTTCGTCGCTCGACTCGGCGGCGATGAATTCGCGGTGCTCGTCGACGAGCGCGTCTCACGCGAAGACATCGAACTCGTCGTGAACGATATCGCGGAGGCGATCGCGCGACCGATGGAGATCGAAGAACAAACGATCTATAGCACGGCGAGTATCGGCATCGCGACGATCGACCCCGGCGTCGAGACGATCGAGGCGGTCCTCCGCAATGCCGATACGGCGATGTACTTTGCCAAGAGCAACGGCCGCGCGCGACACGCATTCTTCAGTCACGACATGCATCTCAAAGCCGCACGTCGCCTCACGCTCACGAGCCAACTACGCGCCGCCGTCGAGCGCGAAGAATTCGCCGTCGTGTACCAACCGATCGTGCGCCTTGCCGACGAATGCATCGTCGGCTTCGAAGCGCTCGTGCGCTGGAACAATCCGGTCACCGGCGAAGTGATGCCGAGTGAGTTCATTCCGATGGCCGAGGACATCGGAACGATCGTCGCAATCGGTCGCTTCGTTTTCGTCGAATCGTGTCGGATGCTCGCGCTCTGGCGCGGCCTTTCGCCCGAACGTAATCTGCGGATGCATCTCAATCTCTCAGCCCAAGAAGTCTTACGGCCCGACCTCGATGCCTTCGTGATGGAGAATCTCGCGCGTTTCGGTTTGCGCGCGCGGGATATCACGCTCGAACTCACCGAGACGGCGATCTTGCGTTCGGGAAGCGCCGCAACCCAAGCCCTCGAGCGCCTCCAAGCGACGGGCGTCGCCATCGCGATCGACGACTTCGGCACGGGCTATTCGTCACTACGCTATCTCGATCAATTTCCCGTCGCGACGTTAAAAATCGATCGCTCGTTCGTGGGCAGCGAAAGTGGCGCGCTCGGGTCGCTTCCGATCGTGCGGATGATGATCCAACTCGCCGAATCTTTCGGACTTTCGGTCGTCGCCGAGGGCGTCGAAACCGCCGCCCAAGCGAATACCCTGCACGAACTCGGTTGCGTCCATGCTCAAGGCTATTTTTTCCATCGGCCGTTACGGCCCGAAGCCATCCGCGCGCTCCTCACGGAAGCCGTCGCGCTCTCTGCGTGAAACGGTCGCGTTTGCGACGCACTTCCAGACCGGAGAGCGCCGCGTTACGGCAATTGAAAATCCGGGTCACCGAATTGCCAGAGCAAGAAACTGACCTCGTCTGCCGCCGTCGCGACACTCTGCGCCTTCGAAGATCCGATGCCACCGTGTCCGCCATCGTAATCGACGCGTAGGAGGATCGGCTTCCCACTCGCCGTCGCCGTGGAAAGAGCGGCCGCCATCTTCGCTGCCTGCCACGGATCGACGCGCGGATCGTTGATGCCCGTCGTGAGCATCACGGCAGGATACTTCGCTCCTTTCACGATGTGATGGTACGCGCTCGCGGCGTACAGATTCTCGAAGCCCGCTTGATTCTTCACACTCCCAAATTCGGGAACGTTGGCCGGGCCATTGGCCGTGGTTTCGATGCGCAGTTCGTCCGAGACCGGAACTTCATCCAGCACGGCGGCGAAGAGTTGCGGTGCCACATCGATCGACATGCCCATGGTGATGCCACCCGCACTGCCGCCACGGGCGCCAAGTTTTGCAGGCGAGGTATAGCCCTGCTTCTCGAGCCACGTCGCGCAATCGATAAAGTCATAAAACGTATTGACTTTATTCTTATCTTTTCCGGCGAGGTGCCACTCTTCGCCGTATTCACCACCGCCGCGCACGTGCGCGTACGCATAGATTCCGCCGCGTTCGAGAAACGCAAGCCGGCCGGCGTTAAAATTCGGTTCGGTCGAAATGCCGTACGAACCGTACGCGTAGAGTAGCGTCGGGTTCGCACCATTTAACTTCAGATCTTTGCTATGCACGATCGAGAGTGGGACGAGCGTTCCGTCGCGCGCGGGAACCTTTACTTCGTCGGCCACGATCGATCCGAAGTCGACGCTCGAGCGCGCGTCGAGCTTCGTGTCGGCGACCATCGCGCTCGTGCCGTCGTACGCATACCACAGCGGTGACGTCGTCCACGATTCGAGGCGTACGACGAAGCCGGGCCGATCGTCTTCGGCACTAAAGCCGGAGATCGTCCCCTGCACGGGAAGCGGAATCTCGGTGCCTTTGCCGTCTGCGTACGAGATGCGCGTGATGCGGCCCAAGCCTTCTTCGCGCGAGCGAACGTAGAGCGCGTCGCTCGCAGCTGCGATCGAGTCGATGACGCGCGTACCCGCCGGGATGACGTCGGTCGCACGCGCGATATCCTCACCGACTCGATACGAGATGACCTTAAAGCGCGGTGCATCTTTCGCCGTGAGGGCGTAGAGCCGATCGCCGTGAATCTGCGCCCCGCTCACCTTATCTTCGGGCCGAATCGCGAGCTTCCACGGAATCGTCGCGGGATTGCCGATCGAGGCCTTGGGCGCCGTGTAAACCGTGAAGAACCGCGCGACGCCGTTCACGAGAGTTCCGGTGAGATATTGCGAGAGCGGCGATACCCCGAATGCAGCAAACGACGTCGGGGGCACGTCGACGGCCGGATTAACATCAGCACCAAAAACGGCGACGTCGCTCGCATCGGGCGACCCGATCGTATGCGCGTAGGTCTTCACGTTGAAATATTTCGCCGTCGGCGCTTCGCCGGCGACGATCGCCTGTCGCTTGAGATAGTAAAATTTTGCGTTATCGTCGCTCCACGCGGTCACGCCGAAATCGGCTCGGTCGACGCGATCGCCGAGCGCCTTTCCCGATCCGACATCGACGACGGAGATCGTCGCGTTCTCCGAGCCACCGGCCGCAAGACCGACCGCGACGCGCTTGCCGTCATTCGATGGAACGAAGTATGAGATCGCTTGACGCGGCCCGCTCATCGCATCGGGATCCACGAGCGTGCGTTCCGTGCCCGTCGCGCCTTCCCGGACGAAAAGCTTCGGTGAATTCGCACCGAGCGGCGTGCGTTCGTAAAAGTACGTGTCGTGATGACGCACCACGCCACTCGAACTCACCGCCGTATCGGCGAGTTCGCCGATGCGAGCGGCGAGCTTCGCCCGTCCGGGCAACGCATCGAGCGCGGCGCGCGTTCGATCGCTGTTTGCCTTCATGAATGCGAGGAAATCGGGCGACTGCGGCGTCGTCTCCATCCATCGGTACGGATCGACGATCGTCGTCCCGAAGTACGTGTCGGTCACGGGAATCATTTTGGCGACCGGAGCCGGCGCGAGCGCAGCGGAGGCGGTGGTGGCGTTCGCGACGATGGCAAGTGCCGCAAAACCGAGAACAAAACGCGTCATGCTTCGTCGTCCGTGACAGCGTCTCGCGATTCCTTGAAGACGCAGTAACGTGAACGTAAATCCGCCCGCGCTAGTGCGTGAGCCCGTTCGCAGTTCCGGTCGACGTGTCGATCAACACGGGCGCGAGACCCGGCGATGCGACGGCCGCGGGGACGTCGGTCGACGTCGTCCTGCGTGCCGGAGCGGCGGCAACAAAACTTCGCGCGTCCTTTGCCTGCGGTGAGTGCGGGTATTTTACAACTAACCAGACGGCGGTGGAAAGCGCGAGGCCACCCGCATGCCGGTCGGGGAACGCCGCGTAGGTTTTGTGCAAGCGTAAAAGCGCGCGACCGATACCGGGATCGTGCGGATAGCGCTTCTCCCAATCGCGGATCGCGCTCGCGATTTGATCGAGTGCGTGCACGGTGCTTGGCGGCATCTCGCCCGATGTGCCGCGACGCACGATCGTGAACATCGCATTATCGATCCCGAGCAGACTCATCTTTAGCGGTCCGAAATATTCATCGGCGGGCGCGAGCATCGCCATCGGCACGTTGCCGACGGTGCGGACTTGCGCGTCGACGCCCCCGACGTTGCAAGCGAGGAGGGTAGCGGCAATTATGCCCGACACCGACAGCTTCATGTCCGAGTTTTCGGAGCACCACGATCCAAACCGGAGTGCGAAACCCCGAAGCGATCGAATCGTGATGTGCGTCTCAGCGTTGGCGCCCAGTCGGGCCGCCGATGTTGTAACGGATTCGAAGAGGCGCAAAGTCGTGGCGCTCGCTTTCGGTACTCGTCGTTTACATTACGACGAACTGTGGCTTAACGGCACGTACGCGCGCAGTTTTGATAGTCGGAAATTCGGTCCGGTTATGAGCGCTTCGATCCGGTACATGGCGTGGGCGCCGATCGTAAGCGCTCCGCTTCCGGATTTGCGGAAGCTCGTAGGACGAAAAGATTAGCGACCGCGTTTGCGGTTACGATCTTGCGTCTGAACGCCAGGATCGCGCAAGCGTCCTTGTCCATCTTTGAGGTCAACGCTCACATGTTCGTGCAGTTCTGGCTCGCGATCGAGCGCACGTAGCTCGAGCACGACGTAGGACCACGGTCCGGTCCGGAGCGCGACGTGCAGTAGGCGCTATCGCCGAATTGTTTCCCGAACGTGCGCGCGAGGCGCTTTTCGTGATGGGTCCACTTGGATGTGCTCGTGCAGCAACGGTCCGTAGAACGTCGCTGCATCGACGAACCGCTCGAGCGGCGGGCACGCGACGAAATCTGAGGCTGGCGCGAAGATTGCAGCGTCGCCGCCGTAGCGAACCTCGGCGCCAATTGCGGCGACGTACGCTTCCGCGATCGCTAATCGCTTTGGAGGCGATGGGCACTCGACGACGGCGAGTGGCGGCAAGTCCTCGCATTACTCGCGATTGAAAACCGTATATTGTTTGAACGTCACGCCGCCGGCGGAGCGTGACGTATCGTCGGTGTCGACCTCGCGGCGCGAAGCAACGCGTGGTGCGATAAACCAAACCGGCGTCCCGTGTTCGCCTTTACGAACGGACGCGCCGAGCGCTTTGGTTTGCTGGAACGTGCACCATTCTGCGGTCGGGTGAGCGAGCGCGGTCTGCGTCATCCAGAGTTGGATGACGTTCGCGCCGTTGTACGCGCGATGCGTCGCGAGGTTGTGCGGCATATCGGACGTGCCGCTGACGGACCACGGCCGCACCCACGGTGCGGTGCCGCCTTCGAGTTGCGCGATGACGTCGGCAACGAGTTGTTCTTGGGCTGGCTTCATGTGAGGCTCCTTAAAACGCCTCGGGCGCCGCTTTGAGCGACGCCCGCAGGTTGAAGTTCTTAGTCGGCGATTAGGCCGCCGTGGTACGGCCACGCCGGCGGCCGCGCGAAGCGCTCGCGCGGGCGCGCTCGTCGAAGGCTAGGTCACGCAGCTCGTCGTCTTCGCTCGCGCGATCGACTGGGCGATCTTCGAGCGGGTGAACTCCGAGGACGCGCCGAGCTGCGTAGCCGGCTGCGAGCAGCTTCTGCGCGTCGGCGTATTCGAGCGCGTCGACGTCGATCGTCTGCGTACGCGGATCGAAGTTCCAGGCCGCGGCTGCGGTGCCGTCGACGAGCACCTCGTAAAGCGTTTCGCGCATCGCGATCGAAGCGCGCGTTGCGTGGTAGAGCTCGCAGAGCGCGTTCGCGCAGTCGTCGACGTTGCCGAACATCCAGAGTTTCGTGACGGGGTTCCAGGCACCGTTGTGGGCGCGCATGCGCGGCTTGCAATAGATCGTGCGGCTGTCTTCGATCGAGAAAATGTGGCCCATCGTCGCTATCTCCTTGCCGGTCGAGCCGGCGTCGCTGCTGATGAGTCCGTCTTGAGCCGGGGCCGGAGCGGGAGCGCAAGGACGGAGCGCAGCGACGAGGCGTGGACCGGAGCGCAGCGAGGACCGGAAGCCGCTCCTTGCGCTCCCGCCCTGGGCTCGGCTAGGATTCATGGCAAAAGCAGCGACGTCGGCTCGATCGCATGGCGACGATTCGGACCACGTCGATCGAATGCCGCACACGACGCGTAAGCTGAACCCCGCCCCCGGCTAAGATCCCTTGATCAGCAGCGGCGCGATCGGCAGGGCGATGTGCCGGTGTCTCACGCGGCGGTCCAACCGGCTCGATAAGGTCCCGGTCATCGTTGCGCACGTTGCCAACGCGTGATGAGACGAGGTAGGCGTGCCAATCATCGGAGCGCTAAAGAACGAGGAGTGCAAGCATCTCGCCGGCGTCGCGATCACCGGAGCTCAACCACGCCGATGCCGCGTCGTCGGGCATTCGCGAGCGTATTGGCGCGAGCAGCTCGTTAGGAGGGTGGTGACAATCGTACAACTCTGCAGCACGGCATCGCCCAGAGGCCCGCGAAGACGAACGGCTCGTTGTCCCGGCGGCTAATCCACATCGGCGTTTTGGTGCCGGCGTCACCGTTGCGGTGCCACTCGTTGTAACCGTCGGCCAGAATTGCGCAGCGGTCGCAAATTTACGAGCGGCGGCAGAAGTCATGGCGACGAGCGTCCAAGGTGTCGCAAGCGACGAAAAAGGAGCGATGTTCGCTCTATTGCGAGCACTTAAACGCGTTTACCGAAACGCGTTGCCAAGCGTTGCGTAGACGACTTGTTCGCCCGTGATATCGCCGTGCCCCGAGATGAACGCATCGCCCGAAAGATTGCGAACGCGAATGCGTGCGGGCAGCGGCGTGTAAACGTGGCCGACCTCTCCGAGATCGTCGAAGATCGCTTCGGGGGTCGAAACGGCACCATCGGCGCCCATGCCACCGAAGGGGTTCGCACTCGCGACGCCATCCGCAACCTGACCTAAGACGATGGAAGCCGCGGGGTATGCCCAGCCGACCGCGGCGTCGTGAGAGGAGTGGGTGATGACGATCGTGCCCGAGACCGTCGGCTTTCCGACGACATCGCGGAAGCCCCCATTGTGACCGAGCGAGAGATAGTTTACCGCAAAACCAAAGTGCGAGAATGCGCCTTGCAGCAGTGCGAGGGTCGTCGCCTGATTCGTCGCGTCGCCGCCGATCCAGGGCGTATTTGCAGCCGACGTCACGAGACGCGCGCCGAAGCTATGCCCGGCAAGATGAAATTTTAGCGTCGGAAACGCGGCGCGCGTGCGGCCGAGGACACCGGCAAGACCCGTGCGACCCACGACACCGGCGCGCTCCTTCATCGTTTTGTAGGTGAAGAGACTCGCGAGGGAGAGCGCGCCCGCCTTGATGCCTGCGAAGATATTTCCCGTCGCACCGCCGGCATCGTCGGGTTGATCGATCGGTGGCGGCGCTTGCGGGGCCGGTTGCATCCCGAGCGCACGCAGCAGGTCCGTCACATCGGTATCGGCGCCGGTCTTTTTCGTACTCGCTACGGCATCGATGACGTTGGTCGTAATCGAATCGTGCTCCTCGGCATCGGCGCTCGGCAATGCGGCGAGCGCCTCGACGAACGTGCGGCGAGCGTTCGCATCGGTCTCGATCACCGGGACGGCGGCGAGCGCCGCATCGAGCGAGGCTTGCGCGCTCGCATCACCAACGAATGCAGCCTTCAAAACGACCAGTTGCTGCTGTATCAATGCGAGATTCGCATCGCCGACGGCGGCCGCGCCACCCGGTATCTCACTCGGATCGACGAATCGCGCGGACGGCCAGAGGACGGCGGCGACGAACGCTTTACGCCCTGCCGGAAGGACGATCTTTCCCGTCGCGACGAGTTTTCGCGCCGTTTCGAAGAAAGCCGTAAAGAGATCGCGCGCCTGTTTCTTGTCGTTATTCCAGCCGTGCGTAATGACGATGAGATCGCTCACGCCACCGGCGGCGCGCATGGCGTCGGCTAAAAGCTTTGCAGATGCGTCGAGCGTCAATGCATTGTTCGCGTCGTCGACCGGATTACCATGAAGATCGAATTCGATTTCGATGCCTTGGAACGGTCCGTATTGTGCCATTTAAATATCCCTAACTATCGACGAGCATGCGAAAGAGATCGATGAGTCCCGCACCTTGGAACGCGCGATCGCGCTTGAGATCGGTCGCGGAATTGACGATGAGCGATTTCATATCGTCGGGACGTCCGACGAACTCGCGACGTACGGAGAGATAGGCGGCCGCGGCACCCGAGACGTGCGGTGCCGCCATACTCGTGCCGCTGTCCTCGATATAGTCGACCCGTGCATCGCCTGCGACCACACCGATTTTTGAAGAGGCCGCACACGACTTCACGCGCTCGCCCGGTGCGACGACGTCGGGTTTGGGACGACCGTCGCCCGTGGGGCCTTTCGACGACGACGGAGCGATCCCGAGCGTGTGCGGTGCTTTGCCATAGCACGAGCCGACGGTGATCGCGCCCTCGGCATTGCCCGGATCGTTGATCGAGATCCCGGCGCCCGTCTGTCGTAGCCCACCGTGCGAACTCGAGAGCAAGAGATCGCCCGAATTGCCGGCTGCGACGACCACGACGACGCCGCTTGCGACGAGTCGGTTTACCGCCATACAAATCGGCGTAGCACCACACGAGCCCCAATCCGGGTTGAACGAATAGCCGACGCTCAGATTCACGCCATGAATGCGGATGTTTCGGCCGTAGTCGTTGATCGCGAGCACGTCTTCGAGAGCGGAGATCACGCTACGAGTATCGCCGGTGCCATCGGATCGCAGAACGCGCATGGAGAGAATCTTGCATTTCGGTGCGACGCCGCTGACCTTGCCTGCGAGCGACGTGCTCTCGTAGGCGACTTGATGTTTGCCCTCGACGCGAATTTGCGTTGCGGCAAGGGGCGGCTCGGGTCCACCCCATTCGCCGGCAATGATCCCCGCGACGTGCGTCCCATGGCCGAACTCGTCCTTGAGGGCGTTGATCGCGACGTCGATCGGTACGTCGCCGCAGTAATCGCGATGCGAGAGCCCATCGGGCAAGAGCAGATTGCCATGCGTTTGGAAATGCGGGTGCTGCTCGACGCCCGAATCGATGACGGCCCAAACGATATTCGTGCCGAGTGCCACGAACGACGTGTGCGCGGCATCCCCCTTGACCGCGGGCACGGAATCGACGATTTGCGCCGTCACGACGTGATCTTGCCAGATGCGCGAGACGACCGTGCGCAGCCTCGATCGACGCGCGAGCTCGTCGTCGGCGGCGAGCATCGCCTTCGCACAGGCGAGATATGACACGTCGGTCGCGACCTTGCGCGTGAATACCGGGTAATCGTCTAGACCGGCGACCTGCGCGGCCTTGATCTCGCTGTCCCAATAGGCGCCCTTGACCAGCCGCGTCATGATGCGACGATGATGTGTTGCCGCAAGATGGATGAGCCAATCGATCACATGGCTGGCGCGTTTCTGGTACGCCTGAACCGCGAGCCCCAGGCCTTCATAACCGCTAAAACGCTGATCACTGTAAATAGCGGCGAACAGTTCCAGCGAAATTTCGAGACGCTCTGTTTCTTCTGCATCGAGCGTCATGCCAATACCGCCATCACGCGCCATCTCGGCCACCTTAGGCAGCATTTCGGTCATCACCCGATCACGGTGCGCCAGCTCATAACGCGGATGCAGCGCCGATAATTTTACCGAAATACCGGGCGCTTCAAATACCGATTGACCTGGCTTTACATAAGATGAAATCACCTTGATTGCATCCTGATAAGACTGGAAATAGCGTTCAGCATCATCTGCCGTCATCGCTGCTTCACCCAACATGTCGTACGAATGACGATACGTCGCCTGATCATCCGAGGTGGCGCGTTGCAGCGCGT
>ENA-OFDM01000307-OFDM01000307.1-metagenomes-genome-assembly--contig:-NODE-307-length-21831-cov-3.942781_pt1 | contig 21831 bp, 20 predicted proteins | sample MGYA00153385_OFDM01 | MGnify analysis MGYA00153385
ATCATGGCACGCCGGGATCTGGGCATGAATCGCTTCGATGCGTTGATTGACGCTTGCCACAAGCGCGCACGACCGATCATCATGACCACGCTGGCCATGGGCTTCGGCATGTTGCCGATTGCGCTCGGCTTCGGTGCAGATCCTTCGTTTCGGTCACCGATGGCGGTCGCTGTGATCGGCGGCTTGATTACCTCCACCGTGCTCTCATTGGTAGTGGTGCCAGCAGTATTTACGTTCGTCGATGACATAGAAAATATTTTCAAACGCGTATGGGACAAGCGACCCGGGCAGCACAAACCTGCTTCGCCAAACCCGGTTGTGCATGGCACAGATGACTAGCGTTTTACGCGCGATACGAAAATGAAAGCCCATCACTGGCGGGCTTCTTGGCTATGTTATTCCTGAAGAAGCGCGCTAGTGCTGGTGTTTTAACTATTTTTGAAATTGAGCCGCACTCGCGGCTTACTAGATTACGATTCTGCCAACATCCGACGAACATGATAAACACGCTGCAACATCGTAAACACAATCACGCCGATGAACACCCACGTCCACAGCGTAAGCCGCGGGTGATCCAGAATCATCAGCGAAAAAAAAATGAACGCTTCGGTGCGCTCACCGAGGCCGGGCGCGTAGTGAAACGACTTGATTGAGGTGTTGGCAACCGCCGCCGCAATCGATAAAAACAACGACATCGCGATCGCGATTGTTCCCGCCAGAATCAGCAACTCAAGGCGCGCGCCGGGAAAGCTAATCGCGAGTGCTGCGATCATCGCGATTTCAACCACACGATCAAATGTGATGTCCAGGATCGCACCAATCGGACTCGGTTGCGTGAGTCGCGCGAGGGTGCCATCTGCCGCGTCGATTAAGCCCGAGAGCCACAGCACGGCAAAGCCGGCCACAAAATATTGGCTCGCTACTAATCCCGCCGCCGCAACGCCGACAAACATACCAATGATGGTCAGGGTATTTGCGCTAATGCCCGTGCGCTGGCAAGTTTTTGCGATTACATCGAGGACGGGTTGAATATATTTTCTGGCGTTGGTATCGAGCATGTGCGTCTGCGTCTGCGTTTTCGCCTGCGTTTTCGCCTGCGTTTGCGTTCAGGTTTCAGCTTCGTTGGAAGTTGAAATTGAACGCAAGCATACCTGAGGATTCGTCCCTGTTACGGTCGGTCAACTGTTCTTAAACGTGTCCGCAGTTGCCAATCGTTACCGCTCCGTTTCACCCGGAATTTCTGCCGCCAGTGCTATGCGACTCCGCCAAATTTCGAGCAAGAGTAGCGTCACCGAAAGCGTTACCGGACCTAAAATCAATCCGGCTGGCCCGAATAAAATCAAACCGCCCACTACCGACATGAATGCTAATACGGTGTGTAGTTTTAAGCGGTTGCCGACTAAAATCGGGCGCATCAAATTATCAATAGTGCCCACCACCAACACACCCCACACGGTCAAGATAAGTGCCTTGCCCCAACTGCCTTCCAACAATAAAAAAATTGCCGCGGGAACCCAGACGATAAATGCACCGAGCATTGGCACGATTGCCAGCAGCGCCATCACCAAGCCCCACAGCAGCGGCGCAGCAAGGCCGAGCCACCAAAACATTAACCCTCCCAGCAAGCCCTGCATGGCCGAGACCGCGAGCGTGCCGTAGACGGTCGCATGAATGGTGTCATCGATGCGCGCAAATAGGTGCACCATTTCTTCGTTCGATAATGGTGAAAGCGATTCGACCGAGGCCAATATCGCGCGACGATCCCGCAGGAAAAAAAACAGCAAATAAAACGTGAGACAAAATCCGATTAGTTGAAACACTGAGCCTTTCACGATGGAACCGGCCGCATTGCTCAGCCAGCCCGCGAAGGTTCTAAGTGTTCCCGGCAAATCGATTTGCTGCTCGATCACATCGATTATCGGGGCTAATCGCGGCTGTGCATTCAACGCGCTGCGCCACTCGCCGGACTTCACTTTTGTTTCCACCACAGCGGCACTCTCAGTGGCCTGAACGACGAGGCGCTGTCCTAGAAACGTCAGTGGCACCACCGCCATCAGCGCAATCAACAACACCGAAATAATCGCGGCGAGACTCGGCCGATTAAGTTTTCTTTCCAGCCAGCGCTGTAGCGGCGCGAACAACACCGCGAACCCCATCGACCATGCCAGCGCGGGCAGAAATGGAATGGTCAGCAAGTAGCAAAGATAAATACCAAGCACGGTTGCGACCGCCAGTACCACCATGTTGATACGGCTGCGCAACACGAACTTTTTGTTGATAAGCGCAACCTGTTGATTGCCGTCGGGTAAGTTCATGCGTTGCCGAGCCTCGCTATTTTTATGATCTTTGCTCAGATTAGCGTGTGAACGTCAAGGGAGATGGAAATTGAAAAGCTAATTAATCTAGCCTCCAACCACTAATACCAGCGCGCCTCTTCAAGAATTTCTGCGCTGAACTGCCCGTGGCTACTAGCGTGGATGATAAAACATTGCCAGCAATTTCGCCCATCAAACCGCGGCCGTCACTTTCCACCCTGATGCGTGCCCGGCTGCCGCTTGTTGCCCTTGTGATCGTTCTTGCCATCGTTTTTGTGTCGACCCGCTACTTCTTGCTGTTCGGCTTTTTGTTTCTGCTCCGCCGCCTGATCCACTTTCGGTGGTTTCGATTGTTGTAGCTGCGGATTAAATTCTTGGTCTCGATTGGTCATCTTGTTCTCCTAGGTTGGCACGCGTTCAAAACCATCACGCGCGATCTTTTAGCTCGGTCGCGCCCTGCTTGGTGGCGCAATGGTCGCAACAAAACATCTGCTCTCCACTCTGGAGCCCGTGACCAATAATGCGCACACCGCAGTTCGCGCAACTCGGCGCGAGCACGTGAATAGCGCATTCAAAACTGTCGAACGTATAGGTTCGATCGTTGGCAATGAGTTGAAATGATTTATCGTATTCGTTGCCACATGCATCACATTTTTTCGTCTGCTCGCCGTGTCGAATGTTGGAAATCATCAAGAACAGTCAATTCACTATCTATCCATCCCCATTTTTATGCGCTTGGCGTCCCGCTAAACACCAGCAGGCATCAGTTTCGGTTGTAGGACAATGCTGACCGCGAAATGTCGATGCAGCAACTTTTGGCGCGCTTTCCAATCAAACGCAGTAGCAAAAACTAAAACCGCGCACCACACGCTGTCATGTTGCGCCCTGGAATATATTCGTGTCCCCATTTCACTTTTGGAAATCAATCAGATGCCCAATACTCGCTCAGCAAATGCGGTACGTCTGGAATTTAGCGCTGGCGCACTCGTACATGCCAATTTATCGGGCGTCGCGTTTACCGGCGATTGGCTGTGGGTCGCGGGTGATGAATCATGCGGGGTGGATCGGCTGCGACGACTCGACCCGTCGGAACAGAAAAATTGCGTTTCGGCGAATCGTGCGATTTTCCGTTGGCTGATTTACTCGATCTGGCGGGTGATGATGATGAAGAAGTGGATTTGGAAGGGATCGCAGTTGTCGATGGCTGGCTTGGGGTGGTCGGTTCGCACGGGCTTAAACGCAAGAACCCCAAACCGAATCGCGATCATGCGGAAAATGCGAAGCGACTCGCAAAATTGTCGCTCGATGGTAATCGTCGTTTGCTCGCTCGCATTCCCATCGAAATCGAATCCAGCGGTACGCCGTGTCTCGTTCGACAAGCAAAAGATGGCCGTCGCGCCACGCGCCTCGATGGGGATGCGCGCGCCAATCAGCTCACGCGCGCGCTTGAAAATGATCCGCACTTTGCACCCTTTCTGTACATCCCGGGCAAAGACAACGGCGTCGATATTGAAGGCATCGCGGTACAGGGGAACCGGCTACTACTTGGCCTGCGCGGCCCGGTATTGCGCGGTTGGTCTGGTTTGATTGAAATCGCGATTGACGCGCGCAACGATCAACTGCACATGGTGCCCATTGATGAGCGCGGCACACTGATTCGCAAGCATTTCCTGCAGTTTGATGGCTGCGGTATTCGCGATTTGCATTTTTCGGGTGACGATTTATATATCCTCGGCGGGCCGACAATGGTGCTCGATGGCGATATTCGCGTATTCAAATGGTCAGGCGCAAAACCATTGCTGGCCGAGAATAAGGCGCCAGTGCGCTTCGAATTTGAAGTCAAGGAATCAATCGAATTGCCGCATGGTCGCGGCTGCAATCGCGCTGAGGCACTGTGCAATCGACGTGGCGAATTGATATTCTGCAAACCCGCTGAAATCGAAGGCGTCGCAAAAGATGCGGCAGTCAGAGCAATTGCTACGCGCACCGCCTTGGTCGCGGTCGGTGGCGACGGCACCATCAATGCTGTGGCGCAAGCAGCGCATGCGGCCGGCTGCGCGATGGGCGTGATCCCACGAGGTACCTTCAACTATTTCGCGCGCACCCACGGCATTCCGTCTGAGCCGGCAGCGGCAACCCAGATGCTGTGTATGGCCGAACCCACACCGGTGCAGGTCGCGGCGATTAACGACCGCCTATTTTTGGTTAACGCGAGCGCGGGCCTTTATCGTGATTTGCTCGAAGATCGTGAAACCTACAAAGCACGATTCGGTCGCAGTCGCTTGGTGGCGTTCGGCGCCGCCATGGTTACGCTGCTGCGCGCGCAACGTCGGCTGCGATTGCATGTCGAGCTCGGCGCATCGGTGCGCGAGGTGCGAACGTTGACCTTATTCGTGGGCAACAATCGTCTGCAACTTGAACAGGTTGGCGTGCAACCAATGTCGCCTACACCGGCAGGCCGCATCACCGCCGTGATATTGCGGCCAATCGGCACGCTGGCGATGCTAACGCTGATGCTGCACGGCGCGATGGGCACACTAGGCGCCGCAGACAGTGTCGAGCATTTTTATTTTAATCACATGGTGGTCAAACCGTCACTGGCACCGGGTCGCCGTGGCGTGAAAGTTGCCTTCGATGGCGAAGTGACGCGCATGCGCGCGCCGGTTGATTTTCGCGTGCTGCAAGAACCACTTTATTTAATGAAGGCCGCGCAATTGGCACTGCACAATACGGATGAGATCGGCGACACTGGCGTATGAGCATTGTGCTGCAAATATCTGACCCGCACTTCGGCACAGAACAACCGCCCGTGGTGGAAGCGCTTGTCAAACTTGCGCGTGACCAACCGCCAAGCCTCATCGTATTGTCAGGCGACATCACCCAGCGCGCAACGGCGAAACAATTCGCTGCGGCGTGCGCGTTTGTTGATCGTATCGACGCGCCGTTGGTCGCGATTCCCGGTAACCACGACATCCCGCTGTTCAATTTATGGGCACGATGGCGGGATCCTTATGCGCGACATATCGCCGCCTTTGGCCATGATCTAGAGCCCACCCATTCATCACCTGATTTGTTGGTGATCTGCGTCAACACCACGCGCGCATATCGACACAAGAATGGCGAAATATCCGCGCCGCAAATTGCGCGGGTCGCCGCACAACTCGCGAGTGCAACCGATCAGCAACTGCGCGTGGTGGTCGTTCATCAGCCGGTGGCCGTAACACGCGATGAAGACATTCCCAATTTGCTGCGCGGTCGCGAAGCAGCACTTGAGCGCTGGGCGGCGGCTGGTGCCGACATCGTCATGGGCGGCCACATTCATCTGCCCTATGTGTTGCCACTGCCCAATTTAGCGCGACCAATGTGGGCAGTGCAAGCAGGCACGGCGGTGTCATCCCGAATCCGACAAGGCGTGCCGAATTCGGTGAATTTGCTGCGCTGCGGTGCGGATTCGACATCTGAAAATTGCGTGGTGGAGCAGTGGGATTACTCAGACGCTGAACATGCCTTCATTCGCGCCAGAGTAACCACAACGACAACGACGACAACGACAACGACAACAATAACGAAATTGAAAGTCTAATATCGTCGGGCGCTTTGCAGCATTTAGGAAGGCGGGCGTTCGACTCGTCGCTGAGGCGGTCAATTTGGATAATAGCGCAGCGGGGCTCATCCAGCCCAAGCGTTTGCGGATTCTTTGATTTAATTCGTTGGCAATCCAATCTAGTTTTGCCTGCGTGATATGGCGCAAACTCTCGCCCTTTGGGATGTACTGGCGGTTTAATTTGTCCATATTCTCCACCGCCCCCTTCCGATAAGGCTTACCTCCATCACACGCATACAAGCCGTCTGGCAAGAGCTTGGGTAGGGCCGAGAACTCATAGCCTTGATCGGTGGTGAGGCTGACCATCGGGATGCTCGTCTACATTCAGCAGCCACAAGCAGAAAATGTAGATACCCCGTTTGGCAAAATGCAAATCTATGTTCGCAAGCTCGATGGCAGCCCCGATCAAAAGCTGATGGGATTTGGCGCAACATTCGGACCCGAGATCCGGGCCAAAGACTGGGTGTACGTCGAGCCCGCCAGCAGCCCTAAATATACGGTGGCTGCGGTAGCCGAAGGGATTGGCAGCAATGGTCGCGTATTATTTGCGCTGACCGCTGACGTGGCAGAGGACCCAACCACCACTCAATGGCGTGAGCTATTCGGCGTGGATGCGGACGTGAGAGGAGGTGGCGCGCATGGTCATTATTTTTACACCCGGACATTCAAGGGTGCGTCGCGCTATCGCATCATGCGTTACGATTTGGACAATCCGGCTGCACCAGCGATCGAAGTCGCGGCTCAGCAAAAAGGTGTCATTGACGACATGACCATTGCCGCCGATGGCGTGTACTTCGTGGTGCGCGAGGGTTCGGTGACAGATTTGTACCGTTTGCGTCACACAGACAAGCCAACTCCACCAGAAAAGGTGGCGCTGCCGTTTGTGGGTGCGGTAACCATGTTTGACGCGGATCCGAATTTGGCCGGTTTGGTGTTCAGGCTGGAAGGTTGGACGCGTGAATCACAAATGTATCGCATTGATGCAAAGCCGGGCGGTATCAATGTTATGGCCGCAGGCATCGTACCCGTTAGCACAAGCAAGGTGGGACAAGACTGGGTGGCAGAAGAATCCACCTGCGTAAGCCACGACGGCGTTGAAGTACCCATGTCCATTATTTATAAGCGCGGACTGGTAAAAGATGGCTCGCATTCCACCTTAATTGATGGTTATGGCGGCTATGGCTATGCAGAACCGGCCTATTTCAATCGCAAACTCGACCCGTGGTTGCAGCGAGGCGGAATCTACGTCGACGTAAAGCCACGCGGTGGCGGTGCCTATGGGCGTGATTGGTATCAGGCAGGCGTGGGCGCAACTAAAGCCAACACTTGGAAAGATATGATTGCGTGCGGCCAAACATTGGTGCAGCGTGGCTACACGTCGCCGCAGAAACTGGCGATTGAAGGCACCAGCATGGGCGGCGTTGCCGTGGGTCGTGCGATCACGGAGCGCCCCGACCTGTTCGCGGCTGCGCTTGTGCGAGTGGGTATCACCGACACGTTGCGATTTATTGAAGCATCAAGTAATGGACTCAATCATGAGTCGGAAATGGGCAGCGCGAAAACTGCCGAGGGCGTCAAACAATTGCTGGCGATGAGCACTTACCACAACATCAAGGCAGGCGAGAAATATCCTGCCGTGCTGTTCACCGCGGGCGTCAACGACAATCGCGTCGCACCTTGGATTGTCTACAAATCATTCGCGCGTATGGCGGCGGCCGCCGGTTCTGGCAAACCGGTGTTGATGCGCGTGGAATTTGAAGGCGGGCATGGCGTGACGACCACCGCAAGCCAACGTAACGCTGAGCTCGCGGACCAATTTGCGTTCGTGCTGTGGAACACCGGCGCAGCTGATTTTCAGCCGGTGGCCGCTCCAAAATAATGAGCAATAAGCGCAAATAAATTTATATATTTCGGCCCGGAATCTGATGTGATTCCGGGCGGCTGCCCGACGATTAGGGGTATAACTTATTCCTGTAACCTATCGCGCCTAGCCAGCGCAGGAAACCAGCGCATCCACAGCGCTGCCACCAGCAATGTGCCCAGTCCACCCAGCACCACCGAGCCCACCGGGCCCAGCAACGCAGCAGTCGCACCAGATTCAAATTCGCCCAACTGGTTGGACGCACCGATAAAAATCGAATTGACCGCGCTCACTCGACCGCGCATCTCATCCGGCGTATCGAGCTGCACCAACGATTGGCGAATCACCACGCTCACCATATCGGCCGATCCACTCACAGCAAGGGCCAGCAGTGAAATTGCGAATACCGTGGACAGACCAAACACGATCATGCACACGCCATAGACCGCGACGGCCGTAAACATGTGGCGTCCGGCACGACGTTGAATCGGCCAGCGCGTCAGCACAATCGACATCATCAATGCGCCAATCGCCGGCGCACCCCGCAACACGCCAAGACCCCATGGGCCGACATGCAACACATCTTTAGCGAACATCGGCAACAGCGCCGTAGCCCCGCCCAGCAGTACCGCAAACAAATCAAGCGAGATAGCCCCCAGAATTTGTGGCCGCTGGCCGATGAAATGAAAACCGGCGAATACCGTGGCCCAAGTATGCGGCTGCTCAGACCGTGGCGCTCGCGTATGGCGCACACTCATAAACAAACCCGCCGCCGCCACGAACAAGCACGCGCAAACGATGTACACCACGTGTGCGCCAGCGACATAAATAAAACCGCCCAAGGCCGGTCCCCCAATGATGGCTACCTGCATCCCGCCAGAGCTGAAGGCGAGTGCGCGCGGCAGCATCGCTTGCGGCACCAGCAGCGGCACCAATGCTTGTTGTGCAGGCATCTGAAATGCCTTGGCCATGCCCAGCCCAACCGACATGACTAACAACAAATTACGATCCGTCCAATGGCCCAACTCTGCGGCGGTCAGCACCATTGCGATCACCGCCTCGACTGCCATGCATAGCGCCAAAATTCGCGCGCGATGCCCGTGGTCGGCGGCGTGCCCTGCGGGCAGCGTTAGCAGCAACGCAGGCAGAAATTGGCACAATCCCACCAGGCCCAAATCCCACGCACTGCTGGTGAGGGTGTACATATGCCAGCCAATCGCCACCATCAACATCTGATTGCCTGCAGCACCGGTCAGCCGCCCGCTCCAGAAACGCATGAAGATAGGCAGCTGCAACGGTGAAGTAACAAAGGCAGTGGCGGGGCTGTTCATTCGTGCATGGCGGGACACCAGAGGGGACAGAGATTTATCGGAACGTGCAAACTTCGTTATTGCGGTGCGCTAAATTGTGGCGTCACGGACGGACTGATAATCGAATCACAACAAAGCCTCAGAAAATTCGAGTGCGACTTTTGCCTACTGACTGCGCTACAAATATAAAACTTATAAAAATCTGACTCTAGCACCAGCAGACAGTTCACCGCAAAAAATTCTTGTGCATATCCACTAGCGCTGAAGTTTCCGTGTCGCCAAACCGAATTATTTAGCCACCCAAAACGCTTCAGACAAAATCGGCTGCGGCTGCCGGCGATTGTGCCCAAATAGCCTTCAATCAAAAACTTGCCGGTCGATCCAAATCCCTATAAAAATGACAGATGAATAAATGTTGCGCGGTTGTTGAACGTTATGACTTCAAGCATGATGCGATAGTCGCAGGTGCTGAGCGGCCCTGAATCCGCCGACAAATTAAATTGCAGAAAATCAGCTCTGCATTGCGTGGCCTTCCAGCTAAATACAACTGAAAATGCTCCAGCAACCTGTTCAGGCAAGACGCTCACCACGCTGAGAGATTTGTGCTGCACAGGAAGGTTTTTATATGGCTTGTCTGGGCGACGTTGCGTGGCTCATCACTTCGCGCTCGGTTTGATATGCGAAAAGCGAAAACAGTTTTACCGATTCATGACTGTTCGAGGCGATCGGCTGGCGCCGTACCAACGCCTCTGGTCCGCCGAACACATCAACACCAAACAGCGCCAGCCCTTGATGCTCAGAAATAGTGAAACACCATTATTGGCGATGCTTTTCGAGCATTTATGCTTGTAAAACTGCTCCAGCGCTGGGGTTTTGAATAATGAAATTCACTGAAATCCAAAAGTTGCTTTGTTCCGGTTAATGGAAACAATAGTCGGTGCGCGGGAACGACTTAATGTTCAACCAGCAAGCAAGGCAATTCGTATTACCTCGATGCGTCATTCAGCTCGTAGCTGGTGCTGCGTCCGCCCTTGTCTGATTTTCGCAATAAGCCTCGGGCGAGCAGATCGGTGATGTCGCGCAGGGCAGTATCGGGCGAGCACTTCGCGATCACCGCCCATTTGCTGCTCGTTAGCTTGCCCTCGAAGCCATCGAGCAAGCGGTTAACCAGCTTCGCCTGCCGTTCGTTCAACGGTGCCAGACTGGCCGCAGAAACGCGTTGCCAGAACAGCGTCTTGGCTAGCACGGCATCAAGCGTGTGCTGGGCCTGATCGACCGCGCTATGCAGCATATCGAGGAACCAAGCGAGCCACTCAGTGACATCCAGTGATTGCTTCTGGGTGTGCTCCAGAATATCGTAATACGCTTTGCGCTCACGCTGAATCTGCGCCGACAGGCTGTAGAAGCGCTGCGGGCTTCCATCGGCACGAGCCAAGAACAGATCGCCAATGGCGCGTGCGATGCGACCGTTGCCATCATCAAACGGATGCAAGGTTACGATCCACAAGTGGGCGAGCCCGGCTTTAATCAGAAGTGGCTCGCCCGAGCCACGGTTCGCCCAAGCCAAAAAGCGGCCGGCCTCGTTCACCAGCCGGTTTGCTGGTGGCGCCTCAAAATGTACGCGTTGCTTCCCCAACGGGCCAGAGACCACCTGCATAGGACCAGTGGCGTCAATGCGCCATTTGCCCACGTAATTTGGACGAGTCCCGAATAACGCGAGGGGAACAGAGCGGCGTGCCAATCGAACAGGCGATCCGGGGTAACCGTGGCATGGCAGTTGGCGGTAGCGTCGAGCACCATTTCAACCACGCCGTCGATCTGACGATCAACCGGAGCCAGCGCGCCGATGTCGATGCCCATTCGCCGCGCGATAGACGAGCGCACCGACAGTGCGCTGAGCTTCTCGCCTTCGATCTCGCTGGTCTTGATGACATCTTCGGTCAGTGCCGACAGGCTGGCTTGGTCGCGCAAAGTTAAACCGACATCGGCTGGTCGGCCTATCAACAAGCCCTGAGCGCGGCTAACATCGGCCATTGGCTGCGCCAACGCAGCTAGGTCAAAGCGCCAATTTGGCCAATCGCGGGCTTGCCATATGTAAGTGTAATCGCCGCTTTTCATGCGGAGCTTATCGCGTATTTTACCGCGCGAGCAAGCTATTCACCGCATAAATAGCGGCGATTGAGGGCGGCATTCGCCGCAAGCGCTGAATAGGGCAAAAAAAGCGAAGATAGATCGCGTTATCGAGGTCTAATCAATGCGCGAGAACGACTTCTTTTTCCGCCATATCAGCGCGCAGATAAACCAACATTACCCAACCAAGCCACAATCTTAGCCATAATCTGTCTACCCCGTTTGCATCTGCATCCGCAATAAAAATCTCATGCTCAACCAAACCGCCCTCACCTTAAACAACATCACGTGGCTGCTCGCAGCACTTGCGTTCGTCATCGCGCCGCACACGGCGCGTCTACCGATTTGGGTCACCGCGGTATGCGTGTCGGCGGGCGTGTGGCGCTGGTGGATTGCGCGGCGCGGATTGCGCGCACCGGCGTGGTGGGTGATGGCGGCACTGGCGTTGGCGGTGACGGCGGGTGCGTATTTTGAATATAAGCGCTTGTTTGGCCGTGAAGTGGGCGTGACCTTGCTGGTGGTGATGCTGTGCCTGAAGGTATTGGAAATGAAAATGAAGCGCGATGCGATGCTGGTCGTATTTCTCGGCTTCTTTTTGGCGTTGACCAATTTCCTCTATTCACAGACCATTTTCATGGGCGCGTACATGCTGATTTGCGTATGGATTTTTGTGGCGACCTTGATCGGCTTTAATCGGATTGGTACGGAAGCCACGGTGCGCGAGCGCGTGGTGCCATCTGCATGGCTACTACTGCAGGCGGTGCCGATGATGTTTGTGCTGTTTTTTTTATTCCCGCGCATCTCGGGGCCGCTGTGGACGATGCCGCAGGAGAACCGCGCCATCTCCGGCTTGGGCGATAACATGTCGCCGGGCGACATCAGCAAATTATCGTTATCCGATGAAGTTGCATTCCGCGTCGATTTTGAAAACGCGGTGCCAGAAAATCAGGATCTGTATTGGCGTGGGCCGGTGCTGGGGCGGCAAGTCGGCAAATCCTGGCAGCCGCTACCAGTGGCCGAAACACCTAAACTTAATTACGAGCCACAAGGCGCGCTCACCAAATATCGGGTCACATTACAGCCGCATAACAAGCCGTGGTTATTCGCGCTGGATTTACCCAGCATGGCGGCACCCGATTCGGTATTTCTGGCCGATTTTCAGATGCGTGCGCGCTCCCCCGTGACAAGCCTGATGGCCTACGACATGGCTTCGTATTTGCGCTACCGCGCGGGTGCTGCGTTGCGTCCACGCGAGCGCAACGCCTATCTGGCTTACGACGACACGCTTAATCCGCGCACGATCGCATATGGGAAAAAACTCGCCGCTGAAAATAGCGATCCGAAAGTATTGGTCGATGCACTGCTGAAACTTTACAACGCGCAATTCACTTACACGTTAGAGCCGCCGCTATTGGGCGATAACCCGATGGATGAATTTTTATTCAATACCAAGCAGGGTTTTTGCGAGCATTACTCGTCGAGTTTTGTATTGCTGCTCCGCGCGGCGGGCATTCCGGCGCGTGTGGTCACCGGCTATCAAGGTGGCGAGGTGAATCCGATCACGCGCCAGCTGGTGGTGCGCCAGGCCGATGCACATGCCTGGTCGGAGGTGTGGTTTGACGATCTGGGCTGGCTGCGGGTTGATCCCACCTCGGCGGTTTCTCCGCTGCGCATAAACCGTGGCATGAGCGCGGCACTGGGGCCACAGGGCATATTCAATAACCTGATGGATGCCGACAAACTGGGGCTGCTAAGGCAGATGCGATTCTCGTGGGACGCGGTCAACAGCCAATGGAATAAATGGGTGGTGGGCTTTAATTCAGACAAGCAGCGCAGCATGTTTGAAAATCTCGGCATGCCAAATGTGGACTGGACGATGATGGTGCGCTGGCTGATTATTGGCGTGCTGCTGACAAGCAGCAGCGTGGGATTATTTTTGTTATTGCGCATCTATCGCACCCGCAAAGACCCGGTGGTGGCGGCATATGAAAGACTCTGCACCAAGCTCGCCAAAATCGGCATCAGTCGAGCGCCAAACGAAGGTCCTGTGGATTTTTTGCGCCGCGTTGAAACCATCCAGCCAGCGCTTGGAGCGCAAGTGCGGCCCTTAATTGATGCCTATATTGCGTTGCGCTACGCGGCCCCACCGGCGCCAGCAACACCTGACCAAGCTGGCGTGCCAGGCACCGCCACTGCGCTGCGACAGTTCAGCGCGGCAATACGGCGTCTGCGGGTAGTCAAGGAATGAGCAGAACCGTGAGCATTGACCAGTAGGCCCTAGCGTTTCTGCCATAGCATCTGATCTTTAGCGGTTGTGCCTTGGCGTTCATCACTCATCAAAACCCTCGTCCGCGTGCGAGGGTTTTTTTACGCATAAACTACGACAACAAGACTAGCCCGAGGAGCGCCCGATGCAATCGATAAAAGACCGAGTTTCTGAACAAGAGTGGCAAACCCGCGTTGATCTTGCCGCCTGTTACCGACTGGTGGCCCAGTATGGATGGGATGATCTGGTTTTTACGCATATCACCGCCAAAATCCACGGCGCTGACAACCAGTTCCTGATCAATCCTTACGGCATGATGTTTGAGGAAATCACCGCCTCAAGCCTGGTCAAAATTGATCGCGACGGCAATAAGCTGGATACCAACAATCCTTATTCGATCAACCCGGCGGGCTTTGTGATTCACAGCGCGATTCACGCGGCGCGAACCGATGCAAAATGCGTGCTGCATTTGCACACCCCGAATGGCGTGGCTGTCTCGGCGCAGAAACACGGACTTCTGCCGATTTCGCAGCAATCCATCTTTGTACTGTCGAGCCTGGCCTATCACGGCTACGAAGGGGTGGCGCTCAATGATGATGAAAAACCACGTCTGGTGCAGGATTTGGGTGACAAAACATTTTTTATGTTGCGTAATCACGGCTTGCTCACGGTAGGTCAATCAATCGCGGATGCATTTTTGGCGATGTATTTGTTCGAGACCAGCTGCATGATTCAAATCCGCGCACAGGCCGGCGGCGGCGAACTGATCAGCATCGCGCCGCCCATTTTAGTCGGCGCACAGATGCAGGCCGCGGCTGTAACCAAGGGCTTGGGCGGACAACTTGCGTGGCCGGGATTGTTGCGCAAGCTGGATCGGCTCGACACCGGCTACAAAACCTGACGCCAGATTGCGCTGACCAAACCTCAACATTATCGGAGTAATCGCTCATGACATCCCCACCCAACCCATCCAGCAACCCACCAGATATCCAGCGCTTCGCTAACTTTCGCGAGTTCTATGCTTTTTATCTGAGCGAACATGCGAACCTGACCTGTCGGAGATTGCATTTTTTGGGGACTTCCCTGGTGCTTGCGGTGGTGGGCTTTTCGATTTACACGGCTAATCCATACTGGTTATTGCTCGCGCTGTTTTGCGGTTATGGCTTTGCATGGGTCGGGCATTTTTTCTTTGAACATAATCGCCCCGCGACCTTTAAATATCCGCTGTATAGCTTTATTGGTGATTGGGTCATGTATGGACAGATACTTTTGGGGAAAGTCAAAATCTGATGATCCCCAAAGACGCCGATAGACGCCGCGTTTTTTTAATGCGCCACGGTAGCGTGACCTATTTTGACCATGCTGGAAAGCCGCTGGCGCCGGATACCGTCCCATTGGATGAGCGGGGGATTGAACAAGCGAAAGGCGCGGGAGCGTTATTCGCCCAACATCAGATCAAATTCGATCGTGTGATCGTCAGCGGCTTGCTGCGCACCGTGCAAACAGCAGAACATATTCTGCGCAGCACCGGACAAAACATCGCCGTTGAAACCAAACCATCATTGCAGGAAATCAAAGGCGGCAAATTGAGCGAGATTCCAGCCTTGGAAATCCGTTCCGCTTTTCAAGGTGCATTCGATGGCAACGTGAACGAGAGCACGCGATTCCTGGGCGGCGAATCAGTCGGCGAATTACTGGATCGGGTGATTCCGGAAATCGATCAATTACGCGCAGATAGCCATTGGGACATCGCACTGTTGGTGCTGCACGGCGGCGTGAATCGGGCTATTTTGTCGTATCTGATTTCGGGGCAGCGCCTGATGCTGGGCAGTCTGGCGCAGTCACCGGCATGCATCAACGCGATTGATATTGGCTCGGCGCGCGGCGACGTGGTGATGCGCGCGATGAATATTTCCCCCACCGATTATTTACAAACCGAGACGCGTAAAACGACGATGGAAGCGCTGTACGAACAATATGAAAAATACCGCAATAAAGTCGGAGAAAAAGCAGATGTCAGATAAAAATAGCGAAGCGCAAAATTTTGATCATTTTAAAGGCACCAAAGCCGTATCCAAACAGCATGCATTTGATATTGATGCGCTAACAGCATGGCTTAACACGAGCACTGGCGTGGCGTTTGGGCCGATTGCAGTAGAGCAATTCAAAGGCGGTCAGTCCAATCCAACATTCAAATTAACAACACCATCGACGCCTGGCCGCTCGTTTGTGATGCGTACCAAGCCCGGGCCGGCAGCGAAGTTATTGCCCTCTGCGCATGCCATCGAGCGTGAATATGAGGTCATGACTGCGCTCGCCAAAGCCAATATTCCGGTGCCGAAAACAGTCGCGCTCTGCACCGACGAATCAGTGATTGGCAGAGCGTTCTTCATCATGGAGATGGTCGAAGGTCGGGTGCTGTGGGACCCCTCTCTGCCGAACATGAGTAGCCACGAACGCGGCGCTATTTTTGATGAAATGAATTCAGTGATTGCGCGCTTGCATCAGGTGGACTATGCGGCCATCGGTTTGGCGGACTATGGCCGTGCGGGCAATTATTTTGAAAGGCAGATTGCGCGTTGGACCAAGCAATATCGTGCGTCTGAAACCGAAAAAATCGAGGCTATGGATTTTTTAATTGACTGGCTGCCGCAGCATATTCCAGCCGGCGATGAAACCAGTATTGTGCATGGCGATTACCGGCTCGATAACCTGATTCTGCACCCCACCGAGCCGCGTATTTTGGCGATTCTTGATTGGGAGCTTTCCACGCTCGGTCATCCGCTCGCCGATTTTGCCTATCATTGCATGACGTGGCATGTGCCACCCGATGCATTTCGCGGATTGGCGGGGCTGGATTTGAACGCATTGGGCATTCCGTCAGTCAAAAACTATATCGCAAAGTATTGCGAGCGCACGGGTCGCGTTGAGCCAAATGAGGGTATTGAAAATTTTGATTATTATTTGGCCTACAACATGTTTCGCATGGCGGGAATTTTGCAGGGCATTATGAAGCGCGTGGTCGACGGGACGGCGGCTTCAGAGCAAGCAGTGGTGATGGGAAAAGCCGCACGGCCACTGGCCGAATTAGGCTATGCAGTTGCCAAAAAATTGGCTCACTTGTAACTTAGAAAGCATTCAAATGGATTTCAACTATTCCCCTAAAACCATCGCGCTGCAAGCCCGCATGGAAGCGTTTTACGCCGAACATATTTTGCCCAACGAGCAACGTTTTCATGACGATATCGCGGCCAACACCAGAGCCGGTAAACGCTGGACGCCCGTGCAATTACTGGATGAATTAAAGCCCAAAGCAAAGGCGGCCGAACTATGGAATTTATTCATGCCGGGCAAGCATGGCGCAGGATTAACCAATCTGGAATACGCACCACTCGCCGAGATTACGGGCCGTGTGCACTGGGCGCCCGAGGTGTTTAATTGCTCCGCGCCGGACACGGGCAACATGGAAGTGCTGACCCAATACGGCACACCGGAACAGCAGGAGCAATGGTTGACGCCGCTATTGAATGGCGAAATTCGCTCTGCATTTGCAATGACCGAGCCCGATGTGGCTTCATCAGACGCCACCAATATCGCCACCCGCATTACCCGAGATGGCGACGATTACGTGATCAATGGCCGTAAATGGTGGATTTCTGGCGCGGGCGATCCTCGCTGCAAAATCTATATCGTGATGGGAAAAACCAGTCCGGATGCCAAACCCCATTCACAACAATCGATGATTCTGGTGCCTGCGGATGCAGCGGGCGTGAAGGTCATACGCCCGCTTCCAGTATTCGGTTATGACGATGCCCCGCACGGTCATTGCGAAATTAATTTTGACAATGTGCGGGTGTCGGCCTCAAACATGTTGCTCGGTGAAGGCCGCGGATTTGAAATCGCGCAAGGCCGTCTGGGACCTGGCCGCATTCATCACTGCATGCGTTTGATAGGCTTGGCCGAGCGCGCGCTGCAACTCATGTGCGTTCGTCTATCGTCGCGAGTGGCGTTTGGCAAACCGATTGCCGCACAAAGTGTTTGGCATGAGCGCATCGCCGAATCCCGCTGCATGATCGATCAGGCGCGTTTACTTACACTAAAAGCCGCGCACACCATGGACGTCGCCGGCAACAAGGTCGCGAAAGCAGAAATTGCGATGATCAAGATTGTGGCGCCCACCATGGCGCAACAGGTTATCGATTGGGCGATGCAGGCGCACGGCGGTGCCGGACTGACCGAAGACTTCCCGCTCGCTTATGCCTATACCTGGGCGCGAATTTTGCGGCTGGCCGATGGTCCCGATGAAGTACATCGCGCGTCACTTGCAAAAATGGAACTGGGCAAATATCTGCCCCGCAAAATGTAGCGCAATGACGAATTGGCGGCCTTCGAAATTCATTAAGCATGACCCGTTTATAAAAAAATAAAAATCTGGAGGATTCAATGAACACCGTCATAAACGAGCGCAGCCTCGAACCAAAATGGTGGCTGAAGCACTATCCGCACGGAGTCGCTCACGACATTAATCTGACCCGCTATACCTCGCTCCCCGCGATGGCCGAGGAGTGCTTTCAGAAATATCCTGATCATCCTGCCTACACGTGCATGGATAAAACGCTGACCTACCGCGAAGTGGATAGCTTGTCGACCGCATTTGGCGCATGGCTGCAATCGAAGGGCCTCAAAAAAGGTGCGCGCGTAGCCTTGATGATGCCCAACGTATTGCAATACCCGGTCGCGATTCTGGCAGTGTTACGAGCCGGGTTCGTAGTGGTGAATATCAATCCGCTCTACACGCCGCGCGAGCTGGAGCATCAGCTCAACGATTCGGGTGCCGAGATCATCGTTATCCTTGAAAATTTTGCGCCTACGCTAGAAGCTGTGTTGCCCAAGACAAAAATCAAACAGGTGGTGCTGGCCTCGATCGGCGACCTGCTCGGTTTTCCAAAAGGCCTCATCACCAATTTTGTTTTACGCAAAATAAAAAAAATCGTGCCATCGTTCAGTCTGCACGGATCAGTGCGCTTTAACGAAGCCGTTCGCGAAGGCAAAAGCCTGAATCTGGTCAAGCCGCAACTGGGTCCCGAAGAAATTGCATTCCTGCAATACACCGGCGGCACTACGGGTGTTTCAAAAGGCGCGGTATTGGTTCATGCGAATATTTTCGGCAACGCAATGGTGTCGGAAGAATGGCTCAAACCCGCGATGGAAGATACCAGCAAAGGCCCGCCGCCTGATTCGCCTATTGTCATTTGTGCGCTGCCGATGTATCACATTTTTTGTCTGGTGACCTGCATGTGGCTGTCGATCAAGCTGGGCGGCCATTGCGTGCTCATCACCAACCCGCGCGATATCGACGGCATTGTTGAAACCATGCGCAAATACAAGTTTCATGTCTTTCCCGCCGTCAACACGATGTTTAATTCGCTCATCAATCATCCTGCATTTGCCGCCCTCGATTTCAGCCAGCTGCGCGTTTCAAACGGTGGCGGCATGGCGGTGCAGCGGGCGGTGGCAGAAAAATGGCTCAGCATCACCGGCGTGCCAATCGTGGAAGGCTACGGCCTGACTGAAACGTCATCGGGTGCCACCTGTAACGAAGTCATGAATAAAAGCTTCACCGGCGATGTCGGCATGCCGATGCCCGGCACCGAAGTCTCGATCCGCGACGACGCCGAAGCCGAAGTGGCATTAGGCCAGCCCGGTGAAATCTGCCTGCGCGGGCCACAAGTCATGCGCGGCTACTGGCAGCGCCCGGACGAAACCGCGAAAGTCATGACCCGGGACGGCTTCTTCAAATCAGGCGATATCGGCATCATGCTGCCGAACGGCCACGTCAAAATTGTTGACCGCAAAAAGGACATGATTTTAGTCTCTGGTTTCAATGTGTATCCGAACGAAATTGAAGATGTCGTTGCTTCGCTGCCCGGCGTGATGGAATGTGCGGTGATTGGTGTAGCAGATGAAAAAACAGGCGAGGCCGTCAAACTTTTTATCGTCAAAAAAGATCCCGCGCTAACCGAGGCGGCAGTCATGGAATACTGCCGAAAGAATCTGACCGGCTACAAATGCCCGCGAACGATCGTGTTTCGCGAATCACTGCCGAAGAGCAATGTAGGGAAGATATTGAGGCGGGAATTGCGGGATAAAACGTAAGATTTTCGCCGGGATGCTTGTTTGGTCTCTATTAGGCAAATAAAAACACTCTTATTGTGCGATTGACGCACTTTTTCTCTACAGCGTGAGGTAAACCGGGCGTTCTTATTTTCCGAGTTGCATCGGCTAAATCGCCGTTCATTCACGGTCACGGTTTAAACCGTTGAATATTAATTACCTTGGGTGCCTGACCTTTGAGCGTTACGGTAAATGTATAAGGCCCAATTCCTGGAGTGAGCAGATCATTAAAATTAAGCGTGGCAGTTCCTGCTACTGCACTGCTGGTCGGATTAGGCGGTGGAACAGTGGCACTAGGTGGACGGCTAGTTTCAAGTAGGTCCGCTGTCAATGTGCTGTACGCGGTGTTAAATTTAGGTTGAAAAACATACCACTTGGCTCTGCCGTCTGCCGAATAGGTAAACCAAGCCGCCAGTAGCGCATCATTCGGATCACATGCATTTTGCCAGATAAAGAGGCCTGATCCGGAGTCCCTTGGATCCCACCATTGACCGGTGTAATCAAAAGCAACCCAAGGTTTTTGTTTAACCGCGCGAGCATCTGCGATTGAAAAAGGAACGTTCTCAAAATAAGTTTTTTTCGCGCTCGTGACAATATCGAAACCAAACGCAGTGATCGTATAGTCCCCTGCGGGCAGCTTGCCTAAATCAAACTCCTCTCGAGCTTTACTCGCGCATGGGGGCGATGACGTGTTTATTTTTTCACCTAATTGGACCGTGATGTTGTTTGACACCATCGTCACCCGATAAGGATCTGCCTTGTTTGGCCGATTACAGGCAGGGTCAGACATGCTCAGTTTTAGCGTATCGGCAGAGGTCGCGCCCGCTGGCAGCAGCGCATGCTCCGAGGGCAGAACTTGTGCGAATACCGCGCACATACTAGCGCTGCTGGCGGCCGCCAAAATCAAACGTTTAAACAGCTTTTTCATATTCATATTTGCTTTCATGCTGATCATTCCAATGAAGGCGTATTCAAGGTCTAAAACGCTGAATTTTTATGACTTGGGTCGCGCCACCTTTAAGGGTCACCGTAAACACCCCCTCGTCGCCTGTACCAAAATTAGTAAAGTCGAGGCTTGCGGTTCCTGACGTTGTGGTCGTCGTCGGATTCGGCGGCGGAATGGTGAGGCTGGGCATCCTGCTTGTTTGCAGCAAATCCGCAGGGAGAGTGCTTGTACTCGACGCCCATTTAGGCTGAAACACAAACCACTGCGGTTTGCCGTCCCCAGAATAGGTAAACCATGCCGCCAGTACTGCATCATTTGGATCACGTGCGTCTTGCCAAACGAACAATCCAGAGCCAGGGTCGGCTGGGTTCCACCATTGCCCGGTGTAATCAAGTCGCACGGATGGCGGCGGTTTTATGGCTCTCGCGTTTGCGATGGTGAAAGGCGCGCTATTCACTAGGGTCAGGCTTGGAGACGTCCCTGCCGCGCCCTTGATGACGGTAAGCGTGTAGTTACCTACGGGTAGCCTGCCGATTTCAAGTTCCTCAGCCAGCTGAAGCGGGCAAGTTGCGGGAAAAACAAGGTCGGTGCGACGCTCACCGAGCCTCACAATAATATTGTTTTGCACCATGTTTACCCGATATGAATTGCCAATGTATCCCTTTTCATCACATCGAAGATCCACCCCTAAGGTGAGGGTATCTGCGGATGTAGGATTGGCGGGATACAGGCGAGCGGCGCCTAGGATAAGCTGTGCATTCGCCTCGCCAAAGCTGAATAGCGTAACGGCTGCAACTGCGATACAAACAATTGGTGACTTCATATTGGCTCCTCCAGCGCAACGGTTATGTGTGAAATCCACGAGTGGAAACTCGAAAAAAATAGTCTCGCTCCCGGCGATAGCAGCATTTTTTTAGCACCCAAAGTCCGTCAATACACTTGATCATGGTTGAGACTTCCCGTACGTAACCGCAGTCTGACTGGTCCCTTCGCTGTTCCGACAAGTTAAATACCATTTATATCCATCGAAAGGGCCAAATGGCGGTGCTGCGGTATGCGGGTCACCAAATTGAACGCTTCTAAAATTGTAATAGCTTAGATATTAAGGGCCACTATCCCACAACTGAGTTTGTGAAAAATAAGGCGGGTCTACATATTTATATGTAGGGTTGATCCTGTCCACTTTTCATTGAGGGATTAAGCCGCTCTTTTATGCGGCCGAGCG